>JAEEGH010019185.1_pt1 | contig 14365 bp, 10 predicted proteins | sample 9134181 | NCBI WGS metagenome assembly JAEEGH01 (sample SAMN16246544, study PRJNA631951) | gut metagenome | biome: gut microbiome; feature: rumen; material: DP-attached | host: Bos | place: Iran: Karaj | collected 2018-10 | reverse complement strand
TGCCCCTCTGCATCTGCTCATTTACATAACCATATACATCAAGCGTAAAGGCTATGTGCATGACGGGAAAGATTCTTAAGTGTGCGGATTCCCGGAGAATCCGGAAGAGCACCCCCGCTGGATCTGAATATCAGCGTGCAGGCCAGCGCCTGTTTTTTTATGCCAAAAGCCTTGACTCTGCCCTTGGGACATAGTTTAGCCTATAGGCATAAAAAGAATAAGGAGCGTATATGAAGGTACTTAAAAGACTTGCGGCAGCGAACCTGATATGGGTGATAACGGCTTTTATCGCCGTGTTCTTATCGATAATCATCCAGTTTTTCTGGACGGTGCGTATCGGTATGGGAATTGTTGTGCATCACGTGATAACAAAAAAGCAGGACACTCTGTAGAATGCCTGCAAAATGAAGCAATTGAGGGTACTGTATAACACTGGAAATAATCAGGAATAAAATGCCGTTACTCCCATTCTATACTTGCCGGTGGTTTGGTCGTGACGTCGAAGACCACTCTGCTGGCGTGCGGAACCTCATTGACGATGCGGGCGGAGACCCGGGCAATGAGGTCGTAGGGGAGACGCGCCCAGTCGGCGGTCATAAAGTCGTCCGTGGTGACGGCACGCAGGGCGATGGTGTAGTCATAGGTGCGTTCGTCGCCCATGACGCCGACGCTCTGGATGCCGGTCAGCACGGTGAAGTACTGGTTCACATGCCGGTCCAGGCCGGCGGCGGCGATTTCCTCCCGGAAGATGGCGTCGCTTTCGCGGACGATTTCCGCTTTCTCCGGTGTGACTTCCCCGATGATGCGGATGGCCAGGCCGGGACCCGGGAAGGGCTGGCGCCAGACCAGTTCTCTCGGCAGACCCAGGGTTTCGCCCAGGGCACGGACTTCATCCTTGAAGAGCATGCGCAGGGGCTCGATGAGCTCCGTGAAGCCCAGTTCCTTCGGCAGGCCGCCCACGTTGTGGTGGCTCTTGATGACGGCGGCGTTGGTGCCCTGACCGCTTTCGATCACGTCCGGATAGATGGTGCCCTGGGCAAAGTAGTCCAGCTTGCCCAGCGCAGCCGCTTCCTTCTTGAAGACTTCAATGAAATCCCGGCCGATGATGTGGCGCTTTTCCTCCGGCTCGGTGACGCCCTTCAGATCCGCAAAGAAGCGGTCGGAGGCATCGGAGCGGATGAAGCGGACCGGGAACAGGTGGCTGAATACGTGGCAGACCTGGTCGCTTTCGCCCTTGCGCAGGAGACCGTGGTCCACGAAAACGCAGGTGAGGCGCTTTCCGATGGCTTTATAGATCAGGGCAGCGACCACGGAGGAATCCACACCGCCGGACAGGGCCAGCAGCACGGTGCCGTCTTCGCCGACGGTTTCCTGAATCTGTTTAATTGCGGTTTCGGCATAGGCGCTCATTGTCCAGTCGCCGGAACAGCCGCAGAAGCGGAACAGGAAGTTCCGGATCAGCATGGTGCCTTCTTCGGTATGGGTCACTTCCGGATGGAACTGCACGCAGCAGATCTTCTTTTCTTCATTGACCATGGCGGCTATGGGGCAGTTGTCCGTTTCCGCGATGACCCGGAAGCCGGGCGGGCAGGCACTGACCTGCCAGGTATGGCTCATCCAGCAGCTGGAGGAGCTTTTCATACCGCCGAGGAGGCCTGCCTGTTCCTTCATGCGGACGGTGACCCGGCCGTATTCCCGTTCCTTCGCTTTTTCCACCGCTCCACCGAGAAGCAGGGCGGTCAGCTGCATGCCGTAGCAGATGCCCAGCACCGGGACGCCGGCTTCGTACAGGGCAGGATCGATTCGGGGAGCATCGGCGTCATGGACGCTGGAGGGACCGCCGGAAAGGATGATACCGATGGGCTTACGGTCCAGGATGTCCGCCAGGGGCATATTCCACGGTACCACTTCGGAATAGACATGGCATTCGCGGACACGGCGGGCGATCAGCTGGGTATACTGGCCGCCGAAGTCCAGGATTATGATGGTTTCTTTCTGCTGCATGGGATTCCTCCGGAAAGAATAGATCAGTGCATCATTCGGAAAAATGCTTTCCTATTATGAACTTATTCGTTCATTTGTGCAATAACAAATACACAATGCAGTCATGAAAACGGAAAGACAAAGAGGCGGTTTCGCCTCTTTGTCTTTGCTTTATTATATGGCGCTGGCCCCGTAGTTGGAGAGTACCCGTGCGGACGGATCATCCACATTGCAGCCGGGCCAGGTTTTGTTGGGCATCCAGAAGTCGGGAATCATATGGGCCTGGCCGGGATAATACTGCTCGAACAGTTCCCGGTAGAGGAGGCTTTCCTTTGTGAAGGGCCGGCAGTAATCATACTTTGCGGCTTTTTCCGCGAACTCCTCATCTGTATAGGTTCTTTCCGCATAGGCTTTCAGGTCGTTCACCATGCTGTGGCCCACGGCATCGGAGAAAGCTGCCTTCTGGCGCCAGAGGATCTCGTCCGGCAGGATGTGGTCGTCGGCGAAGGCCTTGCGGATCAGGTATTTGCCCATGTTGTGGTTGTTCATCTTCAGTTCCGGGTCAATGCTCATGGCGTAGCGCACGAACTTCAGGTCGCCGAAGGGAACCCGGGCTTCCAGGGAGTTGACGGAGATGCAGCGGTCCGCCCGGAGCACGTCGTAGACGTGCAGCTCCCGGATGCGCTTTTCCGCTTCCTCCTGGAAGGCGGCGGCGGAAGGCGCGAAGTCCGTGTACTTATAACCGAACAGTTCATCGGAAATCTCACCGGTCAGCAGCACCCGGACGTCTGTGTTCTCGTGGATCCACTTGCAGACCAGGTACATGCCGATGGAGGCACGGATGGTGGTGATGTCCCAGGTGCCGAGCAACTCCACAACCGTGGGCAGCGCATCCAGAACATCCTTCTCACTGATGATGACTTCCGTATGATTGCTGCCGATATAGTCTGCCACCTTGCGGGCGTACTTCAGGTCGATGGCATCGATATCCATGCCGATAGCGAAGGTGCGGATCGGCTTGTTCAGCATTTTCTGTGCGATGGCGCAGACCAGGGAGGAATCCAGACCGCCGGAAAGCAGGAAACCGACCGGGGCATCCGCATCCAGGCGCTTCTTCACGCCATCCATCAGCAGGCGGCGCAGCTTGGGGCAGACTTCCTCTTCTGTTTTCATGGTGAAATATCCAACGTAGGCAGGATCCGCGTACTGGACAAACTCGCCGTCGATCCAGTAGTGACCAGGCGGGAAGGGAAGAATCTTATCGCACATGCCGATCAGGTTTTTCGGCTCGCTGGCGAAGGCCATGCCACCGCCGCGGACTTCTCCGTAATAGAGGGGCCGGATGCCGATCGGATCCCGGGCAGCGATCAGCTTCTGCTGTTTGCCGTCCCAGAGGATCAGGGCGAATTCCGCATCCAGGGTTTTGAACATTTCCACGCCGTATTCCCGGTAAAGGGGAAGCAGGATTTCACAGTCACATTCGCTTTTCAGGTCATAGGTTTCCATGAGACGGGCCCGCAGGGGACGGAAGCCGTAAAGCTCACCGTTGCAGACCACGTAGTCGTCATCCAGCTGGAAAGGCTGCATGCCCTCCTCGTGCAGGCCCATAATGGCCAGACGGTGAAAACCAAGGATGCCGCCGGGGATATCCACCAGGCGGCTCATATCTGGACCGCGGGAGATGGTCCTGTCAAAACAGGTTTTGATCAGGTCCCGGGGAAAACGGGCACCGGTCATGCCGAAAATAGAACACATAGCGTATTCCTCCAAAATGAAGAATGAAAAATGAAGAATTAATGGTCAGTCAGCAGCTTCAACAGACGATCGGCGGCTTCAACTGTATCAGCAGGATCGCCGAAGGTGGAGAAGCGGAAGAAGCCTTCACCGCAGGCACCGAAGCCTTCGCCGGGGGTGCCGACAACCTGGATCTCATTGAGCAGCTTGTCGAAGAATTCCCAGCTGCCCATACCGTTCGGGCATTGCATCCAGATGTAGGGCGCATTTTTGCCGCCCCAGTAACGGATCCCGGCTTTGTCCAGCGCGGCCATAAGCACCTTGGCGTTCTGCTTATAGATCCGGATGTTGTCATGGATCTGCTTTTGTCCTTCATCCGTGAAGACGGCGGCACCGCCGTGCTGCAGGATATAGGAAACGCCATTGGTCTTGGTGGTGCGGTTCCGGACCCACATGGCATTGAGATTCATGCCGCAGCGTTCCAGCGCCTTCGGAATGACCGTGTAGCCGAGGCGGGTGCCGGTGAAACCGGCGGTCTTGGACAGGGAGCAGATCTCGATGGCGCAGGTTTCCGCACCGGGAATCTCAAAAATGCTGTGGGGAAGATCTTCTTCTATAAAGGCTTCATAGGCGGCATCGAAGAGGATCACCGCACCGCGTTCATTGGCCCAGTTGACCCACTGGGTCAGCTGTTCCCGGTTGTAAGCGGCACCGGTGGGATTGTTCGGGGAGCACAGATAGATCAGATCTGCATCCAGCCCCGGTTTCGGCAGGGGCAGGAAATGATTATCCGGGCCGGAGGGAAGATGAATAATCTCCCGGCCGGCCATGGTGTTGGCGTCCACATAGGCGGGATAGGCCGGCTCCATGATCAAAGCCTTGTTTGACCGGTCAAAGAGGTCCAGCAGGTCGCCCAGTTCATCACTGGCGCCGCTGGAAACGAAAACTTCCTCAGGAGAAAGGAAAACATCCCGCTTTTCATAGTGCTTTGCGATGGTTTCCCGGAGGGAGGGCGCGCCGCACTCCGGCATATAGCCATGGAAACGATCCTTTACACTCTGATCATCCACACCCTCATGCAGTGCCTTAATGACCGCGGGAACCAGCGGCAGGGAAACATCCCCGATGCCCATCCGGTAAAGATGGGTTCCCGGATGCTCTGCCAGATAGGCCTTGGTCTTCTGGGCAATATGATAGAAAAGATAGGATTCTTTCAGATTCGCGTAGCTGAGGTTGGGTGTCAGCATGGGATCACCTCCAATAGAACTAGAAAAAAAGGCAAGGCATCCTGAAGCAGGACGCCTTTGCCTTGTTGGGAGGTATGGTATCATTCCGTGAAAGCCTTGTCAAGGAAGAAACAGGGAAAGGAAACAGCGAATACAAAGGGAATACAATCCGGGGGATTGACAGCTTTCCGGACCGGTGATAGGATACGCGCATCAGGGCAAGGGTGTCGTGCTGACGATGCACCTTGCTCTCTTTCTTTTATTATGACGCTGAGGGGGTCAGTATTATGAGTAAGTACACGAAGGAAGACATTATCCGCCTGGTACGGGAAGGCGACGTGGAGTTCATCCGCATGCAGTTCACCGATATTTTCGGTCAGCTGAAGAACGTGGCTATTACAGCCAGCCAGATCGAAAAAGCCGTTAACAATGAAATTATGATCGACGGCAGCAGCATTGAGGGCTTTGTCCGCATCAATGAGAGCGACCAGTATCTGCGCCCCGACCTGGATACCTTCACTATTCTGCCCTGGCGTCCCCAGCACGGTAAAGTCGCCAGACTGATCTGTGATGTTTACAATCCCGACGGAACACCCTTTGCCGGTGATCCCCGCGGCGTGCTGAAGAAAGTGCTGAAGCGGGCGGCCGATATGGGTTACTCCTTCAATGTAGGACCGGAGTGCGAGTTCTTCCTCTTCCAGACTGATGAAGAAGGAAAGCCCACCACCACCACTTCTGACGAAGCCGGCTACTTCGACCTGGGACCGCTGGATCACGGTGAGAGCACCCGCCGCGAGATCTGCCTGGCACTGGAGCAGATGGGCTTCGAAATCGAAGCCAGCCATCATGAAGTGGCTGCCGGCCAGCACGAGATCGACTTCCGTTATGCCGATGCGCTGACGGCGGCCGACAACATTATGACCTTCAAACTGGCAGTGAAAACTCTGGCCCAGAAGAACGGCCTGCATGCGACCTTCATGCCCAAGCCTGTCTTCGGCATCAACGGCAGCGGTATGCATACCAACATGAGCCTGTTCAAGGACGGAAAGAACGTCTTTGCCGATCCTGCTGACAAGCGCGGCCTGAGCAAGGAAGCCTATTCCTTCATCGCCGGTATTCTGGCTCACATCCGCGGCATGGCAGCGATTACCAACCCGCTGGTCAACAGCTACAAGCGTCTGGTACCCGGCTACGAAGCGCCTTGCTACCTGGCATGGAGCGCAAGCAACCGCAGCGCCCTGATCCGGATCCCCGCAGCCCGCGGCAACGGAACCCGCGTGGAGCTGCGCTGCCCCGATCCCAGTGCGAACCCCTACCTGAACATGGCTGTCTGCCTGGCTGCCGGTCTGGACGGCATTGAAAAGGGCCTGACTCCGCCGGATGAAATTACCGAGAACATCTTCGCCATGGATGCTGCCACCCGCGAAGCCAAGGGTATCAAGTCCCTGCCGGGTACGCTGAAGGAAGCAGTGGATTGCCTGAAGGAAGACGAAGTGATCTGCGCCGCTCTGGGTGAGCATGTGCTGGACCAGTATGTGGAAGGCAAGGAAAAAGAGTGGGATGCCTATCGGACCCATGTAAGCAAGTGGGAAATCGACCGGTACCTGGTCATGTTTTAATTCATAATTAAGAATTCATAATTCATAATTATATAGACTTCTGCCTGCTGTTGCAGGAGCCTGCCGGACGAAAACAATCACGGTGGGACCTGCAACAAAGGGGCAGCCTATAAAATCAGTTATGAATTGTGAATTATGAACTGTGAGTTATGAATTTTATTTGGAGGTGGGACTGTGGCCAGGATCGTTGTTGTCAGCCAGTCGGAAGACAGCCGCTCAAAGTTTGTCAGGCTTCTTGCCTCCTCCGGAATGCAGGTGTTCCGAAGCTGCTCCTCAGGCAGTGAGCTGCGCCGGGCACTGAGCGAAAGCGAAGATTGTGTTGTGGTAATGATCGGTTTTACTCCGGACTGCAAACCGGATGAGCTGATGTGGGACTATAAGGACAGCATCCAGATTCTGCTGATTGCCAAACAGGCTGTGCTGGAGAACATCGAATCACCGGAGATTTTCCGGCTGGCGATGCCCGCCTCCGGACAGGCGGTGATCGGCGCGGTGGAAATGCTGTCCCAGCTGCACCGGATGCGGCTGCCCCGGCGGACGGGGGAAAGCAAGGATGTGGTAGACCGGGCAAAGGCTGTGCTGATGAAGCAGCGGGGTCTGACTGAACCGGAAGCGCACCGGACCATGCAGCAGTATGCCATGAACCACGGCATGAAGATGGCCGAATTTGCCGCGCAAATACTGGCAGCGACAAAGACAACGGAGGAATAACCATGAGGGACCGACAGTATCCTCTTTATCATGAAGAACTTGAACACGACAGCTGCGGCGTGGGTGCCGTGGTGGACCTGAACGCGAAAGCAACCCACCGGACGGTGGACCAGGCGCTGTGCATTGTGGAGCGGCTGGCACACCGGGCGGGCAGTGACGCACAGGGAACCACCGGCGACGGCGTGGGCATCATGACCCAGCTGCCGCATATGCTCTTTGCAGCCTGGGCCAGGGAGGAAGGAATTGCCCTGGGCAATCCCGGAGATTATGGCGTGGGAATGTTCTTCCTGCCGGAGGATGAAGTCGGAGCCCAGAATACAGCGAGAATCTTTGAACAGCTGGCGGAATCCGAAGGGATTACGGTACTCGGGTGGCGGGAGGTACCCTGCCACCCGGCCCAGCTGGGCGCTGGCGCACGGCGGACAATGCCGTGCATCCGACAGTGTTTCTTGAAAAGGCCGAAGGAGACCGCAGCCGGTCAGGACTTTGACCGGCGCCTTTATATTTTACGGCGGGTTTTTGAACATCAGGATACAGATGCCTATGTATGCTCCCTGTCCTGCCGGACGATCGTGTACAAAGGGATGATGCTGGTAAACCAGCTTCGTTCCTTCTATGACGATCTGCAGGATGTGCGCTATGCCAGCAGCATGGCAATGGTGCACTCCCGTTTTTCCACCAATACCTTCCCCTCCTGGAGCAAGGCACATCCCCAGCGGATGCTGCTGCACAACGGGGAAATCAATACCATCCGGGGCAATCATGACCGCATGAAGGCCCGGGAGGAAACCATGCGCTCGGACGTGATGGGCGCGGAGATGAAGCGGGTGCTGCCGGTGGTTGATCCGGACGGCAGCGACAGCCAGATGCTGGATAATACCCTGGAATTCCTGGCAATGAACGGATTCCCGCTGCCGCTGGCAGGCATGATTCTGCTGCCGGAGCCCTGGCAGGGCCAGCGGAAGGAGACTCCCTGGAAGGATCTGTACCGTTACTATGCCACTATGATGGAACCCTGGGACGGACCTGCCGCCATCCTGTATTCCGACGGTGATACGGTCTGCGCATCACTGGACCGGAACGGCCTGCGGCCGCTGCGCTGCGCCCTGACGGATGACCGGCGCCTGATCCTGACCTCTGAAGCCGGTGTGCTGTTTGAGGAAAACGCCCATATTCTGCGGCGGTGGAAGCTGAAAGCCGGAGATGTGCTGGAAGCTGACCTGAAGACCGGCAGGCTGACTGAAAGCGAGGATCTGAAGACCCGTTTCGCGAAGGAACATTCCTATACCGAGTGGATGCAGAAGCTGGTACGGCTGGAAGATCTGCCGGAAACGAATGTAAATGAGGATATTCTGCCGGATGCGGAGCGAGAACAACTCTGCAAGGCATTCCATTATACCTGGGAAGATATGCAGGACGTGGTGCTGCCGATGGCGGCGAAGGGTACGGAACCCATCGTTTCCATGGGCGCGGACGTGCCGGTGGCAGCCCTGTCAAAAACCCATCCTTCCCTGTATGACTATTTCCGCCAGCGTTTCGCGCAGGTGACAAACCCGCCGATCGACGCGCTGCGTGAAGAAGTGAAGACCGACTGCTCCATCTATGTGGGCGATGACGGCAACCTGCTTTCCCGGGAAGCGGCGAACAGCGCCGTGCTGGAATTACCTTCCCCCGTGCTGACCGAAGAGGAACTGCAGCGGATCCGGGAAATGAAACATCCGGATTTCTCTGTGCGTACAGTTTCTCTGCTTTATGATAAGAACAGCAGCCTGCGAGACGCGCTGGAGCGTTTCTTTGCCGTCTGTGACCAGGCATGCCGTGACCATATCAATATCCTGATCCTGTCTGACCGGGGTGTGAGCGCGTCAGCCATGGCGATTCCGTCCCTGCTGGCGGTATCCGCCCTGGAGCAGCATCTGATCGGGAAGAAAAAGCGCACCGCGGTTTCCGTGATCCTGGAAAGCGGTGAGCCCCGGGATGTGCACCAACTGGCCATGCTGATCGGCTTCGGTGCCCGGGCAGTGAACCCGTACCTGGCCCATGCCTGCGTACGCGCGCTGTGTGAGAGCGGCCAGATTGACAAGGAACCGGCGGACGCGATCCGCGCATATGACAAGGCGCTGACTGCGGGCGTGCTGAAGATTGCTTCGAAGATGGGCGTATCCGTACTGCAGGCATACCAGAGCGCGCAGCTGTTTGAAGCGGTGGGACTGGACCAGAATATGGTCAGGACCTACTTCACGAATACGCCCTGTTCCCTGGGCGGTACGGACCTGAACCGGGTGGAAGCGGACAGCCGTTTCCATCATGACGCAGCTTTTGCCGGAGCCGGAGCGCCGGGCCTGTCCAGCGAAGGGAAACACAAGTACAGAAGGGGAGACGCGGCGGAGGAGCATCTCTATGCGCCTGAAACCATCCATCTGCTGCAGCAGGCGGTCTGGACGGACGACCGTGCTTCCTTTGACAAATATGCTGAGCGGATTGAGAACGAAGGACCGCGGACGATCCGTTCCATGCTCTCTTTCAATTATGATGCCTGCCGGGCTGTTCCGCTGGAGGAAGTGGAGCCTGCGGCAGAAATCGTGAAGCGTTTCCGGACCGGCGCCATGAGCTACGGTTCCATTTCCCAGGAAGCCCATGAATGCATGGCAAAGGCCATGAACCATCTGGGCGGACGTTCCAACAGCGGTGAAGGCGGCGAACTGCCGGAACGCTTCGGGACGGACCTGAACTCTGCCATCAAGCAGGTGGCTTCCGGCCGCTTTGGCGTGACCAGGGAATACCTGCTTTCCGCAAAAGAAATCCAGATCAAGATGGCGCAGGGCGCCAAGCCCGGCGAGGGCGGACACCTGCCCGGCGCGAAGGTGACCGAAAGCGTGGCGAAAACCCGCTGCTCTACTCCGGGGATTTCCCTGATTTCCCCGCCGCCGCACCACGACATCTATTCCATTGAGGACCTGGCGGAGCTGATCTATGACCTGCAGTGCGCCAACGAAGACGCGAAGATCACCGTGAAGCTGGTGTCTTCCGCCGGCGTGGGTACCATTGCCAGCGGCGTGGCCAAGGCCGGCGCAGGCGGGATTCTGATTTCCGGCGGCGAGGGCGGAACCGGCGCGGCACCTATGAGCAGCGTGCATCACGCAGGCCTGCCCTGGGAGATCGGCCTGGCGGAAGCCCATCAGGTGCTATGCCGCAACCGGCTGCGCCAGACGGTAACGCTGGAAACTGACGGAAAACTGATGACCGGACATGACGTGATGGTGGCGCTGCTGCTGGGCGCGGAACAGTTCGGTTTTGCCACGGCGCCCCTGGTTACGATGGGCTGCCGGATGATGCGGGTCTGCCAGCTGGGTACCTGCCCCTTCGGCATAGCGACCCAGAATCCGGAACTGCGCAAGCGCTTCAAAGGGAAGCCGGAATATGTGGAACGCTTCATGCTCTTTATCGCGGAACAGATGCGGGAGATCATGGCGAAGCTTGGCGCGCGGACTGTGGACGAACTGGTCGGCCGCAGTGACCTGCTGGTCATGAAAGATAACGCAGCCATGGATCTGACGGACCTGACCGGGTTTGCCCGGAACACGCATTTCCAGCCTGCCGCGAAGCATGATTTCCATCTGGCGGAGCGGGCGGACGTCCGGCTGTACCAGGATCACGTGCATCTGATGACGACCGACCGGGCCTTCGGCACCATGCTGAAGGGAGACCGGCATATTCAGGCCCAGGGCTGCGGCGGACAGTCCTTCGGTGCTTTCCTGCCTCACGGACAGGAAATCACGCTGTACGGTGTCGCCAATGACTATCTGGGCAAGGGGCTTTCCGGCGGCACACTGGCGGTATGCCCGCCCGCGGACAGCATTTGGAAAAAGGAAGACACCCTGATCGGCAACGTGGCGCTGTACGGCGCTACCAGCGGATACGCCTTTGTAGCCGGCATGGCGGGTGAACGCTTTGCTGTGCGCAATTCCGGCGCCTGGGCGGTTGTGGAAGGCGTGGGAGACCATGGCTGTGAATATATGACCGGCGGCCGGGTGGCTGTACTGGGACCTGTGGGCGATAACTTTGCCGCAGGTATGAGCGGCGGCGTGGCCTGGGTACTGGATGAAAGCGATGAACTGCAGAGCCGGCTGAACACCGGGCATGTGAAGCTGTATCCGGTATCGGCACAGCAGGCGGATGAACTGAACCGGTTGCTGGAGATGCATGTGAAAGCCACCGGATCGGCCAAAGCCAGAGAGATCCTGGAACACTTCAGCGATTATCTGCCGAAGTTCAAAGCAGTTATTTCCGATGAATACCTTTCATGGATGAAAGGGGCGTGAGATTATGGGAAGCGCAACAGGATTTCTGGACACGGTAAGAATTGAAAATCCCTTCCGGAATGAGGAAGTACGCCTCAGTGACTTCAGGGATCTGCATATTCCGCAGTCCCATGAAGCCAGGCGTGCCCAGGCATCCCGGTGCATGAACTGCGGCGTGCCCTTCTGCCAGTCTGATTACGGCTGTCCGCTGCACAACCTGATTCCGGAGTGGAACGACCTGCTCTGGCGCGGACAGGAGAAGGAAGCGCTGATGCGCCTGCTCCGGACGGCGCCGTTCCCGGAATTCACGGGACATGTCTGCCCGGCACTGTGCGAAAAGGCCTGCAACCTGGAAAATGACGCGACAACCAATAAAGACAATGAGCTTTATCTGATTGAAACCGGCTTTGCCAAGGGCTGGATCCAGCCGCGTATTCCGGCAGTACGCACGGGGAAAAAGGTGGCTGTGGTTGGCAGCGGGCCTTCCGGCCTGGCTGCGGCGGACCTGCTGAACCAGCTGGGGCATGAGGTGACTGTGATCGAAAAAGCGGATCACCCCGGCGGCCTGCTGATGTATGGCATTCCGAATATGAAGCTGCCCAAGGAGATTGTGGAGCGCCGGATCCGCCTGATGGAGGCGGACGGCGTCCGCTTTGAACTGAACACGGAAGCGGATCCGGAAAAGCTGGAAGGCTATGATGCGGTACTGCTGTGCGGCGGTGCGCGGAAGCCCCGGTCCCTGAATGTGGAACACATGGACGCACAGGGCGTTATGTTTGCCGTGGATTACCTGACAGCAGCCACAAAGGCGGTACTGAGCGATACGGTTTCCACCGCGTCCGCGAAAGGAAAGCATGTGATTGTGGTCGGCGGCGGCGATACGGGCAATGACTGTGTCGGTACGGCCCTGCGGCAGGGCTGTGCTTCCGTGACACAGCTGGAAATGATGCCTGCTCCGCCGGAAGAACGGCTTCCCGGCAATCCCTGGCCGGAATGGCCGCGGGTGCTGCGTACAGACTACGGCCAGATTGAGGCAATCTACCGCCAGGGCAGCGATCCACGGATCTATGAAACCACCGTAAAGCAGATCCTGACGGATGACCAGGGACGGATTACCGGACTGGAAACCGTGAAGCTGCAGCGGACGCCTGAAGGACGGTTCGCCAATGTGGAAGGCAGTGAACAGACGCTGCCCTGCGAACTGCTGCTGATTGCAGCCGGATTCGTGGGCTGCGAGGAGAAAACCCTGGAACGCTTTGACCTGCAGGCGGACGGCCGTGGACGGCTGCTGCCGGCAGACGGAAGCCATCATCTGGCAGGGAAACTCTTCAGTGCCGGGGATATGCGCAACGGACAGTCCCTGGTGGTACGCGCCCTGGCTGACGGCCGCAGCGCCGCAAAGGAAATTGACAGCTGGCTGAAATAATAACTATGCATTAAAAAGCATCCGGTCTCTCCTGAGAGGCCGGATGCTTTTGTCTGCTGTGTTTTATCAGCCCACAATCTTTTTAATTGTATCCCAGTCGAAGCACCGGGTGTATCCTTTCCGCGGGAATTCACAATCATGATTCCAGGGACGGTCAAAAACCAGCACCTTCAGTTCCGGCAGATGGCTGAAAAACTGAAATGCGGACGGAGAATCCTCAACGGCGTAATCAAAACGCATTTTATAATAATCATCAAGCTCCAGACTGAAATCGTTGTCCCTGATAAAACCATCCCGTCCGTATTTGTTCAGGCAGTACAGGGGAGCGCGTTCCAGCCCGTGACGGTCAAGCCAGATCCGGGACGGTTCATAAGTGCTGAACGGACGTCCGGTGATGACGGATACGTGATAACCGGCATCAATCCAGCTGTTGATGACTGCAGAAGCCCCCGGAGTCTCGTCAAACGACAGGAGTGCTTCCGGCTGATGCCCTTCGATCATCAGCTGCTTAAACTGCTCATCTGTCAGGGAGAAGGACTGCTGCAGGGAAAAATATTTCATATCCTCATAGGGAACATCCTTCCCGAAAAGCTTTGTCAGAAGTCCGGGGAAAAAACGTCCGGTCTCACACAGGCAGTCATCAAAATCAACGTATATATTCATTCTTTCCGCAGCCTTTTCCCTTCATTTTATCTTTGTGGTTCCTGTCTATTATACCATCCGCGGAGACAAAACAACAGAAAAAAAGAAGTCCCTGATTGCTCAGGGACTTCCCGTGTTGGAAACAGGATATGATCCTGTTTCTGTATCAAGGAGTGTTTATTCGTCTTCCGACTGGAGGGCATCATAACCTTCTTCGCCGGTACGCACACGGATGACATTCTCAACATCCTGGACAAAGATCTTGCCGTCGCCGATATGGCCGGTATACAGGACGCCGCGGGCGGTCTCGATGACCTCGCTCACAGGCACCTTGCTGACGACGATATCCACCTGCACCTTCGGCAGGAGCGTGACCTCTACCGGCGTGCCGCGGTAATACTCGGGTTTGCCCTTCTGTGTGCCGTAGCCCATGACGTTGGTCACGGTCATACCGGTGATGCCGATGCCGTTCATGGCCTTCTTCAGGCTTTCCAGGCTGGCAGGACGGCAGATGATCTGTACGCGGGTGTAGACCGGTTCGCCCGGAGCCTTCTCTACTTTCTTTGTGGCTACAGGCACGGCTTCAGCTACTGTGGCGGCAGCGGCAGCAGGCGCGGGAGCGGCAGCGGGTACTTCATATCCTTCTTCAGGAACAATCGCAAATCCGGAATAGGCGGTGAGCAGGCCGTGCTCGCTGCGGTCCATACCGACGATCTCGTCCTA
>JAEEGH010019178.1_pt1 | contig 14368 bp, 12 predicted proteins | sample 9134181 | NCBI WGS metagenome assembly JAEEGH01 (sample SAMN16246544, study PRJNA631951) | gut metagenome | biome: gut microbiome; feature: rumen; material: DP-attached | host: Bos | place: Iran: Karaj | collected 2018-10 | reverse complement strand
TATTGTGGATAACAATTAGTGCACCACAAAATAGTGTTGATAATATGAGCTTTATATGATATTCTATCTTTGTTAATGTAGGAAACTACTTAACATAAAAAAGAAGCACAAGGTTCGGACCCTTGTACTTCTTAAGAAGCTCACGGAGGACTTTAATCATCCGCTAACCATTTTTAAAAATCAAATCTAGTTTAGCAAATTCTTCCGTGTGTTTCAATCTTAATTTCAATCGAAGGATTGAAAAATAAATACGGAGGTAATTGCTATGAAAAAAGGGAAACCTGATAAAGGAGCGCAAGAATATATTTTTTGTAGATATATTACGAAAAATGGCGTGAGAATATATCCTAAGAACGGCAAAGTTTTTAAGATACCAGTAAAGTAACATAATAATAAGGCAGGAATGTTGGATGGTTCATTCTTGCATCTCTATTACTCAGGAGGTGTAAGAATATGGGTAAAGATCAGTTTGTTGTAAAACATGGAGATGGATGGGCTGTGAAGGGAGCCAACAATAATCGTGCTACGAAAGTCACATCAACACAGAGTGAAGCAATCAAGATTGCTAGAGATATAGCACGTAATCAACACACTGAAATGCGTGTCCAAGGGAATGACGGAAAATTCCGTACATGTAACAGTTATGGCAACGACCCTTGTCCACCAAAAGACTAAAATTTATAAAACCAAATAAAGAAATCAAAAAGTAGTTTCCATACTAATATGCAGGATGGAGACTACTTTTTACTTGGATAAAATAATTAAGGTGCCAACTGGCTATTTGTGATTTTAATATCAAAATGCTGGTTTCTTATCTGCTACATACAACAGAAAGCAGCGGGATACTATATGCGATTGATGACAGTTCTAATTGTTTTTACTTTACCGCAATACAAATTTATAATGTCAATTCAAAATTACTTTTTGAATTTATTATTTACTATCCAACATAGCATTTATATTTAATGGTGGCATCACTATTGGTTCCACCCCTGGTTGAGAAGACAACAATGTCAATTGGCTTCTCACATAGGGCATCATTATAGCCACAGAATTCTTTTTTATTATATTCTTCTTTAAAGAATCACTAATCTCTTCTCCAGAACTAGAAAATGAAAATACGCCTTGAATCGTTATTTCTATCTCATATTCGTCCTTTTTGTTAGCCTTCAAATTGAGTATGGTTTTGAAAATACCCGTATCGCTATCACTTCCTATCTGCACCGACAACCGAAATTCCGTTTCATTATTATTCTTGGGGCCCTGTCTCTTAAACTCTAATCTTTCAAATGATAAATCTTGTAATTGTAATACGCTTTCAACAATATTATTTTTCATGCCGCTAATAACCCTATATTTTTACTTGAAGTATATGTTTCCGACATTTGATTGTTCATATCAATTTTAAGGATTATCTCTTTGACCATATCATAATACTCAGCTTCAATATGATCATATTCAAATTTAACCAAATCATCCTCTATATCCTTAACACTGTGAACCTTTATCCTATCTATTTTACTCTGTAACTCGTACGCAATTTTCTTTGCATACTCCTTATGCTCTTCATCATACAAGACATAATACTCTCCATTAGCGGGCAAGTATTCAACTGGAATATCTTCCAACTTATGTTCTTCAACTGTATCGTCTAAATACTTATTTCCCTTGCAAATTACTTTCCAAAAATTCGCTTGTTTGAGAAAAACAGAACGCATATCATTTTTTCCGCTAAGCATATTGTTTAAATCAACTAATGATATTTTCGAAACCAAATATGATTCATGCTCAAAATCGGTACATAAAACAATGTAGCGAACATCTTCCTCATCTTTGCATACATAGAAAAGTGGCATAAAATCGTACTCTTCTAGCATAAAATCTAGATAAAGGAATTTATTTTGAATTTTAAATAATACTTCTTTACTCATAATCACCAATTACAAAATCATTATTTGTAAAATCAACATCTTTATAACACCATAAACAAATATGAGGAAGCTTTCGATAAATTGGTCCATAACTATCATGTATATGACCTAATGCTATTTTTTTTCCTGGCCTAGGAAGTTTTAACTTATTTATCAAGGCTTCTTTCTCTGTAAAAACGGACACTCCGTAATAATCCGGCTTTTTTACATTTTCCTCCATGCCTCTACGAGGTACCTCTGCAAAAGACATAAAATCACCTTTTGTTACTTGCGAATAATCATCCTTTTCTCTCAAAACCATTCTATAAACTTTCACAGGATCATAATTCCACTCTGTACCATCAAAAAATGTAAGACTATATCTATTAAAGGCATCAACCATTACTACTGGAAACTTATAAAGATTAGCACTATCCACTTATTTATTCAGCCCCCATAATATTTTGTATATACTATAACATAAAAAACATATAAAATTCTACTTTTTCTAACTTAATAAGGTGCCTCGTATTTTTTCCCATAATCATCCAACTTTCAAAGTCCATTTGTATTCTTGTCTATGTAGTATATAACCTTTATTTCATCATTTATTATACATATTGTTGTTTTTAATCAATGTCTTTGACAGAAAAGATTTTTCTTTAGCAGAAACAGTTACCAAGCTACCGATATACAGAAATATTCTATAAATTTTGACCAATCAAAAAATTTAATTCTTTATAATATATGATGAAAAAAGTCTTTGAAATTTTGTTTTCTAAAAAATTTCATCCAGTAATTTTACTACTCTGATTGAGTTGCTTGGCTAAGTTATATAACATACCTGTTTTTAATGAATTATATTTAGACAGGAAATAATATCCTTGTCCACCAAAAAATATAAAAGCTTATAAAATAGAATTAAAGAAAAATTAAGAAATCTAAAAAGATTTTTTCCGTCAACTAAGCAAAATGGAAGCTTTTTCATTATAACCCCATACCCGCAGCCATCATCAGATAACTGCGGATATGATTCAGAAATTTTTCTTCTTTATAATGTTTTAAGGATCAGATTGCGAACTCGCCGCTTATCTTCTTATTAAATACATAATAAGCTTTCTTGTCCTCTGGCTTGATATAAACCTCAAGGTTCTTAAGCTCTTCTGCCTTGTTTTTAAGCTCCTTGGTCCAGATTGCCTCTGCCTTCTTTACAATGGCTGCCTCATCATAATCTGATGAACCGAACTGGATCATGATCTTTTCTTTTACTGCTGCAGGCTTAGCCTCAGGCTTTTTGATCTCTTCTTTCTTTGCTGCGGGAGCTGCTTTCTTAGGTTCAGCCTTCTTTACTTCAGCCTTCTTGGGAGCTTCTGCCTTTTTAGGTTCAGCTTTCTTTGGAGCCTCAGCTTTCTTAACTTCGGGCTTTTTAGCTTCGACCTTTTTAGGCTCAGCTTTCTTTACCTCAGCCTTTTTAACCTCTGGCTTTTTCTCCTCTGCTTTAACAGGCTCTTCCTTCTTAACGACGGGAGCAGCAACTGCCGGTTTCTCACCTAAACTGATGGGCTTCTTTGCACTCTCAGCGATGAGATTTGCATAAAATGCTTCCTCTTCCTTTTTCTTACGGATGGACGCTGCTACCTCAGATGCAGTGGGAACGGAAGGCTTTTTCTCACGGGTCTTTTTAGCCGTAAATGTACGCTTTTCGTTCTCAATCGCTGTCTCAGCAACAGGCTCGGTATTTAAGAATGCTGCTGCAAGACCTTTAACGATTCCTGTAGGCTTAAAGACTGTCTTTGGCTTAGCGGGTACTTCAGGCTTTACTTCCTTCTTAACCTCTTTAACCTCAACTTTTTTAACCTCAGGCTTCTTTATTTCAACCTTCTTAATTTCAGGTTTTTTAACTTCAGATTTTTTTACTTCAGCCTTTTTTACTTCGGGCTTCTTTACTTCTGCTTTCTTGATCTCAGGCTTTTTTACTTCCTGTTTTTTGGCTACAGGCTTCTTTGCTGATGCCTTAACTACCTCACCCTTTTTAGCTACAGGCTTTGTTGCAGGTTTCTTGACCTCTGCCTTTTTAACTGCAGGTTTTGCAACAGGTTTTTTAACTGTTGTCTTAACTGCAGGCTTTTTAACCTCCGGCTTTTTAGCCACGGGCTTCTTTGCTACTGCCTTCTTAACCTCAGCCTTTTTAGCTACAGGCTTTGCTGCGGGTTTCTTGGCTACTGCCTTTTTTTCTACTGGCTTTGCCACGGGCTTCTTTGCTACAGGCTTTTTTGCCTCTGCTTTTTTTGCAACAGGCTTTGCCGTCGGCTTAACTGCCTTTTTAGCTGCTACCTTAACTACAGGCTTTGTCACCTTTTTTTCAGCTTTCTTTACTGCTGTCTTTGATACAGGCTTTACGGTCTTTTTTGCCGGTACTTTTGCTACAGGCTTCTTTGCTGCAGTTTTCTTAACCTCAGGCTTTTTTGCAACGGGTTTCTTTGCTACAGCTTTCTTAGCTACGGGTTTTGCGGCAGTCTTTTTAGCAGCCGGCTTTACAGCTGGCTTTGTTGCAGTCTTTTTTACCGGCGCTTTTGTTACCGGCTTTTTAGCTGCAGTCTTTTTAACCTCAGCCTTTTTTGCAACTGCTTTTGTTGCGGGCTTGGCTGAAGTTTTCTTGGCTACAGTCTTATTTGCAGCAGGCTTAACTGCCTTTTTCACTTCTTTCTTAGCTGCAGGCTTACTCACAGATTTCTTTGCAGGTGTACTTGCTTTCTTTGCTACGACCTTTTTACTGTTCTTCTCTGCTTTTTTTGCTGGCGCTGCCATTTTTCTTACCCTCCGTGCCTGTCTATATATCGTTTTGGGCATAATTAACCCATTTTCTGTACTGTAACATTACATGGCACAAATGTCAATTACTATCATCCGTATCCTCAGGATTATCCTCTGTTATCTCTTCGGCATTATCCTCTGTTTCCTCTTCCGTACTATCCTCCGGTACGTCGACGGGCTCCCCTGTATCCTCTGTTTCCGACGGATCCTTAAGGCCCATGGCCACGAGGTCGATGGCATGATCCTTTAAAAATTCATACCACATGGGATAACTGTTTGCAGTCAGGTGTACATTGTCCCATGACAGATCCTGACGCAGGTTTCCATCATCATCATCGAGGACCGGATTTACATCTATATAGAAAACATCCACATCATTTGCCAGCTGTGAGAGCGCCTCATTACGCTCATCTATCATCTGGTTGTTTATATAATCACCCTGCTTGTCCCTGGCCTCGGTTACGTGCAGTATTGAGTTTATATATATAATCGCGTCAGGCTGAAGGAGTCTTATCTCATCTATGACACTCTGATACTGGGTTATGAAATACTCAAGATCCCCTGTTCCGAGCTCATTTATACCGACCTGAATGTAAATCTTCTTAAATTCATTGGTCATGAGAGCTTCCCTGATCGTGGTGATAGGCTCAGTATCCGCAGAAGAATCCATCAGCTTGTATATAGTCAGGGATGTCTTGGCATAAAATGTACAGGTTTCCATACCTGAGTAAAGAGCCAGACCGACCACTCTGGAGTCCCCTAAAAATACGGCATCCTCGAAATACTCATCGCCTACCCTCATGTACCTGACTTCTACAGGTCCTTCCTCTGCAGGCTCTCCGTCACCTTCATCAGCAGGATTTTCACCTATATCATCTGTATCTGAAACCGTCTGATCAGTATTTTCCTCATATACATGACCGGCTTCCCTAGATTCTCCGTCAGATGTTTCACCTGTCTGGCTGCCTTCCTCCTGACCGGCAGTGCCGTATATCTTTGCATAGAGGGCATTTTTCTCCGCCATTATCTCCCGGTAATTCCAGGGGTAGATGCCGTCCTTAACGGATATGATCGCATTAGCGACCACACCTGTCAGGCTCATATCCTCCTCTTTTCCGGGGATCTTATAATCTGCTGCCTTTAAGTTGTATCCGTATATAATGAGAAATCCGAAAAACGCCAGCACAAAAACCAGAAGGAGCGCATCTGAAAATGACGAGCCTCTTCTCCGTGGCTTTACCTTTCTCCTTGGACGGGGTATTTCCCGGATTTTACCGTATTCTTCCTCTGATTCCTCTTCGGTATCCTCCCCGTTATCCTCCTTCGGGTCACGGGATAAATCCAATACGACAAAATCCTCATACTCGTCGCCGTAATCCTCGTCCATCACTCTTCTTTTTTTTCTATCGAAATCATACTGTTTCATTATTTATGTTAAAATACTGCGTACATAAATCCGTTGCCTGTACCTGCACTGGCAAAATACATTGCGACCATAAGCATGGCAAGATAAATAATAAATGACCATTTCCTTCTCCTGAGGACTATCATAAAATGATGCATCTTCGGGAACGAGAACAAAACTGCAATTGCGAGGACCCATCCATACTTGGTCAGGTATCTGGTAAAATCTCCCGGGCTCACATTAGACATATAGTCATGGGGCAGGAAAGGGAACAGTCTTGTCATATATACGCCGAGTACCTTTATATCAGGGATGGCAAATACCATCCAGGTAAGCGGAATCACAAAAAGCACATAAAGATGAGGTATTATCCTCGTGATGAAATTCTTTCTGAGCTTCTTTATCACTTTCATTAGGAAGAGCTTCTCAAGTGCTATGAAGAAGAAAAGAGCCATTCCCCAGATAATAAAGTTTATTGTAATGCCGTGCCAAAGGCCGGTAAGGAGCCACACAACAAACAGATTGAATATCGTGCGTATCGTTCCTTTTCTGTTACCGCCAAGGGGAATATAAACATAATCCTTGAACCAGTTGCCAAGTGTCATATGCCATCTTCTGTAAAATTCGGAAATTGAACATGATGCATAAGGCGTATCAAAGTTGACGGGCAGGGAAAATCCCATCATTCCGCCAAGGCCCATGGCCATAAGGGAATATCCGGCAAAATCATAATAAAGCTGGAGTGAATATACAGCCATTCCAAGCCAGGCAAGAGGAGTTGATATACTCTCGTATCCAATCATCTTAAGGTCATTCCAGAGGATTCCGATATTATCGGCAACTACTACCTTCATGGCAAGACCGAGTATAAACAGCTTTAATGCCCTGTCGAATTTTCTTAATGAGATTTTTCTTCCCTTTAACTTGTTTCGGAAATTCTCATATCTGGTTACGGGACCTTCCACAATCTTAGGGAACATCATTGAATATGTCAGGAATGACACAACACTTTTACATGCGATGGTGTCTTCCCTGTACACATCGATGATATATGCAATCTGGGTAAATGCGAAAAAGCTAAGGCCTACAGGAGATACGCCTTCGTATATTCTGAAAAAGCATAATGTACCTATATCGACAAGTATTCCAAACCAAAGCAGAATTCCTTTGATAACAGGCTTGTTTTTATTTTTAATAAATCTGATACACAGTCCGACAATAAAATTAATGAGCATTAATTCTACCAGGACAAAGATATAATTACCGCCGAGGCCGTAATAATACCAGACGCTTATTCCAAACAGAAAAAGCTTGGACAGCAGAGATCCTGCTTTCCCAAGACCAAGTAAAAAATGGTACGCAAGAAGCACCACCGGCAAAAATATAATTATAAATTCAAGACTTCCGAATTCCATATAAAATAAAAAGTGCCAAAATATTCTGCCGATAAAAACGACATTATATTTTTAGCACTTTTTATAAAAAACTAACACATTTTTTGTGTAATAGTATTGTAATAATTTAGTAAGAATATATTTTACTCTGCCTTTTCTGCGTTTGCGCTCTCAAGGAATTTGTATGTAACTGCAGCAAGGGCAGCTCCTGCAAGAGGTCCAACAATGAATACCCAGAGAGAACCCATAGGCTCACTATTGTTCATGATAGCAGCAACGATTGCAGGACCAACGCTTCTGGCAGGGTTAACAGATGTACCTGTAAGTCCGATACCGAGAATATGTACAAGCACGAGTGTAAATCCGATAACTACTCCGCCAAATGAACCATGATTTGCTTTCTTGGATGTAACACCGAGGATAGTGAGTACAAAGATAAATGTAAGTACAGCCTCTACAATGAGTCCTGCTACAACATTTCCGTTTACACCGGCAAGTCCGTTTGTACCGTATCCACCTGTCATATCTATAATTCCGCCCATGTTAAAGATAAGAGCGAGAAGTCCGGATCCTGCAAATGCACCGATGCACTGAGCAATCACATATCCGCAAAAATCTGCTGCCTTCATACCTCCACTCATAAGTACGCCAAGTGAAACAGCAGGATTGATATGACATCCTGAAATGTTACCGACACAATAAGCCATACCTACGATGGTAAGACCAAATGCAAGTGCTGTAAGGAGATATCCGCATCCGTAAGATGCATCACAGCCTACCAGCATGGCTGTACCACAGCCGATAAATACGAGTGTAAATGTTCCGATAAATTCCGCAATATACTTCTTCATTTAAAGTATGCCTCCTTTTAATTATCAGTAAGTCATGAAGACTTTTTTGTTTACCTTATTATTATAGTTTTATTTTTTTGTTTGCTCAATGGTTTACATAAAAAATATTATATCTCGATGAGTAAATTATCTTTTGTTGTATTATTAACAACTAATTTATAACGCTCTTTCTGCCGATATATTATTCAACATGGATGTTTTGAGCGGGATGGTAGTCATGGATGACGAAAGCCACACTATTTTAATATGGCAAAAGAGGGTTACCCATGAATATCAGATTAGATCAAAACGGAAAAGCATCATCATTTGAAGATTCAGAGAATATTTATTCTACATATTCGAAAAATTCCGTCAGACATAATTATATTAATGAAAAAAACACTTCTGTCCGCAATGCTGAGTCAGGAGCTTTTTCTGTGCAGTTTGGAAATCAGAATAAGAACAATATTCCCAATGCATATGATTATAAAGATGAAGACCAGCCGGGTCTTAACAATCTTGCAGAGAAAATGCAGAATGCTCATCAGGACATGATGACTGTAATGTCTGGAGAGGTGTCTTCAAAAGAGCTCGGAAAGCTTGATGAGGAAGGTTACGACATTTACGACATGGATCCCGAGGAGACAGTTACAGTAGTAGACAGAATAAAGGCTGTCATGGCAAAGAGCGGTGTTGTAATCGAGGGTTACAATGATGATGTCAGTGATGCTGCCCTTCAGGAAGTAGCAGGCAGTGTGGCAGCAGCAGAGGCATTAACTAATGTCACGGAAGTTGCATCTAAATTAGATACGCCGGATGATGGTGCCATAAAGTATCTTGTTAAAAACGATATGCAGCCTACTTTTGAAAATCTTTATAAGGCAGAGCATAGCGGAGAGACTGCTGTAGCATATGATGAAAATGATAAAGAACTTGCAAAATACATATCAGAAATCATGCCAAAGGTTGAAGAGGTCATAACCGGGGCAGGATATGAGGTTAATGAAGAAACAAAAGCAGATGCAGGCTGGATGATTGCAAATGATTTACCTCTTACACCGGAATCATTTATTAATTATGAAGAGATAAAAGCCCTTAATCTTCCTATCAGTGAAGAGGATGCAATTGCAACAGGTCTTGCTGCCGTAAAGAATGGCAAAAATCCTATGGCAGCTATTCCTTATGATACTAAATCAAATGAAGAAAAAGCTGTAGAGAAAATCGAAGAGCTCGAGGACATTATTGAAGATACAGATGAAGAGCTGACAAACGCAGGCATCGAACCTGAAAAAATCATTAACAATGATAAGTCAGACACTGTACCTAATGATATTCCATCAGAGCATATAAAGACGGTATCATACAGAATTAAACTCGAGGAAACCCGTATGTTTATGACTGTATCAAACACGGCTTTCCTTATTAAGAATGATATTAAGATAGATTTCAGCGAGCTTGATACACTGATTAATAATTTAAAGACTGCCGAGGAGACACAGAACGAAGCTCTTTACAGAAAAGAATCTCCAGAGCTTAACCGTCAGGCAGATGATTTATTTAAGACTGCAAACAGGATGGTTTCGGAGATTCCGTTCCTTCCGGCAGCCGGACTTGGAATTGCTGTTAAGAGCAGTATTACAATCGAGTCATTTTATGCTGAGGCTACTGTTAAGAAAAATGATTACGTGGCAGCAGGTCTTAAATATGAAGCTCTTATGACTGAAGTCCGCACTGACCTTGGCGACAGCATTACCAAGGCTTTCAGAAATATTGAAGATTTACTCTCTGAGAACGGAATAGATATTACAGAAGAAAACAAGAAGGCAGCAAGGATCCTGGGATACAATGAGATGGCCATAACATCGGAAAACATTGACAGGGTCCGAGATGCCGACATGAAGCTTGAGCGTGTCGTAAGGAAGCTTACACCGTCAGCTACTCTTTCGCTTATCAGAGACGGAATCAATCCGATAAACATGGATCTCGATGAACTCGAAGCAAGACTTAATGAGCGTCAGAATCCTAATGAAGATGCAGAGAAATACAGTGCATTCTTGGTACGTCTCGAGCAGAGAAAAGAGATATCTGCAGAGGAAAGAGACGGATTCATCGGCATATACCGTATGCTTCATCAGATAGAAAAGAGAGATGATGCAGCAGTTGGTGCACTCCTTTCACAGGGTGGCGACATGACTCTTAAAAATCTCTTAACTCAGGTAAGAAACAGAAACGCAGGAGGAAAGGAATATGTGATTAACGATTCCTTTGGCTTCCTTGATAAAGAGATAGATTTAAGCTCATCTATAACAGAGCAGATAAGCAGAGCTTTTGAGAGTGAAGAGTCAAAGCAGGCATTATATAAGGAAACCATGACAGACATAAATGACATGGCAGAACTTGCTGAAAAAGATGAGCCTGTTTATAACGAAATAATTAATCTTCTTGATACAGCAGGATTAAAGCGCGGTCTTGGAAACATGAAGAGTGCCCGAAGTCTTATTAATGACAGAGGACTGATGCTTCGTGGTTTAAGGAAAGCAATTAGTGACAGTGACAAAAATACAACTGACACAGATGCTTTTGAAGAAATATTAAATGATGTCAGAAATATTTCTGACAGTTTTACAGATGAATTATCAGCTAAGCAGGCTTATGAAAATCTGGCTTCAAAGATGAATGAAATTATGTCGGGAGCGGTATTTAATGTAAGTGATATTTCCGGAATGAAGGATATCACGGCTGCAATGGGCGCATTAAATCTGTCAGTATCTCTTGCCAGAAATGAACACTTCGAAGTGCCCATGGAGATAGGCGGTGAGGAGGGAAGTGTTTCCCTTCACTTTGTAAATGATAATGAAGCCACTCCAAAGGTAAATATATATACACAGACAGAGAGCTACGGCAGAATCAGCGCAGAGTTCGTTTATACGGAAACAGGATTTGCCGGAAGTGTTTTGAGCGACAGGGCTTCTTCATTAAGTATGTTAAAGAATAACATGTCAGATCTTGAGGTAGTCCTTTCAACCAGACAGATAACAGTTTCTTCTATAGAATACACAGAAAATATAAATGCAGGATTATCATCTGTATTCAATTCATCAGAAACTAATGAGTCAGCAGAACGAATTGGAAATATCAAGAGACAGCTTTATGAGATTTCAAAAGAATTCCTGAAGAGACTCTAAAAAAAACACCATACTCGGGTGGGAAAGGCTTTTGTTCTGCTATCTGTTATTACTCCTCCCCCTTGTCCAGATACTCTTTCAAATACGGAATAACAATTCTGACTTTTCCTCTTGCAGGCTGATTAATTATGCCTGACTGAATAAGTCTTTTTTTGTAATTCTGAACATACTGATTTGATACTCCAAGTTTCTCTGCTATATCGACTATATCAGAACAACCTTCATCTTTTGACATCGCTTTAAGAAAAAGGATATCTTTTTCCGATAAAGTTGCCAGAGTCGTCTTGCAAATATCATTTTGATAATCATCTTCCGCCATTGTTAGTGCCTTGCTTATATTGTCTTTATCAATCACACCACTGTCATCGGACAGAATTGTTATATAATGTCCAATCAGCTGCATCATATAAGGAGAACCTTCTGTTTGGCTGGCAGCTTTCTTAATGGTTTCATTATCTATATTTATTCCCAGCTCATTAAATGCCTTAGTATAATAAATCTCGATATCATTTTGTCTGAGTGGCTCCAACTCAATCTTTGTCGAACGATTTATAAATGTCAGTACATGCTCATTAAGTACTGACGAAACCGCTCCAGGAAGTCCTGCCATAACCAATGCGACATCAATCCCTTCACCTACCATTTCCTGGTAAGCAATTATGAGCTGCTTTAATTCTTCATTGTTGGCCTGTAGCTCATCTATCAGAATTAACACAGGATGTCCATTTTTGTTTATTTCCTTGCAGATTTCATTCAATTTCTGAGAAAAGCTTTTCTTTTCATCGTTATCGTCTTTCATCTGTATTCCGGCACCGAATCCAAACATATTTATACTTCCCCCGGAAATTTTGCTTTTCTTGTTTTTTAAAACATTTTCACTTGATGAAATCAGTTTCTCAACGACTCTTACCGGCATTTCCTTTGATACTACTGTAGGTAAAGCAGCAACAAATCCTTTTTCCGTCGCCATCTGAGCTAACTCCAATAATAAAACAGTCTTTCCTGCTCCTCTCTGACCAAGCATGACAAGTGCTCTGTCCCTACTTCCCGGTACGCTGTTGAGACATTCTTCAAACTTTGACATAATATTTTCTCTGCCTACGAGATTACGGGGTTTATTTCCAAATGAAGGCACAAAATAATCATCTTTCATAATTTATCTCCTTTTTGAATTTTGTTTATTCTTGTGGATTTTATTTATTCTTGTGAATTTTGTTTATTTGTATTTATTTTATTTATTTTATCCACTTTTGTCAATAATTTATATCATAACAGACATATGTAAACCAACGGTTGACAAATTGGACGGCTCACTTTATGGTGTGCTACCCGGATTTTTGATAATTTTTAGTTGTTCGAACAAAACAAAATCAAAAAGCGGTACATCTGATATAATAAGACATGAAATCAGATTACCTTCAATAAAGAAAGGAAATCAAAGATTATGATTTTAGCAGATAAGATTATTAATGAAAGAAAGAAAAACGGATGGTCCCAGGAAGAGCTGGCAGACATGATGGATGTATCCCGCCAGTCAGTCTCAAAATGGGAGGGTGCCCAGAGCGTTCCGGATCTTCAGAAAATATTAAAACTGGCTGACCTGTTCGGAGTATCTACAGATTATCTTCTTAAAGATGATATGGAGCCCGAGTCAAAGGAATTCGTGACAGGTTATGAAAGCAGCAGATCCGAATCCTCATTAAGAACTGTTACTTTAGAGGAGGCCTCCGATTATATCTCCATAAGGAAAAAACTCCTTCCGTTTATAGGTACCGGAGTATTCTTATGTGTGACATGCCCTGTGATGCTGATATTCCTCTCCGGACTATCGACATGGGATAAGATTCAGTTATCCTCAAATACTGCATCACTTATAGGTCTCATATTCCTGTTCCTCCACCTGGCTATAGCTGTATTTATCTTTGTGACAAAGAGCGGCAAGCTCAGCAAATATGAATTTATGCAGACGGATTGCTTTGAAACCGGCTACGGTGTTGACGGTATGGTCAGGGAGAGGATAGCTGCTGAGGAATCAGGAAATACCATCGCTCTTGCTATCGGCGTACTGCTTTGTGTACTCTCGCCCATGCCCCTTATCATTGCTTCACTTTCCGGTGTACCCAGCTTTGTGATCACAGGTATGGTATGTGTACTGCTCCTTATGATAGCTTCTGCCGTATACATCTTTGTGGCTAAGTGCGGTGTATATGCTTCATACAAAATAATCCTCCAGACAGAGGGCTTTACGAGAGAGGAAAAGAATAAAGCAAAAAAACTCTCTCCTCTCCCCGGAATTTACTGGATGGCCATCACTGCAGTCTATCTGGTTGTCAGCTTTCTCACAAAGAGATGGGATTATTCATGGATCATCTGGGCAGTATCAGGTGTGGTTTTTGCACTCATAATGGCTATAGCCGGTGCATTAGTTAAAACAGATAAATAATCATAAATAATGAAGATTCAGGCTTTTGAAAAATTAAGGATATTCTCCTGCATACTGGTTATACTTGTTCACGTTTCGGCTCAGATAGTATCATCTGCCGGTGTATATGAAAATGCTTTTTCTTTTGGATATTTCTGCAATGTACTCGCCTTTTCCGGAGTGACCCTGTTTGTCATGATAAGCGGTGCCCTGTCATTCAGAGACGGCAGAAATGTGACTGTGAGGGATACAATATTTAAAAGATTTTTCAGATTCTTTATATTATATATGCTCTGGAAAGGAATCTATATTGTCTTTGACCTGATATGTACAGGAGGATTTCTTAATACGCCTGACCTTAAAGAAACCCTTAGATTATCGGCGCTCAAATGGATAGGCGGCAATGCG
>JAEEGH010019177.1_pt1 | contig 14368 bp, 17 predicted proteins | sample 9134181 | NCBI WGS metagenome assembly JAEEGH01 (sample SAMN16246544, study PRJNA631951) | gut metagenome | biome: gut microbiome; feature: rumen; material: DP-attached | host: Bos | place: Iran: Karaj | collected 2018-10 | reverse complement strand
GTTTAATTTAAATAAGATTTTTAAAGAGTAAAAATTAATTTTATTGATTTAAAATTAGTTAATTATGATTTAGATTATTTATTCAAAAATCATTCTTTTATTTAACTTATGAGCGATGAAACAGCAAAACGTTATTTCACTGTAAGCGGTAGAATTCCTCCAAATTATGCTCAAGGATTGAGGAATTATGATATATCAGACCCAAATTCGGAAAAGTTTTTAGAATATTGCAAATGGGAAAATTACCGTGAAAAGAATTCATATCATAATTGTATAGCAAAAGACTCAGACTATTATCTTTCAATAAATAATAAATATAACTTAGAAGATTTAAAAAATGCTATAAAAATTTTCACAAGAGACCATAGCGATGAATATCCGTGGCATATTGATCAAATGAATAAAACTTATCATAAGATGAAATCAGATAATTTATCAACTGATGAAAAAAAAGCGTGTGCTTTAGCACTTTCATATTATACAGGTAAAAAGGATAACAGTGATAGATCAAGCAGAAATGTTAATGCATTGATTAGAGGAGAAAATGATTTTACAAAAATAAATGAATGGAGTGATGGTGAACAATATTATCCAGTATTATATTGTTCACCATCATTCCTATAGCGCATCTCCTTGCGAGCCTTGATTCTTGCCATGGCACAGTCAACGGCAATCTGCACTTGTACGCTGTCTTTGGTCTTTATCGTGTCAAGCACCGACGCACGTATCTTTTCCTCCTGCCGTTTCTGTCTCTCGGCTTTCTTTTCATGGCGTGCCATCTCCTTGGGCCATACGAACTGCTTGTAGCTCCAACGCGCACTGCCCCATATCAATGCCGACGGCAATATGACGGCAAACAGCAGGAAACGCCACTCGAAGAACCTTTTACGTCTGGTAACCATAGCTGCAAGGAATATCTTCAAGCCATTGTTCAGCGACACGCCTGCCGTCAGCATGAACATCGCTATTGTCTGCCACATATTCAGCGCACTGCCATTCCTTAGCTTTCCGCCACACAGGTAGAGCGTCATGGTAAGGCAGAACATCGACATTATGAAGTGGTCGGGCACCATTGAGGCAAGCATTATATATGCAAACGAGAACGTCAGCAACGACAGCACGTGTGCCTCCATACGCCTTACTCCCACGATGTCTGCATATATACGATTAAGGAATATATATGAATAGAAGGCGCAGAACGTCAACAGGCAAGCAGCGATGACGATTGCCATATTTATCCCCGTCAGTGAGGTAAGCAGTTCATTGAACTTACTAAACGGCCACATAAAATACGCCAGCAATGGATGCCGATATACATTATAGCCTATCTGCCACTTAGTCAGGACGGAGTAGGTGATTGGGTCGAAACCTGCTACATGCCATCCCTTGATGAACTTGCCCCAGGTGTCGCCGTCAACCACGGTCAGTTTCTCCCAGTATCTTACTACATTAAGTACATTGAGCATTACGAAGCATGACAATGCAACCAATGCCGGGCATCTTTCCTCCTTGCGTATCCTGAATATATCAACTATTCTTCCCAGCATATATCTCAATGTATTTTCCTGCCACGACATCTTCGCTGTACTCTCTCATCACCTTCTCACGTGCATTCTTGCCCAACCTCTCACTGTTGTCAAGCACATAGCGTATGCCCTCGGCAAGGTCTGCAGCGTCTTTGTATCTTGCTACATAGCCATTCTCCTTATGGTTAATCATCTCTGGTATGCCGCCAACGTTGAATCCTACGCATGGCGTGCCGCATGCCATGGCCTCCATTATGGTGTTAGGCAGATTGTCTTGCAGCGACGGTGTAACGAATACATCCACGTTGGCATAAAGCGCCGCCATCTCTGCCTTGTCGTGTATATAGGGAATGTCCCTGCCGAGTGCTACTACTTCTATATCATCCAGCAGTTCCCTTGCTGCATCAAGGTATTTTATACCCTTTCGTTCATCGTTCACCTTCTGTGCCACGAACAGCACGCAGCGTCTTTGCTTATGCCCGACAGGCTTGAACACTTCCGTATCAATAGGGTTGGGTATTGTCACAATCTCCTGTCCTTCAGCCAAAGGCTTCGCTTCCGACACGTTCTTCAGCCACTTGCTACATGTTACGAAGGTTATATTGCCTGAACTATATATTTTTTTCTTCTTCTCCGACACATGTCGTGCTATCCACTTATCTTTCTCTGCCTTGCTTAGTCCATCGGTATAGTGCCATATACTGTCAAGAGGCCATTCATCGTGCATGGTCCACACTATGCGCTTGCCACTCTTCACTATCTTACCTATCGTATCAAACGAAAGGAATCCTTGGTTCACCCAATGCAGGTGCACCACGTCAGCCTCCTTATACTCTTTTGTATTTGTTATGTCCTGACCACAGCAGGCTATGTCCGTAGTCCACAAGTTGGTTTTACTGAAACCATCAAGGCACCATATAGCCATACGTTCCCACACACAGCTCCATGACTGCTTACGCAGTCTCTCTGGTCCCCACGATATATTTCTGCGACAAAGCATCGTGGCTTCCACGCCGTTCTTGCGCAGGGCTTGGAGTAGGCGCGAGGCAGCTATGGCCGCGCCTCCTGTTTGCGAATATGTGCTAAGTATCAGTACCTTCATCGAGAAAATAAATATCTATGAGTTATGAGGACCACCCCGTTCCTTCCTGTGAGAGGGGGTAATTCTGCATTATGAATTCTGCATTATGAATTATGCATTAGAATTATGCCCGCCCACGATATGCCTGAGCCCAGCAAAACTCCGAGGCTGTTGCACAAGGCATCAAACACGTCACCGCTACGGCAGGTGGTGATGTATGCCTGGGCAAACTCTATACAGCAACCCATTATGATAGGACACAAAACACCAAACACCAGCACACGACTCCATTGAATGTTGTCTTTATGCTGACGACGATATTCCATCCATATAGTAATTGTCAATACTCCGTACATCACGAAGTGCGTCCACTTATCTATAAATCTCACGTCATACATGGGCACTTCGGGTATGGGAATCAAACAAACAACCCATATAAGCACCGCTAAAGCACATGAAAATGGGTATCTAATGAGTATTTTTTTCATTTTATAGTGCAAAGTTAAACTTTTTTTCGTAATTTTGCAAGCAAATATGCCAAAATTTGAATAATGACAAAAACACCTTGACAAATGGTTTCAAAAAATAATTTTGCATCTAAGCTGGGACTGATACTTGCAACGGCAGGTTCGGCAGTAGGACTGGGCAATATATGGCGTTTCCCTACCACCACTGGTGAGAATGGCGGCGCTGCCTTTATCTTCGTATATATAATCTTTACATTGCTGTTGGGACTGCCTGGCATGCTGAGCGAATTCATAGTAGGACGCAACGGTTCGTGTAACGCGCTACGATCATATGCCAAGGCTGGCGGTAAGAAGGTATGGGGTGGTATCGGTGTCATCGGATTCATCTGCGCATGCCTCATACTGGGCTTCTACAGCGTCGTGGCAGGATGGTGCGTATATTACTTTATACAGGCAGTGGCAGACAATGTGCTCGGCGACATGACCTTGATAAAGCAGAACTTCGGCAGTCTTGTAAGCAGTACGTGGATACCTTCCACAATGTCGGTGCTGTTCATTATACTTACCCACTCCATAATAGTACAGGGGGTGCAGAGCGGCATAGAGAAGGCTTCGAAGCTAATGATGCCACTGCTCTTTATCCTGTTGGTGATTATCATCGGAGCGTCATGCTCACTGCCCGGTGCATGGAACGGCATTGAATTCTTGTTCAAACCAGACTTCACGAAGATTACCAGCAAGGTGATGTTTGAGGCTCTGGGACAGGCTTTCTTCTCTATCAGCCTCGGCACTGCATGCCTGTGTACATACGCGGCTTACTTCAACAGCGACACCAACCTGCTGCGCTCGTCTGCACAGATTGCAGGCATAGACTGCGGCATCGCCGTCATGGCAGGACTGATGATCTTCCCTGCAGCCTTCTCCGTAGGCGTGGAGCCAGACGCTGGTCCTAACCTTATATTCCTGACACTGCCAAACGTGTTTACACAGGCTTTCCCACATCCAGTGGCTTACGTTGTGTCGATACTGTTCTTTGCACTGCTTACCCTCGCAGCACTGACGTCCACCATCTCCATGCACGAGATTGGCACCTCTCTGCTGTCTGAAGAACTTGACCTGTCTCGTTCGCTCGCCGCTTGCTTCGTCACAATAATATGCAATATCATCGGCATACTGAGCGCACTCAGCATGGGCCCCATGCCTATGGGATTCTTCGGCAAAGATCTTTTCAGCAACTTCGACTCGCTGACGTCAAACATACTGTTGCCTTTCGGTGCCTTCATGACCACCATTCTCGTGGGTTGGGTGATGCCTAAGCAGACGGTGATTGACCAACTCACCAACAAGGGTACGATAGCATGGCGTAACGTGAGCCTGAAGTTTTTCTTCCTGCTCGTACGCTTCGTCTGCCCAATAGGCATAGCACTGATATTCCTTAACCAAATGGGCGTACTATAGCTACAGACTCACCCAGCCACATGCAATGAAGGAGGTGGGCGAACATTAAGAACTTACACACAAGAATAATGACTACTATAAACGATTGCAAAATCATTCAACTTCCTAAGGAGGAAGATCCACGCGGCAGCCTTACATACATATATGAGAGCAACACGGTGCCTTTCCCTATCAAACGTGTGTTCTACATATACGACGTGCCTGCGGGAAAGGACCGCGGCGCACATGCTCACAAGGAGTGCTGGCAGTTTATCATTGCCGCATCGGGAGCCCTGGAGGTTTACCTGAACGATGGAGTGAACGAGAAAGCCGTACTGCTGAACCGTCCTTTCCAGGGATTGCTCGTACCTCCTGGTATATGGGCACAAGAACGCGAATTCACCTCCGGTGCATTGTGTCTCGTACTTGCAAGCCACGAATACTCCGAAGGTGACTACATACACAGCTTCAACGAATACAAGGAGTGGAAGCTGCAGTAAAGCAAAGGTATAGGTGAATTATTACTGTTTCGTCTTGATATAAACGCCGTCAAAGGCTACTCCCATGCCGAAACATCCTAATGTCTCATAGCTGCTGGTGGTATCTAACACCACGAACTTCTTGAAGAAGTGGGCACTGAAACCATATCCGCATTCGTTTACGTTCTCGTAGTTGAAAAAGTCATAGGTATATGCACCCAGTTCTGCCGGGCGATTGGGTGCACTCTTGCCAGATGCAATATTGCCTGGGCTGTTGCACACCTCAAAGTGCAGTTTATGTTTACCGGCACCACGAAACTTGACGTAACCTCCCATCATACATCCCATATTGGCATTATACAAGGAATAGGAGTATTCGCGTCCTATGTTCTGCGGATCTTCATAGTCAAGGAATTCCGTCACAGGTACGTTCTCTCCATTACTCTCAAAGTTTTTCATTTCAAGACTCTTATCCGTTTTCGGATTAGTCCATGTACCATCCACTATACGGCAGGTTCCGTCTTCCTCATCTATCTTAAACGACATCATACCCGTAATGGTACCGTCGCTCTGGTATTCATTCATCACATACCAGCCAGAATCCTGCAGTTTGCCCACAACAAGTATCGGCGCCGGATGCTTTGCCTTAAGATAATAAATCTCGCCCACCGCTATGTCGAAACCATTGACGGCAAACTTCAGTGTTACGGGAATCTTGTCTCCAAGCGTGCCGTCAAGACTATACTCTCCCTGTACGTCTGCATGGGCAGCCACTGCGAATATCAGCGCAGCGAAAAAAGTGATTATCTTTTTCATCTATTCAAAGTTTAGGCAGTTCTACCTTTCGTGTTATCTTCTGCAAATGTAGTAATAAATTTATATTTGTGCAAGTTTATCGCAAAAAAAGACATGTTTTTTGTTTTCGTCACATCTACAAAGCATCCTTGCATTACCATCGTTAATTCCCTTGTTTTTCGTATTTAACTCGCGATTCCTGCCCGTCAAAATTACGAAAACAATTTTTGCTCCGAAAAACGGCAAAATTTCGCGTTTTTTCTATAGCTCTGTAATACAGGGCCATACACAAAAAAGCCATTCTGAAGAGAATGGCTTTTATTGTAATTTGATAGCTTTTACGTTGTAATTTGATAGCTTTTACCTCGTAAAGTGATATCTTTTACATTACAAAAGCATTGCTTTTACGGCAAATAATGCATAAATATTACCGAAAGAGCTGCTAATTTCGGAAAGATTCGTCACTTTTGAGCTGCATAGCATGAACGTCAAAGCGATTTTTCTCTCTATTTTGCGTTTTCCACCATGGTTCCATTTGTACGCAAATTAAGGTTGGTTTCGCCGTCGCCAGTCTATCTCATTTTTTATAGCATGCGCGGAAAGCGAAAGACTTTCGCATTTGCGGTTCAACAAGGGCGCTGGTTATTTCCAATCATCGTCAGTCACTAAAGTGGCACCGGCATACTTGCCTACCTCCTCTGGTACGAGGTCAACGTTCATCTCCGTATAGGTGTAAGGCACCGTCACGCTGCCCATGCTCATAGGCTCTGGCAACTTGGCAGAGATGACACGGTTGGTGGGTGTCCATACATAACCTACGGCACCGTCCTCTGAGAAGGCATGCGTTATGCCGCTTGCAAAACTGTTGCCCTCGATGAGGAACTCCGAGTTCTTTCTCGGATTGATACATGCCGTGACATTGCCCACGCAGGTGTAATAGTTGTTGAGCATGTGTATCTTGCCTATCCTGCCCATCGGCATGCGCGCACGGCATCCCTCACCCCAGTGGTTGAAGGCAAAGGTGACGTTGAGGTAGCCCTTAGGCTCCTTGTCGCTGTAGCCCACGAGGTTGGTGTTCTGGTGCATGTATGAGTTTGCATTATATTTGAACGTACACCAGCTGACGGTCACGAAGTCAGAGCTGTTGGTGATGTCGAAGTTGCCGTCCTCACCGTCATAGAACTCGCAGTGGTCCACCCACACGTTCTTACAGCCGTGGATGCTCAGCAGGTCAGAGCCGCCGACGTCTATCGAACCCGGTCCATAGAAACGTATGTTCCTTATCACTATGTCAGAGCATCTGTTCATCGACATCACTCCGGCATCGCGGTAGGTCTCTTCCGTGTCGCCCGTCATGTTGATAATCGTCTGGCGCGTATTATATTCTGCCTCTTCCTTGACCATTGTTCCGTTGGTAAGCTTGCCGCCAGAGCCACCCGATGTTCTCATGTGCGGTACGCCAGCCTTGTCGAGTGCACTGCGTATCTCGTCGCTCACCCTCCACTGGGTGCGCACTGTGGCACCGTTGATGCCTATCAGTGTACGGTTGGTCAGATTGCTTACACCCATCTTGCTGCTTACAACGAAGTCGCCTGCCGATCCGTCGAGCACTACAACGCTGTATTTCTTCAGCGCGTTGCTGATGGCTTTTTTCATGTCGCCGCCGTTCGACTTCAGCGTTATCACGCTCTTTACCGTACTTGGTATGGGGTATGCCAGCGTTCCGCCGCCTGTCACTTCGTATGCGCATGCACAGCTGCTGTCGGTACGCGACGTACGAGTACAAAAACCAAAAGGTTTTCCTGCGTCATAGTTTGACTTGGCATCTGCCTCTGCGGGTATGAGCATCGCCTGCATGCACAGCATGGCAAGCAGATGCCTGGTGGGATTAATGATTTTCATTTTGTGTCTTTATAGATTTTGTAATTTATGTGGTTGCGGTGCAAAGTTACTATTTTTCCTCGAATACTCAATAATTCTATAAGATTATTTTGCATAAAACAGAAAAATTAGTTACTTTTGCGTGACAAACAGCAGTTTGATTCAACATATTTTAAACATATATGACAACAAAACATCTACTTACGATTGCAATTCTCTTTATCAGTTCACTGTACGCCAGCGCACAAGGCTTAAACAACTCTTCTACGACAAAAGACACACTGTGGATAGACAACGGCAACCGGCATATCTTCGGCATACGTAACTCAGAAATGAGTTAAGAAATGGCTTTTTCTGTTGTGAAGTATTAGTCTGTAAGATTTACAAGATAGCATTTGGCGATTGATACGCCCTCATTATAAGTCTGCATTCCTCTATAATTATAACGCGGCTTGTAAGCTGCAGATGTTTTGTGTCTTGTTTGGTATTGGTAATTATTAGGTTGGTAATAATACGAAAAATTGCGATATTTCAGACCAGAAATAGCTTTGGTGAGAAATATCGCAAGGAATAGTAATTAAATACGATGTGTATTTGATGATAAGTCTTATCGGTCGCTGTTGCCGTATGCAATGTGGCGGCTTTGCAGTGCATTTGCCCATGCCTGTGCAGCAGGCGAGAGCTTACCGGTGAGATATTGCTCCATCATGACGGCACCGATAGGTACACCGAATTCTGCACCGAAACCACCATTCTCTACATATACAGCAATGGCGATCTTAGGATTGTCCATAGGAGCGAAACCCATGAATACGGAGTGGTCGCGACCACGGTTCTGTGCGGTACCGGTCTTACCACATGCTACGTATGGGTAGCGGCTCAATGCGTGGCAGGTGCCACCGGTGGCAGAAGCCCTCATACCCTGGACTACCCAGTCATAAGCCTCGCGTGAGGCTTTGGTGTAGTGCTTCTTGGTGTATGTGGTGTCAAGTCGTTCGTTCTGTATTGCCTTGACCACGTGCGGAGTGATGTAGTAGCCGCGGTTGGCTATGGTTGCAGCGAGGTTGGCTATCTGCAGAGGGGTGAGGTTAACCTCGCCCTGTCCGATAGATATGGAAATGACGGTAAGCCCGTTCCATGAGCCTTTGTAGGCATTGTCGTAGTAGTCACCGTTAGGGATCAGTCCGCGCTTCTCGCCCGGCAGGTCGATGCCCGTCTTGTATCCGAATCCCATTGATACCATATAGTCTCGCCATACGTTCATGGCATTGTGCGGCTTGCCGTATTTCTTGCGGTTGCCTATCATATAGTATAGTCCCCAGCAGAAGTAACCGTTACATGATGTTGACAGTGCCGGTACGAGAGGCAGTGGTGAGGCATGACCGTGACAACCCACATGGAGGCCTTTGAAAGAGAATCCGTGTGGACATGAGAATGCCGTCTGCGGTGTTATGATGCCTTCTGTAAGGAAGGTTAGTGCCTGCGATGTCTTGAATGTGGAGCCCGGTGGGTATTGTCCCATGATGCTTCGGTTGAGCAGTGGCTTCCATACGTTGCGCTGCAGTGCGAGGTGGTTCTTGCCGCGACGACGTCCCGTCAGTATTCTTGGGTCGTATGTAGGTGATGATACCATGCACAACACTTCGCCCGTGGATGGTTCTATGGCTACGATACTGCCAATCTTGCCCTCCATCAGACGCTCACCGAGTGCCTGCAGGTCTATGTCTATAGATAAGGTGAGATTCTTGCCTGGTACTGGTCTGCGGTCGTATTTGCCGTTCTGGTAGTGACCTTGAACGCGTCCGTGCGCATCGCGCAGGAGAATCTGTACGCCTTTCTCGCCGCGCAGCTGTTTCTCGTATGAACGCTCCACGCCGAGCTTGCCGATGTAGTCGCCCTTTATGTAGTAGTCGTCTTCCTCGATGTCGCCTTGTGATACCTCAGCAACGTCGCCCAATACGTGTGCGCCGTATGGGTATTGGTATTGCCTCAGTGTGCGTCGCTGTATGTAGAAACCGGGGAAGCGGAACAGCTTTTCGCGGAAAACGGCGAAATCCTGTTCGTCAAGTTGCGTAATAAATACTTGTTGTGTGAAGCGTGAGTATCCAGGATTCTTCTCGCGGTCCTTGATGTCAGCCATACGTTTGTCGAAGAAATCGCGTGTGATGCCGAGAGCCTCGCACAGTGCGAGGGTGTCGATATGGTCTTTTGCCTCGTTCATCACCACCATGACGTCGTATGACGGTTGGTTGAACACGAGCAGTTTGCCCTTGCGGTCGAAGATACAGCCGCGTGCAGGATATTCGGTTTGTTTAAGGAAAGCGTTAGAGTCAGCGCTCTTACGGTAGTCATCGCTCATGATCTGGAGCATGAGCAGACGCAGTGTATAGACTATCACAATGATGATAGCCGCTCCGCCGATGATGAACTTCCTGTTAGAGTAGTCGCGCATAGATGTTACCTCCTTACACTGTCGATGATAATGATTGTTATTAATGTAAGGAGCATGCTGCCGAATGTGGTAAGCAGCCACTCAGTGGCGTTTATCACGGCAAAAGCCTCGAGTGAGAAGAATACGAGGCAGTAGAGTACCACGAGCATGATGGAGTACACCAGGAATCTGGTGAAGCCCATAGTTGCTATGCCTGGACGCAGGTCGGGCTCGTCCTCTTTCTTCAAGAACAGTTCCAGCGTGTAGGGCTGTACGAAGCCCAACAGTGTCATGGATGCTGCAGCGAGGCCGGGAGTGTTGCTGAACATATCGATGGAGAGACCCATCGCAAAGCATAGCAGTAGCTGCGCCCACTTAGAGAAATTGTGGGGAAAGAGCAGTACGAAATATACATATAAAAGAGGTGTGGCAACACCGAGAATATGGATGTGCCCTATCAGTAAAGCCTGTAACAGTGTAAAGGCGATTATGAGGAATATGTATAGCATTTACTCTTTGTTTTTCGTTGAGAGAGAGTCTTGCGCAGCACGCAGTATCTCCAGTTGCTCATGCATGTGGGTGTTGTCAATCACGCATACGTCGCGAAGATTGCCGAAGTCAGTGTAGAGCTGAACCTGCAGCCTGTATGACAGTCCGTCGGGAGAGTTGAATACATGCAGTATTTTTCCTACGGGTATTCCCTGTGGGAAGACAGATGAGTATCCAGAAGTCACGACTCTTTCATAGAGTTTGAAGTGAGCATGGCGTGGAACCTCGTCAACGTATGCGAGGTTGCTTGCACCACCGTTCCATCGCAGGTAGCCGAAGTATTGCTTCTTCTCAATCTTACAGCTGATGCTTGACTTTGAAGATAATACGGGTATCACCACGGAGTAGTGCTGCCCGGCAAGATACACGATGCCCACTACGCCAGTGCCTGACACTACACCCATGTCGCGCTTCACGCCGTCTGCCTCACCTTTGTCGATGGTTATGAGGTTGTCGGTCTTGTCGATGCTGTTGGATACTACCTTTGCATGTATGATCTTGTATCCGCTCGGATCGGTTATCCCGGCAATGTGCGTGGAGTCAAAGCCTTGCTTTTCGAGTTCGTCCCTCATTGCCTGCAACTGATACTCCAGGTATTGGTTGCGTGAGGTCAACTCGCTGTTGAGCTCGGCGAGTGCAAGGTATGAGCGTATCTTTGACTCATGTTCATATACCTTTCCTGCTATTGAGTTTGCGGATGATATCCATACCGAACCTTGATAGCTGTTGTAGCTGAATAGCAGTACAAGACTGACTGCCTCCAAAGCTATGAAGATGAGCCAATGGTAGTGTTTGCTTATAAAGTCAAGTAGATTTCGCATGATTTATAAGAAGTGTCGGGAAATGAGTGCTGAAAGTTGAATGTGACAGTCAACAGTCATTTCGCCTGCTTTATATCAGACTGATGTGCTGACGCATTACATTCAACTTTCAGCGCCGCTTTCCGCGACTATCAAGTGTGTTATCTCATGAGGAATGAGAAACGTCCTATGTTTTTCAGTGCTATGCTGGTGCCCCTTGCTACGCTGTGCAGTGGGTCGTCTGCAACGTGGAATGGAATACCGATTTTGTTCTCCAGACGGCGGTCAAGTCCGCGGAGCAGTGCACCGCCACCGCTGAGGTAGATACCGTTCTTTACGATGTCGGCGTAAAGCTCTGGTGGTGTACCTTCAAGGGCTGACAGTATAGCATCCTCAATCTTCGTTACGGTTCTGTCGATGCAGTGAGCTATCTCCTGATAGCATACAGATACCTTACGTGGCAGTGTGGTGATACGGTCAGGACCGTTCACTACGTACTCCTCAGGAGCCTCGTCGCCGAGGTCGCTGAGAGCAGAGCCTACGTTGATCTTGATACGCTCAGCCATACGCTCGGATACCTTCACGTTGTGCTGACGGTACATGTAGTCTTGTATGTCGCTTGTGAGCTCGTCGCCTGCAATACGGATTGAGTTGTTGCAGACAATGCCGCCAAGTGATATCACCGCAATCTCAGTAGAGCCACCGCCGATATCGACAACCATGTTTCCTTCTGGTGCCTCAACGTCAAGACCTATACCTACAGCTGCAGCCATAGGCTCAAAGATAAGGTAAACGTCGCGACCGTCAGCATGCTCGGCAGAGTCACGTACGGCACGAAGCTCAACCTCGGTAGAGCCAGAAGGCACGCCGATAACCATGCGAAGTGATGGTGAGAAGAGATGACGTCCGGTCTGTACCATCTTGATAAGTCCGCGCATCATCAGTTCGCAGGCAGAGAAGTCGGCTATCACACCGTCGCGCAGAGGACGCACCGTCTTTACACGCTCGTTGGTTTTCTCATACATGCTCTTAGCGCGCTCACCCACAGCTATCATCTGGTTTGTGTCGCTATCTATCGCTACCACGGATGGCTGGTCAACCACAATCTTGTCATCATGCATGATGATGGTGTTGGCTGTGCCGAGGTCCATGGCGATTTCCTTTGTGAATGAAAAGAATCCCATATAATTCTATATCTGTTTTTTTAATTCACGAATCTTACTTGTTTGTGGCTACGAACCATGAATTGATGGCTGTGTCGTAGTGTGAGCTTACACCGAATGCGCGGGTAGCGAACATGCGACGGTCCTCAATGTCGGTCTGCGCACCCTTCTTGTTCAGGATGTCGAGCAATACACCATACTCTGCCTTAGAAGGCACGATGACCACGTCCTTGAAGTTCTTTGCTCCTGCACGGATGAGAGATATACCGCCTATGTCAATCTTCTCGATGATGTCAGCCTCAGAAGCGCCGCTTGCTACGGTCTGCTCGAATGGATAGAGGTCAACGATTACGAGATCAATCTCAGGAATCTCGTATTTTGCCATCTGGTCAAGGTCTTCCTGCAGTCCGCGACGGCCAAGTATGCCACCGAAGATTTTTGGGTGCAGGGTCTTAACTCGTCCACCCAGGATGGATGGATATGTTGTTACGTTCTCTACAGCCTCGCACTCATAGCCGAGAGATTCAATGAATTTCTGTGTACCACCAGTAGAGAGGAACTTCACTCCCTCCTTGTTCAGTTTCGCAAGGAGCTCGTCAAGTCCGTCCTTGTGAAAGACGCTCACCAGAGCAGTCTTGATTTTCTTTACTTCTGCCATTTTTCCGAAAAAATAATTAAACTAGTTTAAGTATTTGATGTGCAAAGGTACAAAAAAACTGCGTAACAACCAAATTTTCCCCGTATATTTAATAAAGAGAACAGAAAACTTGACCAATTTATTGCCAAATTCATGAAAAAGTGCTACTTTTGCATCTGTTACAAACAAATATACCCACCAGAATTATGCTGACATTACGACATCTTGCGGGGTGCGTGATGGCACTTGTGTCGTTGTTGATGACGACTGCCATCCCCGTATGCGCCCAGCAGAAAAGCCTGCAGAAAGGCAAGGCTTCCTATTATTCAAGAAGAATTAACGGCCATAAGACCAGCAGTGGCGAGAGGCTGAACAATGATTCGCTGGTATGTGCACACCGTACACACCCATTTGGTACAAAGTTGCTCGTGAAGAACCCTGCCAATGGAAAAGAGGTGATAGTGAGAGTTATAGACCGCGGCCCATTTACAAGGGGTAGGGTAGTTGACTTGTCCTATGAGGCAGCGCGTCGCCTTGGCATGCTTTCGGCAGGTGTGGCAATGGTAGAGGTGTCAGTCTATGACGATACAGAGATACCTTACAAGCCGAAGGAATACTCAATGCCAGAACTGGAGTTGGAGATGACGCACAGGGATAATGATATTACACCTGAATGGCAGAAGGGAAAAAATCATAAAAACGGTGCAGTTAAGGAAAAGGATAAGTCGCATCATGCAGAAAAAGACGCAAAGTCGCATCATACGGAGAAAGATGTCAAAACGCATCATGCAGAAAAAGACGCCAAGGCTGCTATGACGACGGATGGTCATGCGATGGAAAAAGACGGCAAGACTGATGCTGGCGTGACAGAAAAAGCTGTAAGTGATGTTGCGAAGAATAAGAAGGGCAACACCGTAAAGCGCAAGACGACCGTAAAGCGTCGCAAGGCAACGACTAAAAAGAAACGAAAGAAGTAACAACAGACGATATACGATTAAGGTGGGTTCTAAAAATTCCCACTGTCAGATTTTTGAATTTGTTTCGAGGGCAAAATGTTAACTGATAAGGGAGCATAGCGGGCTATGTGACCGCAGAAGTTAACAGTTTGCACCGAAAGAAAAC
>JAEEGH010019175.1_pt1 | contig 14369 bp, 11 predicted proteins | sample 9134181 | NCBI WGS metagenome assembly JAEEGH01 (sample SAMN16246544, study PRJNA631951) | gut metagenome | biome: gut microbiome; feature: rumen; material: DP-attached | host: Bos | place: Iran: Karaj | collected 2018-10 | reverse complement strand
CCTGCTTTTAATTTTCTAAGCGCACTCCAAAATCGCTCCAAGTTCCCCTGAGTCTGATATGCACAATTAATTTAGTATAAGTTTGTCCACCTATGGAAAACAGCTTTTCAAAATTGTACAGACATGAGAAAGACACATGCTAATAAAGATGCGAGTCTTTGCATATTAGGGAAACAAAATATTCTTGCGAAGTGTAAGCTACACTTGTTGGCCGAGTCCATGGGGGCAGGGCCGGTGCTAATTAGTTAGATGGCAGAGTGCGGGGGCCATATAGCAAATAATCATACACTTGGGCCAAAAGTGTTTGATATCTTTCGGTCAATTATCGTTAATGTGTTCATTAAGTCGAATACTCCATTGAAGACTGAAGTCCCTTTGAGTATTTTCTATAAGTAAAAAGAAGGGAGAGGTTATGACAAATTATTATTCGCTTACAGCAGCTCAAAAGATGCACTATCGTTGGATTAGACAATATAAAACTCAGCAAGTTTCAGGGCTCAGTATTGTTGCATCTTTAAAGGCTAACTTAGATTTTGAAATTCTAAAAAAATGTATTCAGATGGAAATTCTTAGATACGGTTGTATGAGAGTGAGGTTTACTGCGCCTGATAAAAATGGGGAAATTTCTCAATATATAGCCCCTACGGACGACAGGACGATTCCATTAAAGGATCTTTCTAATATGTCGATGTCAGAGGCTGATGCAATTATGCAAGCTTGGGCATATGAAACTTTGGAAGATAACAATTCCCCAATGTTTGAAATATATCTGATGAAATTACCTGATGGCTACAATGGTTTCTTTCTCCATATGGATCATAGACTCATTGATTCCTGCGGCGTTGTAGTTATGACAAACGACATCATGTCATTATATACACACTATCGTTTTGGTTCAGCAATGCCAGAGGTTCTAGCTGATTACGAGGAAGTTTTAATTAAAGATTTAGCAAAGGCTAATAACCAAAAGAGATTTGAGAAAGATAAAAGGTTTTGGGATAACCTTCTTGATGAATGGGGTGAACCGCTTTACTCAGATATCCAAGGACCTTTGATATTAGACAGAGCTAAAGAAGCTCATAAAAATAAAAATTTAAGGGCCGCTGATATTGAGCTTGATGATTTATTTGTGGCTGTAAAAGATTACAAATTGGATTCAGAAGCATCGAAAAGATTGTTTGACTTTTGTCAGAATCATCAGTTATCTATGACAAATTTATTGCTTTTAGGAATTCGTACATATCTTTCTAAAATGAATAATGGTCAAGAAGATATTTCCATTCAAAACTTCATTTCTAGACGCTCTACTCATGATGAGTGGACATCTGGAGGAAGTCGCACCATTATGTTTCCTTGTCGCACAAGGATTTCCCCAGATACAGATTTTCTCGAAGCTGCCTATACAATCCAAAATATGCAAAATCAGATATACATGCATAGTAATTACGATCCAGATTTAATTTATGAGGAAATATCAAAACGCTACGGAACGCCTGTTAATACTACTTATGAAAGCTGCTATCTGACCTATCAACCTATGCCTGTAAAAATGGAGAATCCTTTTCTCAAGGATATTCCTATGCACTCTAAGTGGTTTGCAAATGGCGCTGCTACGAAGAAAATGTATCTTACAGTTTCACACACCGAGGATGGCGGTATGAATTTCTCTTATCATTACCAAACTGCTGATTTGAAGGAAAAGCATATAGAACTTTTAAACTATTATCTAATGAGAATTATTTTTATGGGAGTGGAAAATCCAAGCTTAACTGTTGGAAAAATTATAGAGGAGGTATGAAAAATGTCTATTGAAAAAAAGTTTAAAGAATTAGTATCCATGTATTGTCAGTCATCACCTGAGGAGTTGTCTAATGATGTTCGCTTCCGTGAGGACCTAGATTTCAGTTCTCTTGATTTTATGTCATTTCTCGGAGATTTAGAAGACGAATTTGATTTGGACTTTAATCAGGAAAGGGTCATTCAAATTCGTACTATTGGCGAAGCTCTATCTATGATTGAGGAGTTAAAGGAGGTATCCTAGTTATGAACAATTTACGCTCACTTTGGGATTACTCAGCAAATAATTTTTCCGATTTGCCTGCTGTTCGCTGGCTGGAGAAAAAAAACATTAAAGAGCTTACCTATGGACAATTAAATGAAAAAATAAAAGGAATTCGTACAGGTCTGGTTGCATCCGGATTAACTAATTGTCATGCTGCAATAATCGGTGAAAGCAGCCTATCTTGGATTGCAAGTTTTCTTGGAATTGTTACAGGCTCTAGTATAGCCGTTCCTCTTGATGCTTTGCTACCATCGGAGGACTTAATTGACTTAATAAATCGCGCAGACTGTCAGGTGCTTTTCTTAAGTCCTAGACTACTTACTATAGGTGAAGCTGCTCTAGAACAATGTCCTAAGTTACAACAAATCTGGTTGCTTCAGGATTCATATGAATTATCTGTCAGCAATGCCAAAATAGGTTCTCTCCCAGAATTAATTGATTTAGGCCAAGGAAAAAGTGATATTGCAGGTGCAGACGAAGACTCAGTTTCAACGATCATCTTTACCTCAGGTACTACTGGCAAAAGCAAAGGTGTCATGCTGACACAAAGAAATCTTTTTGATAATGTGGCAAATGTTAATTATGAGGTAGATCCAGGTTGTGTCTTGATGAGCGTCCTTCCAATTCACCATGCATACTGTCTCGTTATGGATTGGTTAAAGGGTTTCTCACTTGGGGCTATAGTCTGTATTAATGACTCATTTTTGCATATGGTTCGAAATATAAGCATTTTCAAGCCTCGTGTAATTCTCATGGTGCCTTTAATGATTGAGTCAATTTACAAGCGACTTCGTTCTTTGGAGAATTTATCTGAAAATATTATTTATGAAACTGTTTTTGGTGGAAAGCTTGAGATTATCTTCACTGGTGGAGCTCATCTTGATGCATTTTACATTGATGAATTTTCCAAATATGGAATAAAGATTTTGGAGGGCTATGGCATGTCAGAATGTTCTCCAGTAATCACTACAAATACACTTGAGTCCTACAAACCAGGGTCAATTGGAAAACCACTCGATAATGTTGAAATTAAATTTGAAGATGGAGAAATTCTCGTAAGAGGTTCTAGTGTAATGAAAGGCTACTACAACATGCCTGAAGAAACTGCCGAAGCTCTCAGTGAAGATGGCTGGCTTCATACTGGCGACAAGGGTTACCTTGATGAAGAGGGCTATTTATTCATTAATGGGCGTGTAAAAAATCTAATTATCATGTCAAACGGCGAAAATGTATCTCCCGAAGAAATCGAGAATAAGCTAGGCCTAAACCCATTAGTTGGAGAAGTCATTGTCTCAGGAAATAACACTGGCCTTACTGCTAGTATTTATCCTGATCAGGATGAGATAGCCAAACAGGGGCTTTTGGATTCTAATATACAAAATAGCTTACAAACATTTATAGATGAGTTCAACAGCACACAGCCTAGTTATAGACACATTACAAATCTAATTGTAAGAACCGAACCATTTATTAGAAATACCACTGGTAAAATTAAAAGGATGGCTGTATAATCAGCCATCCTACTCCATATAGGGCAAAATTCCATTTAAGAAAATCCTTGTTAATATGTCAGCTATTTCGTCAGAGGATGCTTCACAATTTTCGGCCGTCCATTTATGCAACACACCTAAGCAAAGCCCAATTGTACTGGCAATCAGATACGAAAAAAGCTTTTTATCTTTTATTGTTACTGTAACCTCCTCACTTACCTGGGATACATATTTATGAAACATTATAAGCGCCTTTTCTAGAAAGCTATCTCCCCTTGGGCTATGGAGAATGCTTGTAAGAAAGTGATTATCCTTTGTGTAATTGCATATGGCTAAAAAATATGAGTGACATAGCTCATGGTCATTCTTTGGATGAAATGATTCCATTAAATTAAATATATCACCAATCGTCTTATCTTCTGCTGCAGCAATCAATGCTGGCACATTCTCATAATGGTTGTAAAATGTGCTACGGACTATTCCTGATTTTTTAACCACATCAGATACTGTGATTTTCTCGAATTCCTTTTCCTTACTAAGCAAGAAAAATGAATCAATAATTGCGTCTTCTGCTGTGCTGTATCTTTCGTCTAGTTCATTCATAACATTCCCCTATAATTTGCAAAAAACCACCCTTAAAATAAGGGTGGTTATACTGTCTAGTTAAATAATGGCTTTAAAGCATCTGCAAGCTTGTCCTTCATAGCCTCCGCCTCTGCAAGATCCTTACCCTTTGTTGTGAAGTATGTCTTGATTTTTGGCTCTGTACCAGATGGACGTACGACTACGGTGCATCCATTCTCGAGAGCATAGATAAGTACGTTTGCTGATGGAAGACCTGTTTCTGCAGTGTTCTTGTAGTCTGTAACCTTTGTCACAGCGATGCCTGCAATGTCCTTTGGTGGATTCTCACGAAGTGATGTCATGATGCCAGCCATTGTGTCCATGCCTGAGAGGCCTGGGAACTCGAATGAGTCTACCTTGTTGAGGTAACGACCATACTCTGTATAGATTTCCTCAAGACGCTGCTTGAGCGAGCTTCCGATGCTGCGGTAGTATGCAGCCATCTCGCAGATAAGCATTGAACCGATAACGGCATCCTTGTCGCGTACGTATGGACCTGCAAGGTATCCGTATGATTCCTCGAATCCGAAGATGAATCTATCTACTTCGCCGTCTGCCTCAAGACCTGCGATTTGGTCTCCAATCCACTTGAAGCCTGTAAGGACTGAACGAAGCTCTACTCCGTAGTGCTCTGCAACTGCATCAGCAAGTGGTGTAGAAACGATTGATTTAACTGCTACAGGATTCTTTGGCATTGTGCCTTTTTCGATGCGTCCTGCTGCAATGTAGTCAAGAAGGAGTACACCTACTTCGTTTCCAGATACAAGCTCGTATGAGCCATCTGGACACTTCATTGCGATACCAACACGGTCAGCATCAGGATCAGTAGCAAGCATAAGATCTGCGCCCTCTTCCTTAGCAAGATCAAGACCAAGCTTTAAAGCATCAAAAATCTCTGGGTTTGGATAGCTGCATGTTGTGAAGTATCCGTTTGGATATTCCTGCTCAGGTACGATTGTGATGTCTGTAATACCGATATCGTTAAGTACACGTGTAACTGGAACAAGTCCTGAACCATTAAGTGGAGAATAAACAAGCTTGAGACCTGCTGTCTTGCAAAGGCCTGAACGAACCTGTCTCTCTTCGATTGCTGCATAGAATGCATCCTTGCAGTCATCACCAACGAATTTGATAAGACCCTTTTCAACGCCCTCTGCAAATGACATAACCTTTGCACCTGTGAGAACATCAGTCTTTTGAATCTCCGCATATACGATAGCAGCTGCATCATCTGTCATCTGGCAGCCATCTGGACCGTATGCTTTATATCCATTGTATTTAGCAGGGTTATGAGAAGCTGTAACCATAATACCTGCATTGCACTTGTAATAACGAGTTGCAAATGAAAGTGCTGGAACTGGCATAAGTGCATCGTAAATACGAACATTGATACCATTTGCAGCAAGAACGCCTGCAGCTGTCTTTGCAAATACGTCGCTCTTGAGACGGCTGTCATAACTGATTGCAACTGTCTGGTTGCCGCCCTGTGTCTTTACCCAGTTGGCAAGACCCTGTGTAGCCTGGCGTACTACATAAATATTCATTCTGTTAGTACCTGCGCCAAGTACACCACGAAGTCCAGCTGTACCAAATGCAAGTGCAACAGCGAATCTGTCCTTTATCTCTTCCTCATTCCCATTGATTTTGTTAAGCTCTGGCTTAAGATCACAGTCCTCAAGATCTGTTGCGAGCCAACGCTCATATTCGTTCATATACATATTCCTATCTCCTATTTTTCTTAAACTTAAAACTGTTTTAATTTTAAGTTTTATCCAAATGCATGTCAACCTGCACCAAGATAGAGTTTTGCTTTGCAAAGCTCCGAAAAGTGCGATAAAAAAGGCTCAGGGAGTGCCCTGAGCCTTAAGGTTTTAACTAAATTTTAGTATACTGATTTCCACTCGTCGATGTTGCTTGGATCAAACTTGAATGGAGCACCAAGGATGATTTCTGTGCCGCCATCAGCTGCATCAACTACTGTGTAGTCGCCAAGTTCACATGAGAATGTGTCGCCAGCTGCGCCTGTGATGTCACCATTTACAAGTGCTACAGATGTGTAAGCGCCAAGTGCACCAAGGTCGATTGGGTTCCAAAGGAACATGTATGGGCATGAGTAATCATCGCCATCACCAATGTAAGCTGCCATTTCTGAAGGAAGACCAAGACCTGTAAGCTTTACAGAAGAACCCTGATCCTGAAGAACCTTAGCTGCTGCTGCAATACCTACTGTTGTAGGAGAGCAGATAACCTTAAGGTCTGGATACTTCTGAAGAAGAGCCTGTGTCTGATCTGTAGACTTCTGAGACTCGTCATCACCATAAGCAACTTCTACAAGCTCAAGGTCAGCATACTTAGAATCTGACTCCATGTATGACTTCATAGAATCAATCCAAGCGTTCTGGTTTGTAGCCTGTGATGTAGCTGAAAGGATAGCGAACTGTCCTTCGCCGCCTGAGATATCATAAACTGCATCGATAAGAGCAAGACCGATTTCATCAACACCTGCCTGGTTGCAGTGTACTGCACGGCTGTCCTTATTTACTGAAGAGTCAACAGAGCAAACCTTAATGCCTGCATCCATAGCTTCCTCTAAAACTGCCTGAAGAGCATTCTCATCATTAGCAGCTACGCAGATAGAATCTACGCCCTGAGAAATAAGTGACTGGATAACTGTAATCTGAGCATCAGCTGTAGCTGACTCAGGATACTGAACAACTGCTGTTCCGCCCATAGCCTCGATTGCTGCTGTAAATCCATCAGCTTCCTTCTCGTTGAATGGGTTACCAGCGCTCTTTGGTACAAGTGCGTATGTACCAGCTGCACCGCCACCTGTTGTTGTCTCAGCCTCTCCACTATCTGCTGCTGGTGCAGATGTGTCTGCTGCTGCTCCATCATCTGCAGGAGCTGAATCACTTGAAGATCCGCAACCTACAAATAACGATCCTACCATTGCTGCACAAAGCAGCCCGCTCAATAGCTTTTTCTTCATTTCTTTTAACCTCCCAATATATTGTTTTTGGTTTTTATATCAATTCCCCTCTCGGAATGGATACCGGTAATTATTTTGCTGTCTTCTTTTTTGCACTAATCATTCCTGCAATATTAGGAAGAAGTACAGCACAGATTAATAACATACCAAGGATAATCAAAATAACCTGTGAGTTTACGTTTATCTGTCCAAGACCGATTCTCAAGCAGATAATTGTAAATGCGGAAACAAATGCTCCGTAAAGCTTTCCTTTACCACCCATATTTGATACGCCGCCAAATACTGCCATGGCAATTGCATCCATTTCGAAGTTTTTACCTGTTGTAGTATTTGCACCATATGCTGTAGATGTAAGGAAAAGTCCTGAAAGACCTGCGAACAATCCAATTACAACGAATGCAATAAATATTGTCTGCTTAACCTTTATTCCTGAGTAGTAAGCTGTTTTTGCATTGCTACCAATTGCATAAAGCTTTCTACCATAGTTCTTTCTGTCAGCTATTACCGTAAATACGATAGCACAAATGATAATTAAAAAGAAAGAGTAAGGGAATATTCCAAGCTTACCGTTTAACATCTTAAATCCAGATGAATCTGTAAGTGAAATTGATCCGCCGCTGCCAAGTGCAATTTCTGCTATACCTCGAAATACAATCTGTGTTCCAAGGGTAATAATCATTGTTGGCAACTCTCTAAATTTTACTGTTACAATACCGTTGAAGGCTCCGCAAGCAACACCTGTTAAAATTGAAATAAGAACAACTCCAATAAATGGTACTCCTGCATTTGAAGCCATACATGCCATTGTTGCTGCTAAGCAAACAATAGAACCAACTGAAATATCAATTTCTCCCAATATTAACAAATATGCCATTGGGAACAGTAGTAACATCTCTGCCAAATACTTTGGACTTTCTCTAAGCAAATTCTCTACGTTATAAACTGGAGAAATGCATACACATAAAATGTTAATTGCTATGAATAATAATACTAAAACGCCTTCCCAGCTAAGGACTACCTTTTTCCAAGGCTGGTCTATAGTGTTGGCAATGGTTCTTCCTGATTTTCCTGCCACTTTTTCTCCCTCCTTACATTTCTCTCTTTTCAAGAGCTGCTTTGTCCATCATTCTCTGAGTTACTACGTTGAGGATGATAACAGCTATGATAATTACGCCCTTTACTGTGTTTTGAGCTAAAGCATCAATACCAACTAATGGTAACGCCTTAGAAATAACGGAAAGGATTAAAGCACCAATTAATGCACCAGCTACTGAACCTCTACCACCTGTCATGGATACACCACCGATTACGCAAGCAGCGATAACATCCATTTCTTTTCCTGTTGCCATATTTGGCTGTGCTGAAGCATATACACATGTCATTAATGCTCCGGTAAGACCTGAAAGACCACCCATAATTGTATATACGCAGGTCTTTACCAATCTAACATTAATACCTGAAATTTCTGCAGCCTCTTCATTAGAACCTACTGCATAAATATTACGTCCGAACTTTGTCCATTTCATTACTATGAAAAAGACCACATAGCAGATGATTGTAATCCATACTGCCGAGTTAATTCCAAGGAAATCCTTTAACGCGAAATCCTTGAAGGTTCCAAGTGCATCTGCACCTGCCCACTCATCATTTGCAACTAAGTAAGCAAAGCCTCGATAAACATACATGGTACCCAAGGTACAAATAATTGGACTAACCTTGCCGTATGCAATTATCAAACCAATTACAAGTCCGCATGCAATACCGATTCCTGTTGCAATTAAAAATCCAAGTAATGTTGATGATAAGTGATTGTACTTATACATGATTCCAATTGTCATTCCTGAAAATGCAAGAGTTGAACCAATTGAAATATCAATACCTCCGATTAACAGCACCAGCAACATTCCAAGTGCCATAATCATTGTTGTTGCATTGTTCTTTAAGATTTCTGATATATTAGCCCATTCCAAAAAGGAAGGAGTCTTAATAGTAATCAATGCACACAGAATAACTAAAACTATGAGAAGAGATACCTCTCTGGAAGATGTAATTTTCTTCCATATACTCTTATTCTCCATTATGAAACTACCTCCTCTTTAGATTCCTTGCCTTTTTCCATTGCAAGTTCAAGAATTGCTTCCTGACTTACCTCGCCTCTTGTAAGTTCGCCTGTAACATGTCCGTTGCACATTACAAAAATTCTGTCACACATACCTAAAATCTCAGGCATTTCTGAGGAGATCATAATAATTGCATAGCCCTGCTTTGCAAGCTCACCCATTATTGAGTAAATCTCTGCTTTGGCGCCAACGTCTACACCCTTTGTTGGCTCATCCATGATAATTACCTTCATGTTGTCCTGTGCAAGGGCCTTTGCAACAACAACCTTTTGCTGATTACCACCTGATAATGAGCTTGCTGGATCAAATATTGAAACAGCCTTTGTATCTACTTCCTCAAGAAGTTTCTTTGATAAATCTCTTTCCTTCTTTTCATCACAGAAGCCCTTCTTTGAGATTCTGTCGAATACTGGAAGTGTTACATTTCTTCCTAGTCCCCAGCTAAGAATCAATCCAGTTTTCTGTCTATCTTCTGGGAGAAGTACAATACCAAGATTCTTTGAGTCTGTAGGATTCTTAATATTTACTTCCTTACCCTGTAAAAATACCTTTCCGGAATTAAGCTTTGTGATACCACAGATTGCTTCGACAACCTCTGTACGTCCTGCACCAACAAGTCCTGTTAGACCAATGATTTCTCCTGCTCGTACGTTGAAGTTAACATCCTTGAAGTAACCTACTCGTGAAAGATTCTCAACCTTTAGCATTTCCTCACCAAATTCAACCTCTGGCTTTGGATACATATCACTGATTTCACGACCAACCATGGCCTTAATCAAATCAGCATTTGTGATTTTATCAACGTCATAGGTTCCGATGTACTGAGAATCTCTAAATACGGTAACTCTTGTTGCTAGTCTATACATGTCCTCAAATCTATGTGATATGAAGATAATTGAAACTCCCTTATCTCTCAGCTTTTCTACTATCTCATAAAGCTTCTCGGCTTCATTTGCTGTAAGTGCAGCTGTTGGCTCATCTAAAATGATGATGTTGGCTCCTGTTGAAATAGCCTTTGCAATCTCAACCATCTGCTGCTGTGCTACAGAAAGTGTTCCCATTTCCTCAGTAGATTTGAAATCTGCATCAAGCTCATCTAAGAATTCCTGAGCCTTTTTATTCATTTCCTTCCACTGGATTATGCCATGCTTTTTAATTTCATGGTTCATGAAAATGTTCTCTGTAACTGAAAGGTCAGGATATGAGGTTGGATGCTGATATACCGCTGCTATACCTGCTGCCTGTGCATCTCTTGGTCCCTTAAAATCAACCTTTTGACCGTTAAGGAACATCTCACCTTCTTCAGCTTTATGAACACCTGTGATAACTTTGATAAAAGTAGATTTTCCAGCTCCATTCTCGCCCATCAACGCATGTACTTCACCTTTTTTTAGCTGGAACTGTACGTTGTTTAGAGCCTTAACGCCTGGAAATATTTTTGTGATACCTTTTAATTCCAGAATGTACTCAGACACAAGATTTTCCCCCTTTTTTTGTTCTTTATCCTCTGTTATTATGCTATCATTAGTTTTGGGAATTAATTAGAGTAATTTTTTTTGATGTGGGGTAAATTTTTTTTATGAAACTTCTTATCGTTGACGACGAGGAATTGACACGTAATGGCTTGGTAAGCAGCTTCGATTGGGGGTCACTTGGTATTGACCAGGTAGAACTAGCTGATGATGGAATTAATGGTCTTCAGACAGCAGGTTCATTTAATCCTGATATCGTTTTATGTGATGTTCGCATGCCTAGATTAGATGGCATCGGGATGCTTGAACGAATAAAGGTAATCAATCCAGATATCGTAGCCATATTCATGAGTGGCTATTCTGACAAAGAATATCTTATGAGCGCCATCAAAATGGGCGCCATTAACTATATAGAAAAGCCTATCGATTCTAAAGAATTAGAGTCTGCTATTCACAAGGCAATCGAGCTATGCCTTAGACTTAAAAGGGAGTCTGCTGCCCAGCAGGTTAGCGCCAATCAGGCTGCTGATTCCTTGGCTTATTATCTTACTACTCCTTACAACACCTGTAAGGAATCTATTGAGCAGCTTTCTGATCAATTTTATATTCACTACAATCAGAAAAATAAATTTAAATATCTTTGCACTATTATTGTGAAATTGGCTTCTGCATCAGAGGCCAGCTCTGAGCTGCCATATATTTATCAGCATCTTCGCACAGAGCTTTCTAGCAGCCACATTCACATTATTTATACTGAAAAAAGACTATATCATCTTGTTTATCACATATACAGCGATAGTCCTATTTCTCATAATTCTGTAAAAAATGTTTGCGCCTATATAAAAGCTGCTTTCAAAGACATGGGCAGCTACTATATTGCTGTTGGTGGACTTGTTGAGGGAATTGAAAACACCTATCATTCCTACGAACAAGCCGTTATTCTTTTGCAAAAAAGCTTCTTCTTTGATGAGGGGTCCCTTATGCTTCCTGATGTTAGCACCAAGAGCCCTGACTACAGTATTGATAACATCATAAGTGAATTTAGCAGTGCATTAGAAGCTAACGACCAAAAACAGGTAAAAACCCTTTTAGACAGGCTCTATAGCTGTTGCAAAAATTCAACAATTTTAATGCCTAATCAGGTAAAAACATATTATTTCAACCTATTTTCTACCCTATATCAAATTAGAACTGCGAATCAATTAATAACTGATTTATCTATTGAGAATAATGAAAACATAATGGATATTATGGACAGCTGTTTTTCATATGACAGACTCCATCAGCTTTTAATGGATAAAATAGATGCATTTTTCTCAGATTTAGATTCAACTGTCTCAGAAAACAAGACCATTTATCTTATTAAAAACTACATTGCCGGCAACTACAACAACCCTGCCCTTTCTGTAAAGGATATCAGTGACTATGCCCATCTTTCTGTTTCATACCTATGCACCTTCTTCAAAACAGAAACTGGCACCACTCTCAACCAATACATCACTGAATACAGAATGGACAAAGCCAAGCAATTACTTGTAGACCCAAGAAACAAAATTTCTGAAATATCAAGCAAGGTAGGCTACAACGATGGCAACTATTTTGGTAAATCCTTCAAAAAAATAGTGGGCTTATCCCCTTCCGAATACAGAGAGAAGGTGATGAGATGATTAGAAGCCCCTTTAAAAATCTCAAGATTCAAACAAAATTTACACTAGTAATTGCAGGGGCAATTCTTGTTCCATTTTTGGTTCTTTCTATTGTATTTATGAATCGTTTTTACGATATGATTATATCTGAAACTGTAAAAAATGCTCAGATTGCAGCTAACGTTACCACTCCAAAGGTAACCAATGTGGTAGATGGAATCTCAGAAATTTCTTCTAATATTTCTGCTAATCCTTACTTTGAAAAAATATTCTTTACAAGTACTGGCTGCGATTTTAATCTGATTGCTAATTCCACCGAGGCTGAGGACTTTCATGATTACATCTCAGCCTTAGAGGACGATGGCATAAAGGTCCGCATCTACATGAGTATTCCTGATGATTCTGCCTTCTTTTCAGTCCCAAGCTCTCAGGACATTTTCTATCCTATTTCAAAGGCAAAGGGTACTTACTGGTACGGTATTTTTCAAGGCAAGCATAGCTCAGCCTTATACTGTCCTTCTGCTTACCTAGGCAAATTTGAAAAGGAAAACCTTGGGGACAACGCCTACATAACCTATATGACAACTTATGACGAGGGAGAAATCTATCCTTGCTACATGGCCCTCTATTATTCCTCAGATATTTACACAAACATTCTCAAGGATAATATGACCTTTGACAACGGTGTTTCCTACATCATCAATGACCGTGAGGAAATCGTTGCCTCAACTGATTTGGCGCTTTCAGCAACCTATCGTTTAACATACTCAAACATTAGCGAATCCCTTATGTCTTCAAACAACTTTATTCCAAAGGATGTTTTAGGGGCAAAGGTTTACGTTGCCTTAAATTATGTTAAGACCCCTGGTTGGTTTATTGTTACTGTTATTCCAGAAAAGCCGCTTATCAAACAGGGAAATCTTGTAGTGCGCAGATTTATAATCCTTGTTATGTCCATTATCATAATCGCAATAATTTTAGGTATCCTTATGTCCCGTTCTATCACCGGACGTATTTCCAAGGTAGTTCACCAAATGAGTGCCGCCAAAAATGGTCCACCTATTCCTATGCCTGAGCCGGACTCAACAGACGAAGTTGGTGAGCTTATCACCACCTACAACTACATGGCAAAGGAAATGCAGGAGCTGATTCTACAGGAGCAACGCACCGCAGAAAACCTTCGCATCGCCGAATTCAATGCGCTACAAGCCCAGATTAATCCTCATTTTCTATACAACACCATGGACATGATTAACTGGATGGCTAAGGAAGGCCGTACCGATGAAGTCAGCGAAGTAGTTCAGCGACTTTCTCGTTTTTACAAGCTTACCCTTAGCCGAAAGAATACCATCAATTCAATCGCTGACGAGCTAGAGCATGTCCAAATCTACGTAGACCTTATGAACATGCGCCATGGAAACGCAATAGACTTTGTCATAGATATGCCAGACGAGCTTACCAACTTCACGATCCCTAAGCTCACCCTACAGCCAATCGTAGAAAATGCCATCCTACACGGCATTCTTGAGAAAGCAAACAAATCTGGCACCATCATCATAACCGGATGGGAGGAAAACGACGACATCCTAATCATCGTCTCAGACGACGGCGTCGGAATCCCAGCCGACAAAATCGGAGCCGTACTCTCCGAAAAGCCAATCGGCCCCACAAAAGGAAGCAACGTAGCCATCTCCAACATACACCACCGGCTCCAGCTCCTATGCGGCCCAGGCTATGGACTCACCTACTCAAGCATAGAAGGCAGCGGCACCGAGGTAACCATCCGCATCCCACAGCTTATAGGCTAAGGCCCACCACCCACTGCCTAACCTAGCCGCCAGGCCCATGCCCACCGGTCCCGCCCACCCTGGGTGCTGGGTGCAATTTTGCGAATATTATAGTTTTCCAATATGCAAAAAGGGAGCATCTCGCATGTGTCTTTCTATGGATGAACTATTTTGAAAAA
>JAEEGH010019173.1_pt1 | contig 14369 bp, 8 predicted proteins | sample 9134181 | NCBI WGS metagenome assembly JAEEGH01 (sample SAMN16246544, study PRJNA631951) | gut metagenome | biome: gut microbiome; feature: rumen; material: DP-attached | host: Bos | place: Iran: Karaj | collected 2018-10 | reverse complement strand
CAGTGCTTAATCCCCAGGATTCGACCTTGCTCAATGGTGGCGTTTCGAACGAGAGCGGACTCTTCGTCATCCCCATCGACCGGAAGGATGTGCTCACCCGCATCACCTACATCGGCTACAAGACCGTCTGGCAACGCTCCGAACAGGAAGACCTGGGAACCATCGCGCTGCAACCCGAGACGCACACCATCGGCAATGTAGCCGTGAAAGGTTCGGTGCCGCAATACAGGATGACATCGGGCGGAGTGACGGTAGAGGTGGAGCACTCTCTCCTGCATGACGTGGGGACTGCTGACGACCTGCTCTCGATGCTGCCGATGGTGCAGGGTCGCGATGGCGAATTCACTGTCTTGTCGAAGGGCGAGCCTGAGATCTATATCAACAACAAGAAAGTGAGCGATGCCAAGGAATTGAAGCAGCTCAAGTCGAATGACATCAAGCACATCGACATCATCACTGCCCCTGGTGCACAGTACAATGCTGAGGTGAATGCCGTGATCCGCATCCGTACCATCCGACCACAGGGCGACGGCTTTAGCGTGCAGGCCTACAGCGAGACATCGCGCAACAACAAGTGGAACAACTACGACGACCTGACTTTGAAGTACCGCACGGGCGGGCTGGAGGTGTTTGGCAATGCGTCAATAGACTTTGGCCACTACAGCAACGACCAGGACCTCATTCAGGAGCTGCATATCCGAAAAGACCAGTTCCTCGTTCGTGCCGATTTGCCCGTCAGGAGCAGTTGGAAGCAGTTTCGCTATCAGGCTGGTGTAAGCTATGATTTCAATACGGATAATTCGGTCGGATTGAGTTTCTCGTCACAAAAGTTGCTTGACAACAGCTTCAAGTCTGATATGGTGCAACACTACCAGAAGAACGGTGCCTATTACGGAGATGTTCGTCTGAAAACGGATATCGATGAGCTTGACAAACCCGTCTGGGAACTGAACACCTACTATGTGGGAAAGGTTGGGAAATTGGGCATTGACTTGAATGCAACCATGCTGCGACGCGCATCGGAGGATCATCTCGACCAACGGGAGTTCAGCGAGGAACTGGGTGACCGCACCATCACTTCGATCAATAGGGAGGACCGTCGGATGACGGCAGGCAAGCTGGTGCTGACCTATCCCATCGGGAAGGGCGTATTGAGTGGCGGATCGGAAATTACCTCCACCCAGAGTCAGGGCCAGAATGTCAATCAAGAGAACATCATCCCGGAATCGGATAACGAGATGAAGGAAAAGAACATTGCCGGCTTTGCTGAATACGAGATGCAGATAGGACCGTGGCGCCTGAATGCCGGTATGCGCTATGAGCATGTTTCGGCAGACTACTACTCGTTCGACACCTGGCAGGCCGAACCTAGCCGTACCTATAACGACTGGTTCCCCAATCTGTCGGTGGCGTGGCAGAAGGAGAAGTGGAGCGCCCAGCTGAGCTACGGTAAGCGCATCACCCGCCCACCCTACAATATGTTGACTTCGATGATCGTCTATGACAGTCGTATGTTCTATGAGGGCGGCAATCCGCTGCTGCGTCCTTCGGTACGACAGAGCATCGACTTGAACCTGACTTATTCGTGGCTGACTTTCGTCAGCGGCTTCACGCGCGAAAACGATCTCTTTACCCACATAGGTAGAGTATATGACGAGGAGAAAGAGATTTGTATATTTCAGCCTGTCAACTTCGACCATCAGGATCGCGTCTATGCCACCCTTGTCGCTTCGCCAAAGATGGGGTTCTGGCAGCCTACTGTCACGCTGCACTATTATCAGCAGATGTTCGATGCCGAAGGGTACGGCGCTCCAAAGAAACTGGATAAGCCTGAATTCAGTTTCGACCTGATGAGCTGGTTTGTGGTTAGTCCCACCACCAAAGCGCTTTTGCAAGTCAATTATACCGGCAGCAACCATTGGGGATTCATGTATCGCGGCAGCAACTTTGCGGTGAATGCTCGACTGCAGACTTCCTTCTGGAAGGGACGTTTGACGGGCACGCTTTATGCCAATGACATTTTCCGTACATCGAGGACAAAGGTCATCACGTATTATGCCATCGGCAAGACTAATCAGGATGTATATCAATACACGCAGCAGGTGGGCATCTCCCTGTCGTACAATTTCAATGCCTCCCGCTCGAAGTACCGTGGCACGGGTGCAGGAAATGACGAGAAGAGCCGATTGTAGCAAGATAAGTAAAGTGTAATATGTAGTAATAAGTGTAAAAGAGCCGAATGGATTTAGGAGGAATCAGCGGGAAAGTCACTTTTCCGCTGATTTTTTTGCGTTTTTAATCCCTATTATCTCGGTGGAATCATTAATTGCTTGAATGAGATCCCTATTGAAAATGAGGTTCAGAATACCACGTTCACATACTGATACCGCTACCTAATACTATGGCATTGTTACTTCTTTACAATACACCTGCCAATTCATTCTTATTTATGACAAGAATAAATGTGTTTTTGCTCAATAGGTAATATCGATTCACTGATTCTCATTACTAGTAAAATTGTAGGCTTATTGAGCCATTTCCTCCAATATTTCTGAAATGCTAAGCAAAATAAAAGATTTTTCCAAAGAAAAAGCCATTAAAAGTTCAATATTATTTGAATATTTCAAAAAAAACTAGTATCTTTGCGCCCGAAATTAAAATAATTACACTGCTGAAATGACTCAGAATATCGAAATAATACCTACTCGCGAACGCGAACTCATCATACGATTGATTGACGATGATGAGAAGGCTTTTTGCGAACTTTATGCAGATTATAAGGAGAAACTTGTATTCTTTGCTATGCAGTATCTCAAATCGCGAGAGTACGCGGAAGATATTTTTCAGGATGCATTTACTGTTATCTGGCAGAGTCGAAAATTTCTCAACCCCGATGCCTCGTTTTCTTCTTTTCTATATACTATAGTCAAGAATCGAGTGTTAAATCAACTTAGGGAGATTGATAAATTTGAAGAGATAAAACATGAGATACTGATAAATGCCGTCGATTATTCCGATGATACAGAGAAGACGATTGTCAGCAATGATCTTTATTCTATCATTCAAAAAGCCCTTTTACAACTAACTCCTCGTCAACGGCAAATCTTTGACCTAAGTCGAACAGAGCACTTGTCTCATAAGGAGATAGCTAATCGACTGGGCATTTCTGTAAACACGGTACAGGATTCAATCTCTATTTCGCTAAAAAAAATTAGGGTATTCTTGAAAGATAACTCTATACAATCGGCAGATATGGTATTGCTCTTGTTAATCCTGAACAACTTTGGGTAGAAGCTGATATATTTTTAGTTGTTATTCGCTTTTTCATCATTGATGGGAATCTTTTCGTCTTCTATGTAAGCGATTCAATAGAAAAGAATTAGAAATAAAGCCCTAAGGAGGTTCTATCTGCATCTATTTTTACTTATTATTTTAATATCATAGCGACGTTAAATCAGAGTATTTGACGTCGCTATGATTCTTTCTATGCTCTTTCTCAAACAAAGAAATTTGTTAATAAATATTAATTATTTTGATTGCAAACCATAGATAATATACATTTTTGTGTATTATTGATAAAAACGATACAAATATGAAAACTAGTAAAGACCAGGTTTCTCTATTGCGTAGATATGTTGATGGTCTATACACAAAAGAAGAGGCGAACAGACTGTTTATTCGGTTGAAGCAGTCGGTTTTTCTAAAAGAGGTAAGCGAGGAGATGAATAGAGATTGGTTGGATATAAATAGTTCCAAATTGCAAGATTTGAATCGGAAAACACTTATCGAAGAGGCCAATTCTCTACTTAACAAGATTAAAACACCGAGAGTGCATGTAAAAAAACGATATACCTATTTTCTTCGCCCAACCGCTTATATCGCAATATTTTTATTATTGATAGCCTTATCAATATCATTGCTACACCTGCTAGGATCAAAGAAGTTAGAAATGACTTCAGAGTATATAGAAGCCACCACTTCGACAGGCGAACAGAAGGATTTGGTACTGCCGGATGGAACCTCCGTTACACTTAATGCATGTTCAATGCTAAAATATCCAAAAACATTCAATGGCGAAAGTCGTCAAGTTGAATTAAAAGGAGAAGCCTTCTTTAATGTTAGTCGCAAAAAAAAGCCTTTTATCATCAATACTCGTCTATACGATGTTAAAGTGCTCGGTACAAAGTTCAATATTAAGATTTACGAAGAGGATGAGTTTTCTTCTGTCTCAGTCGAAAGTGGCAAGGTTCAACTAGATATGCTAGACGCTATGGTAAGATTGACCTCGGACGAATGCATTATACTTAATACTAAGTCGGGTGAGATGAAGAAAGAGATAGCAAAGGCAGATGCAAGTGGATGGCGATCGTCCAATTTGATCTTCTATCATACACCTATTGGAGATGTGGCTAACGCTCTTGAACGAAAATTCAATTGTTCTATTAAATTATCGAATGTTCAGAACAATATATATATGATAACAGGAGAACTCTCCGATACTACACTGGTATCTGCAATTCAGACCATTAGTTTCATCAGTGGCCTACATTACACCATCGATGGAAATAATGTAGAGATTATGAAATAGCAATTACTTTTTTTTTAACCAAATTACAATTTTTATACTCATGAGAATGAATCAAACATCAACTTTCAGTTTCCATCGGAAATGGTTTCTAGTGGGAGCATCTGTACTCATGATGAACATATTGCAAGGTACAGCAATTGCTCAAACACTAAAGGATAGTGGAATCACACTGTCTGTAAGCAATGAGAAGGTAGAACAAGTGTTTAGCAAGATCACTAACTTGACTAACTACAAGTTCATCTATGATCAGACAACAGTCAGCAAAATCTCCGATGTCACAATCAATGTGAATGATATGACATTGGACCAATTACTTGCAAGATTGACTTCTGAAACAGGACTGGTTTTCAAGAAGTCAGGTAAGACAATTGCGGTTAGCCCAAAGGTTGACCAATCAAAGAGTGCAAGTTCTACCAAAACTATCACTATCTCTGGTCAAGTTCTGGACGAATTAGGAGATGGTGCCATAGGAGCCACAGTGCAGGTGGAAGGTACCACTATCGGGACAATAACTGATATCGATGGCTTCTATTCGCTCGATAATGTGCCAGAAAATGCAATTATTATCATTTCTTATGTTGGATATGAGAATCAGGAACTTAGGGCGACTGACAGTTCATCTTTGGCAAATGTCCAACTGAAGGTTAATAATGAAGTTCTTGAAGAGGTAGTTGTCGTTGGCTATGGTACACAGAAAAAAGTTAACCTCACAGGTGCAGTTGCAACTATCTCTGCAGATGATATTAAGGATCGTCCTGCTTCCACTGCTGCAGGAGTACTTCAAGGTGCTGACCCCTCAGTAAATCTCACATTCAATACTGGCACGCTTGATTCAGACTATAGCATTGATATTCGTGGCGTTGCATCTGTCAACGGAGGTAGTCCTTTGGTACTTGCTGATGGTATGGAAGTAAGTCTCAATCAGATAAACCCAAACGATATCGAGTCTATCTCTGTTCTTAAGGATGCCTCTGCAGCTTCTATTTATGGCGCGAAGGCCTCATCTGGTGTAATCTTGATTACCACTAAACAGGGTAAGGATAAGGAAGGCAAAGCAAATGTTTCATATAGTGGTCGTGTGGGCTGGAAGCAGAACACCTCCACAACTGACTTCATTACTACAGGATATGATTATGTAGATATTGTTAATCGTTTCTACAAGTCATACAACAACAAGCTATGGCTATCCTACGACGATGAGGGTATGCAGATGCTCCAAGATCGTCGCAATGATAAAACTGAGAACTCTGCACGTCCATGGGTAACCACCGACCAAAGTGGCAAGTATATGTACTATGGAAACTTCGACTGGTACGACTATCTTTTCAATAGTACTCGTCCAGAACAGGAACACAATGTCTCAATTAATGGAGGTAACGACAAGGTAAGATACTACGTCAGTGGTCGTATTTTCGATCAAGATGGTATATTCAAGATTTACAAAGACAATTATCGTAACTATTCGTTTCGTGGTAAACTCGATGCAAAGCTCAATAACCGAATGAGCTATACAATGAATGTCAGTTACAATAACAATGAATACAAATATGCTGGCTACTACAACGAGCAGCAGACTCTCTATTTCTTAAGCTATAATCTGTTCCCCACCGTTGTGCCTCGCAATCCTGATGGTACTATAGTACAGTATATCAACCAAATGACAGGTAACTCGCCTCTTGGAGGTGGGCATGGCGGATATATTACTGCTAATCAGGCTCGAAATAGTCGCAACAAGAGCTCTTGGGTGTTGACTAATCAGTTTGACTATAAGATTCTTGACAATCTTGTGCTCACTACTAGCTATGCATACAAGCAGCAAACCCATGTGAACAAGTATCGTGGTATGCAATTTGATTATTCTCGTCAAGAGGGCGTTTCCACTTCGTTTAAGTCAGGAACTGTCTTTGACTATTACAAAGAGATGCATCGCACTATCTCCGATCATAACCTCAATATTTACGCCACTTATAATCAGACATGGAATAAGGCGCATAACTTCAAATTGGTAGCAGGTGGTCAATATGAAGATTATCGTAATGTGATGATTGATGCCCAGCGTAATGATTTGTTAAGTTCCGAGCTCAGCTCAATGAGTGTCGCTACTGGTGTTGCCACACTTACTCAAGAGATTGGGGCCTATCGAACTCTCGGATTCTTCAGCCGTGCGAACTACGACTTCAAGGGTCGTTACCTCCTTGAGGTCAGCGGTCGTTGGGATGGATCTTCCCGATTCGCAAGCAATGATCGTTGGGGTTTTTTCCCATCTGCATCAGCAGGTTGGCGCTTCAGCGACGAGGCATTTTTTAAGTCACTTCAAAAGGTTGTAAACAATGGAAAGCTACGATTCTCAGCAGGTAGCTTAGGCAATCAGCAGGTCGACTATTATGCATATTTTGATGAAATCTCTACAGATAACCAGATGTCCTATACATTCGACGGAGAAACAAAGGCATATTTTGCCAATGTTACTGATCCAAAATCGAGTAACCTCACCTGGGAGACTGTGACCACTTATGACATAGGTCTAGATCTTGCTTTCTTCAGCAACCGATTGAATGTTACGGCCGACTATTATATCCGCCAGACAAAAGATATGCTCACCACCTCTCTTACTCTGCCATCAGTCTTTGGAGCCAAGACACCAAAGGCAAACTGTGCAGATATGAGAACCAATGGATGGGAATTATATATGGGTTGGAGTGATAGTTTCAAACTCGTTGACAAGAAGTTTGGATACAACATTGCAGCAACTATCGGTGACTATAAATCGACCATTACCAAGTACAATAATCCAGACAAACTAATATCGGACTATTATGAGGGTATGACTTTGGGCGAGATTTGGGGTTATAAGGTAGCAGGTCTCTTTGCAACCGATGAGGAAGCAGCCGCATATCAAGCCAAAATCAATGATAAGAATGTCAATGGTCGTGTATATAATTCAAAGACAGAGAACAAGCTAATGGCTGGTGATGTCGAGTTCATTGATACTGATGGCGACAGTGTAATTTCTGAGGGGTCAGGTACAGTTGCCGATCCTGGTGATAAGAGCGTTATCGGCAACTCCCTACCGCGCTTCTCTTATACCCTCCGCTTGGGTGCCAACTACGAAGGTTTTGATTTCTCAGTCTTTTTCCAAGGCATAGGTAAGCAGAATTGGTATCCTACGCAGTATTCTTACAATTTCTGGGGGCCATATTCACTTCCATCGGTCTCTTTCATCGAGAAGGATTTTATTGACCGTTGTTGGAGCCCAGAGAATACCGATGGCTATTTTCCTCGTCAGCGTGGTAATCAGGCCTATAGTGGAGGTTCGTTGGCCACAGTCAACGATCGCTATCTCCAAAATGTAGCTTATCTCCGTTTGAAGAATATAACATTTGGCTACACAATTCCTTTTAGTAAAAAGTATATCAACTCAGCACGCATTTATTTCACTGGCGAAAATCTCTTCTGCTGGTCTCCTTTACGTAAGTATACAAAGAGTATAGACCCAGAGTTGACCAATACCAAGTCCACCTATCAAGCTGGATCGGGTAATGGCTATGGATATTCTCGAACATTCTCCCTAGGCATCGACATTACATTCTAAAAATTGAACAACAATGAAAAAGCACTATTATATATGCATGTTGGCCTTTATGGCCGGAGCAGCTATGATCTCTTGCGAAGAAAACTTAGATCTTGCTCCAGAAGATACATTAAGTCCAGGTATCTATTTTAGCAATGCTAGCCAACTCGAGCTTTGGACAAATCAGTATTATTCTCAGATGTCTTCAGCTGATGACTGTGCTCAGCAGTGTGCCGAAGACAACATAGATGCCGACCTCAGTGAGCTTCTAATGGGCCAACGTACCGCAGCTTCAGAGAACGGTTGGACTTGGACTATGCTTCGCAAAATCAATTATTATCTACAAAATTCAGGTAATTGTGAAGATATCAATGCCCGCACCCAGTATGATGGTGTATCTTACTTTATGCGTGCTTATTTTTATTTCAACAAAGTGCGTCGCTATGGTGATGTGCCGTGGTACAATCAAGTGCTTAATAGCGATGATGACGAGTTGCTGATTAAACCTCGTGATAGCCGTACACTTGTCATGGACTCTATTATGGTCGATATGGATCGCGCTATCGCAATGCTTCCAACTAAGAAGGATCAGGTTCATGTCACAAAATGGACTGCCCTAGCTCTAAAGTCTCGTATCGCCCTTTACGAAGGCACTTGGCGCAAATATCGAGGCATTGATGGTTCTGACAAGTTCCTTCAACTTGCAGTTGAAGCAGCAGAAGAGTTTATCGATAATAGTGGTTATAAGCTATATAATACAGGTAGCGAGCCTTATCGCACTTTATTTAATAGCATTGATTGCGTATCTGATGAAGTAATACTAACTCGCAAGTATAGTAATACAGCTAATGTAATGCATAGTATTCCATTCAATATAATAAATAATCGTCAGGGTTTAACGAAACGCTTTGTCAACCATTATTTAATGGCTGATGGAAGCTACTTTAGTGGCCAGGATGGATGGCAAACCTTGAATTATGTTAAAGAGACGCAAAATCGCGATCCTCGAATGGCACAAACAATACTTTGTCCTGGCTATATTCAGACTGGAGCTAAGGTTGTCAGCGTCAACGATATGGCTTCATGCACAGGATACCGCCCTATCAAATTTGTTGGTAATTCGGCTTATGATGGTGCAAGTAAGGCATTCTCTGATTTCCCTCTTTTCCGTGCAGCTGAAGTATACCTTAACTTTGCCGAAGCTAAGGCAGAACTCGGATCGCTAAAACAGAGTGATCTTGACAAGTCGGTTAATTTGATACGTAAGCGTGCTGGTATGCCAGATCTTCTCCTTGACTATGCAAATGCACACATTGATCCTTTGATGATGGAATATTATCCTAATGTAACCAAGGGTGCTAATACTGGTGTAATTCTCGAGATAAGACGAGAGCGTACTGTGGAACTTGTGATGGAAGGTTTTCACTTATGGGATATGTTTCGTTGGAAAGAGGGCGTACAGTTCACCAAACAGTTTTATGGCCCATACTTCGAGGGTGTTGGAGAATATGATCTTGATAATGATGGTACTTCCGATTTCTTGATTTATACCAATAGTAAGGGAGACTTCAAGGGTACTGCAATGAAACTTAACAAGGACATTTATCTTTCCGACGGAGATTCTGGTAATATGGTTGCTCTTCGGAACATCAAGGTGGAATGGAATGAAGAACGAGATTATCTTTGGCCCATTCCTGCTTCAGAACGTGTCCTGACGGGTGGCGTCCTGACTCAAAATCCTGGTTGGACTGATACCACCAACTTTTAAACTAACATTACTTCAAATCAATCAACTAAAGATAAACAAAAAACTAATATGATAAAAAAAATTCTTCTTTGCTTCGCAGTTATTTTTGCTGCAGCATCTTTTGCACAGGATCGTACTACACACCTAAGGGATCTCCTTTACAACAGTAACAACTATTGCCTTGTAGTTTCACACCGAGGAGATTGGCGCAATGCTCCTGAAAATTCATTAAGGGCCTTTCAGAACTGTATTGATATGGGTGTCGATATGATTGAGCTCGATCTCAAGATGACTAAAGATAGTGTGTTGGTGCTATTTCACGATCCTCTCATTGACCGCACGTGCACAGGGAAGGGCAAGCCTTCTGACTATACTTGGGAAGAACTACGGAAGTTCAAACTCAAGAGTGGTCACAATGTCGCAACCCGTCACAATATTGCCACTCTTGAGGAGACTCTTCAACTCTGTAAGGGCAAAATACTCATTAACATTGATAAGGGTTACGACTATTTCCAGGAAGTGTTTTCTCTTCTTGAGAAGACAGGTACCCTTGACCAAGTAGTCATAAAATCAAATCATGTACTAAAAAAAATTCAAGAGGAAAACCCTGGCGTACTTGACAAGGTCATATATATGCCTATTGTAAATCTAGACCGTTCAGGTGCAGAGCAAATGATTGACGAATTCGCCACCATCAAACCTGTAGCTATTGAGTGCTGTTTCAAGGAATATACACCCGAGGTAGAGCGCTTACTTCAAAAGGTAAAGTCTTATGGTTGTAAAATTTGGCTCAATTCACTTTGGGCATCATTGAGCGCTGGTCACGATGACGATATGGCCGTTGAAGAGAACCGTCCTGAAGACTCATGGGGGTGGCTCATCCAGCATGGTGCCCTTATTATGCAAACAGACCGTCCAAAGGAATTAATCGAATATCTGAAATACCATCAACTTCATGAGTAATTCTTTTTTTGGTAGGTTTTTGGAATTCTATAAGATTTCCGAACCCGACCCTTCTCAAACCGAAAAGAACAAGGATCATTATAAGCAACTGATGCTTTCAACATTCTGTACAGCTACGCTTGGTTATGGAATGTACTATGTCTGTAGATTGAGCATGAACGTGATCCGAAAACCTATTGTTGATGAAGGTTTGTTTTCAGAGACCCAACTTGGTTTGATTGGTTCTAGTATGCTTTTTGTATATGCAATCGGAAAACTCTCTAACGGATTTATTGCGGACCGAAGTAATGTAAAGCGTTTGATGTCAACTGGTTTATTCATTACGGCATTGATCAATCTCTGTCTTGGTTTTACAAGTTCTTTTTATGTTTTTGTTCTCCTTTGGGGTGTCAACGGTTGGGTACAGTCTATGGGCGCTGCATCTGGTGTAGTTAATATGACACGTTGGGTCGATGCAAAGAAGCGGGGGTCTTATTATGGTATTTGGAGTGCTAGTCATAATCTAGGCGAAGCTTTGACTTTTATTAGCATCGCTATACTAGTTAGCCACTTTAGCTGGAGGTCTGGTATGATTGGCGCTGGTATTATCGGTCTGCTCTATTTCTTCGTTATGATTACATTTATGCATGACACGCCACAAAGCAAAGGGCTGTTACTAGATGCAAAGATTATTAATAAGAGGAATAAAAGCGATGAATTTAATAATGCCCAAAAAGCTGTATTGAAGAATCCTGCCATTTGGATTATCGCTCTTTCGAGTGCTTTTATGTATATTAGCCGATATGCAGTTAACAGTTGGGGCGTATTCTATCTCGAAGCGCAGAAAGGTTATAGCACACTCGATTCAAGCCTTATTATCTCCATTAGCTCTGTTTGCGGAATTATCGGGACCGTCTGCTCTGGTATCATTTCTGACAAGCTGTTCAATAGCAAGCGTAACATCCCAGCTTTGATTTTTGGCATCATGAATGTTGTTGCGCTTTGTCTCTTTCTTCTTGTTCCAGGCACTCACTTTTGGCTTGATGCTACTGCTATGGTTTTCTTCGGACTGGCCATTGGTGTGCTCATCTGCTTTATCGGAGGTTTGATGGCAGTAGATTTTGCACCACGTAATGCCTCTGGTGCGGCTTTAGGCATTGTCGGTATTGCCAGTTATGTAGGTGCGGGACTACAAGATGTAATGAGTGGTCTGCTCATAGAGGGCAATAAGACCATAGTTGATGGTGTTGCCGTTTATGACTTCACCTATATCAATTGGTTTTGGATAGGTTCAGCAGCTCTTTCTGCTTTTCTTGCTCTCTTTGTTTGGAATGCAAAACAACCCGAAGAATAGATTGTAGATTGATGATTAGTTATTCGTATAGTTACATCATTATTATTGTGGTTAATTCTGCACTTCCTATAGTAGCCAAGCTCATTATAAGTATAGTGGAGTTAGTACTATATCTAACTGATTCCTTCGGTTATATCATAAGACCTTGATATATTGGTCGGTAGATAATAAGTGTGCACCACAACAAATGATTAATATGTAGTGTGTATGTGAAGAACCGTTTGAGCCGAGAGGTTCAAACGGTTCATTTTGCTTCGCTATACTATGTTTTCTTTTCTTGTCGATCAACTTCAATGTCATCTGTTCGAAGTACTGTGGCACGGGTGCAGGAAAAGAGGAGAAGAGCCGATTGTAATCGGTGAAAAATCAGCGGAAAAATACAATTCCCGCTGATTTTTTTGGTCATTCAGTTTTTTATTCATATATTTGCAGCGAGGTTTTCGACATATGTAGGTTAACACCCCTGCTTGTGGTCTTGATGCCCCTTCGGGGCTTTTTCTAGAAGATACGATATATAATAATAAAATGTATATGAAAAGGATATTAATTCTTATGTCTCTGTTTTCGATTGGTATGCTGGGAATGGCCCAGGAAGTGAGTGTGGCACGGTTTCAGGGTGATTGCGTGTGTGCGGTGAGCCTGACGTTCGACGATGGGGTGCAGGAGGATTATACGCTCATTGCGCCGCATCTGGATCGATATGCGCTGAAGGCGACATTTGCCATCAACGGATACTACATCGGAGACCTCGATGACCACTATTCGCCACGCATGACGTGGGAGGAATGCCGCGCACTGGTTCGTGCGGGCCATGAGCTGAGCAATCATTCGTGGTCACATCCTAAGTTGACCACGCTGAGCGACGATTCGCTACGCATGGAGATTGCCCGCAACGATTCTGCCATCGAAAAGGAGACGGGCAAGCGCCCAGTGACGTTCATCTATCCCTATAATGCCGTGGATGACCGTGTGCGGACGGCGACGATGGAGGGACGGATCTGCAATCGTGAGTATCAATTCGGTTTGGGACAAGCCAACAGCCACCAGACCCGAGAGAGTATCCAGCAGTGGCTACGCCAGCAGATTGACGAACGCGCCTGGGGCGTGACGATGAGTCATGGCATCTATACGGCGTGGGACCGCTGGGAAGAGCCTTGGATCCTTTGGGACCTCTTCCGCGAACTGGCCTACAAGAGCGATACCATCTGGACCGAGACCTTTGCCAAGGTCGGTGCATACGTGACGGAGCGTGATGCCGTGAAACTGGATGTGGTGAAAAAGAAAGGAATCATCACCGTGACTCCTTCGCTGAATTTGGACCCTGTGCTCTTCGGCGAGAAACTGACCTTAAAGGTGAGCGGAATGCCCAAACCGGGGAGCAAGGCTGCAAAGAAGGTATTCGGCTATCGTGCGGTGCAGGAAGGCAAGAATCTTCCTTTGATACTGAAGGGCGATGACCTGCTTTGTGATTTCAATCCCTACGGCGGACCTGTCACCATCGAGCCCGTCAAGGAGGACCCCTTGGCAGGAAAGACCATCAACATCATTGGCGACAGCTATGTTGCAAACCATCGCCAGCCCTATGAGAATGCCTGGCACTACAAGGTGGCTGCCCGTCACGGAATGACCTACAACAATTATGGCCGCAACGGAGGTGCCATCGCCTTTGACCGCACGAATCGCAACTTCGGCAAGGCACTCTATGTGCGTTATGCCGATATGGTTGATAATGCCGACTATGTACTTGTCGTGGCGGGGCATAATGATGCCAACTTTATTAAGCAAAGTGCTGATTCCCTTGCCCCCTTCCTAGAACATCTTGAAGATTTCTATGTGGGACTGCGCCAGAAATATCCGCATGCCAAGATTGCCGTCGTTTCGCCATGGAACTTGTCGAGTGAAGGTTTCCCCATTGTGATTCGTGCCATACAAGAGGCTTGTGAGCGTCACGGGTTCCCCTTCCTCAACGCTGCCACAACGAGCGGAATCGAGGTGGAGAATCCCGAATTTCGCAAGAAATATTTCCAGCATCCCGGTGACCGTGCCCATCTCAATCCAGAGGGGCATGACCTGTTAGTGCCGTGGGGCGAGCAGTTCTTGATAAGCCTTTGAGAAAATAGAACAGTTATAGACAGTAAAAAAGCGCCTCTTTGTGAGACGCTTTTTT
>JAEEGH010019171.1_pt1 | contig 14369 bp, 14 predicted proteins | sample 9134181 | NCBI WGS metagenome assembly JAEEGH01 (sample SAMN16246544, study PRJNA631951) | gut metagenome | biome: gut microbiome; feature: rumen; material: DP-attached | host: Bos | place: Iran: Karaj | collected 2018-10 | reverse complement strand
CGAATACTATTCCGGCGAATACGGAGAACTTAACAGCCTTATGCTGTACGTTTCCGCCGCCGCCCTTATCGTCGTTTCGGTGGCGATAGCCTTTATCACGGGCAGAAAAGACAAAAGCGGTTTCGATTCCCGTAGCCTTGCCTTCGCGGGGGTAAGCATCGCGCTTTCTTTTGCTCTTTCCTACGTTAAACTGTGGAAAATGCCGCAGGGCGGCTCGGTAACGCTGGTATCGTGCCTTCCCATTATGCTTTTTTCTTTCGTGTACGGTGCGAAAAAAGGACTTCTCGTGGGGCTTATCTACGGAACTTTGCAGTCGGTACAGGACCCGTTTATAGTGCACCCCGCACAGTTTTTGCTGGACTATCCCGTAGCCTACGCCCTTACGGGGCTTGCGGGGTGTCTTACCTACCTTGACGCTTTTGAAAAACTTCCGCAGTTAAAGTTCGCGATGGGAGCAGTGGTGGGCGCGGCGTTCAGATTTTTTTCTCACGTCCTTTCGGGGGTGTTCGCCTTCGGGGCGTACGCGAAAGACACGGGCGCGACCAACCTTTGGGCATACAGTCTTGCATACAATTCCGTCGTGTTCGTAGATATAGCGCTCGTTATCGTCGCGGGAATAATTCTTTTCTCGTCCAAAAGTTTCAATTCGCAGATGCGTAGATTCAACGCGTACGGGAAAAACTGATTTTTCTTTACTTAAACCGCTTGTAATTTACGTTAAACGCCCCCTTACGGCGGAAAGCCGTAAGGGGGCGTTCTTTGCGTTTATTAAACGGTTTATCTTCTCTTATACACGACGTTGCCGTCCGAGAGCGTTAAAAGCACGTTGAACTTGTCGTCCAGAACCGTTATATCGGCGGCTTTTCCGACCTTTATCGAACCCGTCCTGTCGAAAATGTTAAGGTTGTTCGCGGGGTTTTTGGAAGCGTAGTCTATCGCGTCGGTAAAGGGTACGCCGCAGGCGGTAACGAGATTTTTTACGGCGATATTCATTTTAAGAACGCTGCCCGCAAGCGCGCCGTTTTCTAACCTTGCTTCGCCGCGCTTCACTATAACGGTCTGTCCGCCGAGTTCGGAAACGCCGTCTTTTAAACCTTTCGCCCGCATGGCGTCGGTGATCAACACGACTTTATCTTTCGGCTTCGCTTTAATAAGCAGTCTGATAGCGGGACCGCTCACGTGGATAAGGTCGCATATAACTTCGCTGTAAAGGTCGTCGAAAAGCAGTGCCGAGCCCGCCACGCCTATTTCTCTGTGGTGGACGCCGCGTTGCGCGTTATAGGTGTGGGTTACGCAGGAAAGCCCGCATTTTTTCGCCGTTTCTATATCTTTCACGCCCGCGTCGGTGTGTCCCGCGCTTGCCGTTATCCCGTTTTTCGCGAGATATTTTATAAGATTAAGAGAGTGCGGTTCTTCGGGTGCGAGAGTAACGAGTTTTATGTGTTTGCCGCTGGCGGCGTAATATTTTCTGAAAACCTTTACGTCGGGTTCGGCGAGATACTCTACGGGCTGCGCGCCGACGTGTTTTGCGGAAATGAAAGGACCTTCCAAGTGAACGCCCAAGATTTTCGCGCCTTTATCGTGCGGTTTTGCCATATATCTTTTCACCGCGGAAAGCGCGGCGGTAATGTTTTCTTTCGACTGCGTCATAGTGGTGGCGAGAAAATTCGCCGTGCCTTCCTTTGCCAGCGCGACTGCTATTTTTCTCAAAGCGGGGATATTGCCGTCCATGGCGTCCGCCCCCGCCGCACCGTGAACGTGCTCGTCGATAAACGCGGGGCAGACCACCGCGTTTTGGGGAATTTCAAACGGCTCGGAGATATTAAGTCCCGTGCCGATATTTACTATCTTGCCGTTTTCTATGGCGACGTCGGCGTATTTCACGCCTTCGCCGTCTACGTATACCTTAGCGTTTTTAAAACCTTTCATATTTCTCCTCCTAAGGTAAATTTTAGCATTTATTTTACCCTTTGTCAACGCGGTAAAGGTATAAAAACGCAAGGTTTACAATATATTTTCCACCGAAAGCAGAAAGGTCTTCGGTATCTGTTCGGTAAGTTCTTTTATTACTTCGAGTTTGGAAAGAGCGTCTTCCCACTTTTCCTTTTCGACGAGTTGTACCGCCTCGGCTATCCAAAGGTCTAACTCTTTTATTTCGCTGTGCGGAACGAAAGCGTGCAGGGATTTTTTATAGTAAAGCCACTTGTTTTGCAGGGCGTAAACGTCGTCTTCTGCGGCGGTCTCGTCCAAAACCTTGTCGTACACTGCCGAAACTTCGGTATTAAACTCCGAAAAGTGCGCCGATATATAGTGCGATTCGAAAATCGCGCCTACGAAAAGTATAAGCCCCGCGCACAACATGGAAACAACGGATTTTACCACGACGCGCTCTCCTTTAAGGGGTATTCGGTTATTTTATACTTTTCGTTTTTGAATTTAAGGTAGCACCTGCCTTGCCCGTCCACCGTAAGGACTTCGGTGTTTTTGAGTTTTCCGCCGCGTTCTTCGATAAACCGTGCGATATCCTGTTTTTCGGCTTTTATGAGTCGGAGATTTTTGGCGTCGGTTCTGCCGCTGTTCACGATAAGCACGGGCACGGAAGACGGGGCGTCTTTCCGTTCGGAGTTTTCAAAGGGCGAAAGTTTCCCGTTGGACTCGAATATGGCGTAAGTTAAGTCGTCCAAAGAAAAGTACCCCATGGCGCGCATGGATTCTATAAGGTCGCCTATATCCATATTGTTTCTTTTAAGTTCGTTAAGACACACGCCGTCTCTGTCTATGACCACCGAAGGTTTGCCCGATATAAGGCGCTTAAACAGGTTTCCCGACTGCTCCAAAAGAGAAAAAAGCTGGTGCAGCAAAAACAGGGTGAACACCGCCGCAAGCCCGTAGATAAGGGGTATGGAAACGTCCGCCATAGGGATACAGGCAAGGTCTGCTACGATCAAAGTTACCACGAATTCAAAGGGTTGCATTTCGCCTATCTGGCGTTTTCCCATCAGCCGCATAACGACTATAAGGACGAGAAATATAATGCAGGTTCTTATAAAAATAACAGACATGAAAGTAGTATGGGGAAATTGCTTGACAGTTATCCGCGTATCTGTTAAAATTGACGTAAATAGAGTAGCAAAAGCGCGTTAAGTGTTGCAAAATGGGATGTCGTTTGCAAACGAAAGTTAAAACTGCGGTGCTTTTGCGCGTCCGCTATTATTTGGCGTCTTTCGGCGCAAAATTTTATCGGATCTCTCTAAATACGAAAGGGAGATTTTTTTCATGTTCAGGAAACTGTTTTTATCGGAACTTATCGTTAACTCTTCGCATACTAAACGCATCGTTTATATCGCTATGTTGACTGCGTTCAGCGTAGTTACGAATATGTTCCTTTCATTTCCTTTATTCGACGTACAATTTTCATTGACCATAGTAGTATCGATTATAATCGGCGGTCTCATAGGGGCGATACCGGGGTTTTTGGCGTGCGTGTTTGGAGATTTTATAGGGTATATCTACAATTCGTGGGGATATATCTATATGCCTTGGGTTGGTCTTTCCACGGGAATGATGGCGTTTATCGCCGGTATCATAATGAACGGCGTTGACTTGAAATCAAAGGGTGCAATTTACATCAAATTAGCGATTATCTGTGTGATTTCGTTTTTAGTATGTACGGTAGGCATAAACAGTACGGGGTTTTATTTCTACAACAAGGCGATGGGCTTTTCCCAAGCGGTGCTTGATTACGTAGATGAAAGGTTCGGCGGAAATGTCAGTTATTTTGCATACCTTGCGTACAGGCTTATTTTTAAATTGCAAATAGTTAACAGTATTGCAAATTACGCCGTACTTATTGCAAGCTATCCGTTTATTATGAAAATCAGAATTTTTTCTTATTATCACGCAAAATCGGTCAACGACTCGGTTGACGATATTTCCGACGGGCAATCTTCTAAATAGGTGGTTATACAATATAATAGTTGCGGTTAGGTTGAGGCATATCCCGAGAACGATATTGTATGGCGATGATATCGGTTTTTCCGAGAATACTACCTAAAAGAGAATCGGACGGTTAATTAAAACGAATAAAAAAGCCTTGCGGCACAAAAGTGCCGCAAGGCTTTTTTGATTTTTTATCTTATTTTCCGAGTGATTTTTTGGCGGCGGCGACGACGTTATCAACCGTAAAGCCGTATTTTTCAAAGAGTTGCGCCGCGGGCGCGGAAGCGCCGAATTCGTCTATCCCCACTATTTCGCCCTTTAAGCCGACGTATTTATACCAAGGCATAGTCGCACCCGCTTCTACGGCGACTCTCGCCGTAACGGCTGCGGGCAGTACGCTTTCCTTATAGGCCTTACTCTGTTTGTCAAAGTCTTCCATACAAGGCATTGAAACCACCCTTGCGTCTATTCCTTCTTCCTTTAATTTTGCCTGCGCTTTGATAACGAGATTTACTTCGCTGCCGCTGGCGATAAGTATAAGGTCGGGGGTCTTTTTAACGCTGTCTTTCAGAACGTACCCGCCCTTAAAGGCGTCTTTACCCGTGCCTTCTATCATAGGTACGGTCTGGCGGGAAAGGAATAACGACGACGGGGCGTTGCCCGATACCGCGCTTATCCACGCCGCCGTAGTTTCTCTGCCGTCCGCGGGGCGGTAAACTTTCATATCCGGCATGGCGCGAAGTCCCGCAAGGTGTTCTATCGGTTGGTGAGTGGGTCCGTCTTCGCCGACGGCTATGGAATCGTGGGTGAGAACGTAGGTTACGGGCAGTTTCATTATCGCCGACATACGCATGGCGTTTTTCATATAGTCGGAAAACACCGCGAAAGTGGCGCAATACGGCATAAGTCCGCCGTGCAGATACATACCGTTGCATATCGCCGCCATAGCGTGTTCGCGTATGCCGAAATGCATATTCGGACCGTCCTTTCTCACCGCGGAATAATCCCCGCGGTCTTTTATCACGCTCTTGTTCGACGGACCGAGATCCGCGCTGCCGCCGATAAGGAAAGGCAAGAGTTTCGCGAGTTTATTTAACACCGTCCCGCCGTAACCTCTCGTCGCGTCGTCCTTTTCGAAACGCCACAAGTCTTCGATATTTTTTAAGTCGGGGATTTTCCTTTCTTTCCAAAGGATATATTCTTCCGCAAGTTCGGGATATTTTTCCGAATACGCCTTAAATAATTCCTTCCACTCTTTTTCCTTTCTCTTTCCCTTGGTCGCATATCTTTTGCAATGGCTGAAAACTTCCTTCGGCACTTCGAACGGGGGAAGATCCCAGCCGAGATTTTTCTTCAACGCCGCAAGGTTGTCCGCGCCGAGCGGCGCGCCGTGGCAACTCGCTTTCCCTTGCAGGGGAGAGCCGTAACCTATTTCCGATTTCACTATGATAAGCGACGGCTTTTCCGTTTCCGCCTTCGCCTTTTTTATCGCGCGGTCAATAGCGTTAAGATCGTTTGCGTCCTTTACCTTTATGACCTGCCAGCCCAAGGCTTCGTGCCGTTTGCCTACGTCTTCGGTAAACGTTACGTCGGTGTCGCCTTCTATCGTTATATCGTTGTCGTCGTAAAGCACTATGAGTTTTCCGAGTTTAAGGCTTCCCGCAAGGGACGCCGCCTCGTTTTCTATACCTTCCTGCATACAGCCGTCGCCGCACAGCGCGAAAGTGTAGTGGTCGACTATCGGGAACCCGTCTTTATTGAATTTATTCGCGAGATAGTTTTCCGCTATCGCCATACCCACGGCGTTGGCAATTCCCTGTCCCAAAGGTCCGGTGGAAGTTTCCACCCCGGGGCATACGCCGTATTCGGGGTGTCCCGCCGTCTTCGCGCCGAGTTGGCGGAAATTCATAATATCTTCTTTTTTTAAGCCGAATCCGAAAAGATAATAAAGAGAATATGCGAGCATAGAGCCGTGCCCCGCCGAAAGCACGAACCTGTCGCGGTTATCGAAAGCCGTATCCTTGGGATTAAAGGTCATATTCGTAAACACGGAATAGCCTATCGGCGCCGCGCCGAGCGGCAGACCGGGGTGTCCCGATTTCGCCTTTTCAATCGCTTCCGCCGAGAGCACTCTCACGGAATTTACCGTCAACAGTTTTACGTCTTTCATAATTTTCTCCTTGAAATCGTTTTACGGATATATTATACCTTATTTTCAAGGCTTTTTCAAGGCGTTTGGGGTAAAATGCGATAAAAAACTTGACAATTTTGCGGGACAAGTGTTTTAATATAAATATAGTCCATAATGGAGAAGTGTGCGATATCAAGGAGAAGACTTTAAATGGCGGAAACTATGGAAAATAAAGACAAGAAATTCGTAAAAGAAATAGCCGATATAAACGACAATTTCGCGCAGTGGTACACCGACGTGGTGTTAAAGACCGAACTCGTGGATTACGGACCCGTAAAGGGCACTATGGTCATACGCCCTTACGGTTACGCGGTGTGGGAAAACATCCAGCGCGAAATGGACGCGCGTTTTAAGGCGATAGGCGTAAAGAACGCGTATTTTCCGCTGCTTATTCCCATGAGTTTTTTCACGAAGGAAGCGGAGCACGTCGAAGGGTTCGCGCCGGAAGTGGCGGTAGTTACCCACGCGGGCGGGGCTAAACTCGAAGAACCGCTCGCCATACGCCCGACCAGCGAAACGATAATCGGGACTATGTACAGTAAGTGGATACAATCTTACAGGGATCTTCCCGTGCTTATAAATCAATGGTGCAACGTTATGCGTTGGGAAAAGACCACCCGTCCGTTTTTGCGCACCAGCGAGTTTTTATGGCAGGAAGGGCATACCGTTCACGCCACCGCCGAAGAAGCGATGGAAGAAACCATGCTTATGCTTGCCGAATATAAAAAATTCGCCGAAGAAGTGCTTGCTATTCCCGTTCTTTGCGGCAAAAAGACCGAAAAGGAGAAGTTCGCGGGGGCGGAAGCGACTTTCGGCATGGAAGCCATGATGATAGACGGCAAGTCGTTGCAGGCGGGCACGTCGCATTATTTCGGGCAGAATTTCAGCAAGGCTTTCGAGATAAAGTATCTCGACAAAGACGGAACGTTGAAGTACGGTTACACGTCGTCCTGGGGCACTTCCACCCGTATGATAGGCGCGGTAATAATGGCGCACGGCGACGAAAGGGGGCTGGTGCTCCCGCCGAAGATCGCGCCCGTACAGGTTATAATCGTTCCCGTAGCGGCGCATAAGGGGGGCGTGAACGAAAAGTGCGCCGAACTTTCGGAAAAGTTGAAAGCGGCGGGCGTAAGGGTAGAAACGGACGACAGGGATATGAGCCCCGGAAGAAAGTTCAACGAGTGGGAAATGAAAGGCGTACCCGTAAGGATAGAGATAGGTCCGCGCGATATAGAAAACGGCGTCTGCGCCGTTTGCAGGAGAGATACTTTCGAAAAAGCGGAAGTACCGCTTGACCGTGCGATAGAAAAAATAAAGGAACTCCTTTCCGAGATTCAGGCGAATATGCTTGAAAAATCCCGCGCAAGGAGAGATAAAAAAATCGCCGAAGCGGAGAGTTTAGACGGTATATTAAAGGGCGTCGAAGGGCAGAATTTCGTTAAGGCGGGCTGGTGCGGTTGCCGCGAGTGCGAAGATAAGGTAAAGGAAACGGCGCAGGCTACGGCAAGGATAATGTGCGACGAAGAAGGCGTGCCCGAGCGTTGCGCGATATGCGGAAAACCCGCCAAGCACAAAGTCATTTTCGCGAGAGCGTATTGACTTTAAGGGGGATATATGTTGGAAATTGTCTACGAATACGGCGAATACGCGGAAAGTCTTTCCGTTCAGCAAAGCGCGGTATTTGCGATATCGGCGGTAAGCCTTGCTTTTATTCTCGTTTTCTACCTGCTACGCTCGATAGGGCTTTATAAACTTGCGGTAAATCAGGGGATAAACAAGGCGTTTCTTGCCTTTATTCCCTGCGTGTGGATGTTTATCGCCTGTAAACTCATAGGAAAGGCAAGGTTTTTCGGAAACTCTTTCGAAAAAATCGCGCTTTCCGTCTGTATCGTCTTTGCGGCGTGCGAACTTTTACCGCTCGTTTATAATTTTCTGCGAATATTCCCGTACGTCGTCTATTACTTGCAGGGCGGCACGATAACGATAAGCGTCGGTGCAGAAACGGTGATTTACGCGGGCAACGACTTCGTAAACCTTTTCGACACCCGTGCGATAAATGTAATCGTAAACATACTGCGTGTTCTTTCGGCGTTTTTAAGTATCGCGGAGATCGTGATAACGGTGTTCGTGTATATCGCGCTGTTCAAGAAATTCTGGCCGCAGCACTATATACTTGCGTCTGTGCTGTCGTTTTTCGGGCTGTTTCCGGTGTTCGTGTTTGCGGTACGCAACAACAAACCGGTAAACTACGCCGACTACGTCCGTTCGAGATATTACGGTTACGGCGGTTACGGTACGCCCTATAACGGCGGAAACGGAAATGGACAAAATCCCGATTTCGGGACAAAAAGAGACGATCCTTTCTCGGAGTTTTCCGATAAGCCCGACGAACCGTTTTCGGAGTTCGACGGCAGAGATAAGGACGATAAAGACGATAATTAAAAGATGAAAAGCGAAAATATAGCGGCGATATCCACGGCGGCGGGTCCCGCAGGAGTTGCGGTGATAAGAGTAAGCGGGGATTCCCCGCTGTCCGTTGCCGAGAAAATTTTCAAGCCCGCGGGAAAAGTCAAAGTAAAAGACTTTACCCCCAACGTGATGTACGCGGGGGAGATACTTGCCGACGGGTTTTCCGATTTCGGGCTGTGCGTGTTTTTTAAAGCGCCCAAGAGTTTCACGGGGGAAGACACCGTGGAATTTCACACTCACGGCGGCGTCGCCATAACGCGGGGGGTACTTAAAAAGATACTCTCTTCGGGGGCGCGGATAGCCGCCAACGGCGAATTTACCAAACGCGCGTTCTTAAACGGCAAACTTTCGCTGGCGTCGTCGGAAGGGCTTATAGATATGATAAACGCCGAGTCGGTAAGCGCGGCAAGGGCGGGGTATTCTTTGTACCGCGAAAGGCTGACGAAAAAGGTCGCCGCCATGCAAGGAGAACTTACCGCCGCGCTCTCCGCGATAGACGCGGATATGGACTTTCCCGAAGAAGGACTTGACGAAGTTTCGCGGGAAGAGATCAGGGGGATATTAAAGGGCGTAATAGGCGAAACGGAACGCCTTATATCCACTTTCCGAGTAGGGAGCGCACTTAAAAACGGCGTTAAGGCGGCTATATGCGGCAAGCCCAACACGGGGAAAAGTTCGATACTTAACGGACTTTTAAATTGCGATAAAGCGATAGTGTCGGATATTGCGGGCACTACGCGGGACGTAGTTGAAGGCAGTATCGATATAAACGGCGTGCGGTTCAATTTTTACGACACGGCGGGGATAAGGGATTCCGAAGACAAAATAGAAAATTTGGGCGTAGCCCTGTCGAAAAAGACGCTTAAAAGCGCGGATATAGTTATTTTCGTCGTGGAAGAAGGAAATATCGACGGCGAAGACGAAGAAGTTTACGAACTTATAAAAGACCTTAACGTCCTTAAAGTCGTGAACAAGATAGATTTAAGATCCGAAAGGACCGAGCCCGCCGACGTTTACGTTTCGGCAAAGACGGGCGAAGGGTTTACGGAACTTTGCGAAAAGATATTCGAAAAGACGGTGGGCGGCGCGGATTACGCCGACGGCGAGTTCTTATGCGAAGAAAGACATTTGGACGCCCTTAAACGGGCGGCGGAAAGTTTAAAAGCCGCCGAAGTGGTGTCGGAAACGGCGGAGCTCGGCGTTATCGCGATAGATATACGCGCGGGCTGGCGGGCTTTGGGCGAAATATCGGGCGAAACTTCCGACGAAGCGATAATCGACGAGATTTTTAAGAGATTCTGCGTGGGGAAATGAGTATGGTGAATTTAGAACTGTATAAGGTATTTTACTCGGTGGCAAAGTGCGGGAGTTTAACCAAAGCCGCGGAAGAGTTGTACATATCCCAACCCGCCGTTTCACAGGCGATAAAACAGTTGGAGAGAAGTCTCGGCGGCAAACTTTTCAACCGCACCCACAAGGGCATGGAACTTTCCGACACAGGCGGCAAGCAGATATTTCCTATCGTGGAACAGGCTTTAAGGCTTTTCGAAACGGCGGAATCGAAATACGCCGAACTTAAAGACACGGCGACGGGCGTTATAAGAATATGCGCGTCGGACACCGTAAGCACGCACTTCTTACTGCCGTACATAAAGGCGTATCACGAGAAATTTCCCGACGTCAACCTGATACTGCAAAACGGCACTTCGAGCGAGACCATAGAACTTTTGAAGAACAAAAAAGGCGACGTGGGGTTCGTAAATCTTCCGATAGACGATTCCGACATAACGCTTATGAACACCGTTATGCAGCTCCACGACACTTTCGTCGCAAGCGATAAGTTTTCGGAACTTACGGCGGGTACGGTGGACTTGAAGCGGTTGCAGGATTATCCCTTGCTTATGCTGGAACTTTCCACCGCGACAAGGCAGGCGATAGTGTCTTTCGCGCACTCGCACGGCATACACTTGCACCCCGAAATAGAACTCGCAAGTTTAGAACTTATGACGGAACTTGCAAAAACCGGCATAGGGATAGCGTGTATTCCGAGAGAATTCGTAAAGCACGAACTCGAAGCGGGTACTTTAAAAGAGATAAAGACCAGTCCGTCTTTGCCGTCGAGAGCCATAGGGCTTGCCCTTCCCAAGGGCGAAAACCTTACTTTCGCCGTCAAAGAGTTCTTAAAGATGATAGAAAACAAGAAATAGCCGCCTTTTTTAAAAGAGTAGCGCATATAATTCGGTAGGAGAGATTTATGAATATCTGGCAAGCGGTAATACTCGGGGCGGTACAGGGATTTGCGGAATTTCTGCCCGTGTCGTCCAGCGGACACCTGATTTTGGTGCAGAGATGGTTGGGGGTAAACCCCGACGGCGGGCTGTTTTTCGACGTAATGCTGCACGTGGGAACGCTTATTCCCGTGTGCATCGTGCTTTTCCGTGAGATAATAGGGCTTTTTAAAAAGCCTTTCGATAAACTGCTGTTTTTGGTTATTGCGACTATCCCCGCCGGGATAGCGGGTATGCTTTTGCAGGACAAGATAGAAGGATATTTTATGGGCGGCGATATGCTTGCCGCCGTTCTTCTTGCCGTTACCTTCCTTATCACCGCGGCGGAACTTTTTCTGTCCGAAAGGCTGGTAAAAAAACAGTCGGAAAGTTTGCCGCTTTCCTATAAGTCTTCTTTGGTTATGGGACTTTTTCAGGCGGCGGCGATAGTGCCGGGGCTGTCCCGCAGCGGCACGGTGCTTACCGGCGGCACGCTCTGTAAACTCGACAGGGAAAGAAACGCGAAGTTCACTTTCCTTATGAGTATCCCCGTTATTTTGGGCGCGGCGGCGGTTTCCGCCTACAAGGCGGTGAAAGGCGGTGCGGAAATAGACGTTATCCCCGTGCTTTTCGGCATGCTGACGGCGGCGGTGACGGGGTATATCGCCGTAAAACTTATGCTCGCCGTAATAAAAAAGGCGAATTATAAGTGGTTTTCTCTCTACCTTGTGATAATTGCGACGGCTTCTGTCTTAACCAAAGTCTTATTCAATGCGTAAATAAAAAATTTTATATAAAAGGAGAAACTTATGAAGAACTTTTTCAAGGAATTCAAGACGTTCATCACTCGCGGAAACGTGCTTGATATGGCGGTAGGTATAATTATCGGCGGCGCGTTCACCGCGATAGTTACCGCGCTTACCACTCATATCCTGACGCCTATAATCAACTGGGTTTTGACCCTTATCTTCGGCGACGGCGGTATGCAGGCGGTGTATACCTTTTTGGTAACGGTGCTTGACGCCGAAACGGGCGCTATTGACCTTGCCAACTCCATCTATATCAACTGGGGCGCGTTCATAGGGGCGATAATCAACTTTATACTCGTCGCGCTCGTACTGTTCTGCATAATAAGGGCTATAAACAAGGTGAAAGAGAACAGCGGAAAATTAAAGAGCGGCAAATTCAAGAAGTTTACCAAGGAAGAAAAAGCCGAACTTAAAGCGGCGGGCGTGGACGTTAAGGATAAGGAAGCGGCGCAAGCCTACTTTGCCGAAAAGGAAGCAAAGGCAAAAGCGGAAGCCGAAGAAAAAGCCAAAGCCGATCGCCTTGCGAATCCCACTACCGAAGACTTACTGAAAGACATAAAAGCCCTTTTGGAAAAACAGGCGAAATAAAACGAATAAAAAATCGCGCTCCCGCCGAATTTTGCGGGAGCGCGATTTTTATTTTAAATTAAATTATTTATTGCATTATTTCAACGCCCGTCGGCGAGAACATAAACACGTTGTTCTGCATTTCGTAAACGCCGCCGCCTATGGCGTACACCGCGCCGGAAAGCATATCTATAACGCGCCTTGCCGTTTCGGGTTTGAGTTTGTTTAAATGCACCATGGCGTTTTTGCCGACTTTAAGCGCGTCGATTATTCTTTCGACGTCCTTAAAATCCGACGGCTCGAACACCGCGAGCGGCGCGTCGCCCTGTTCCGTAAATAAAGGTCTTTCCGCCGTTTTTCCGCGGCTTTCCTTTACCTTCGAATCCCTGCCGAACAAATCGAAAACACCCATCTTATTTTTCTCCGTAATTTCTTTTTCCGAATAACTTAGAACCTATTCTTATCATATTGCTGCCGTGTTTTACGGCTATTTTATAATCTTCCGACATACCCATAGAGAGTACCGAAAGAGAATATTCTTTTCTTAACCCGTCGTAAAGAGCGCGCGTTTTGTCAAAAAGTCCCGCGAGAAACTCTTCGTCCGTCGATTGCGGCATCATAGCCATAAACCCTTTGACCGAAAGGTTGGGGAAAGCAGATATCTCCTTTATCGCGTCGGGTATTTCCGCCGCCGAAAATCCCGCCTTGGAAAGTTCTTCGCCTGCGTTTATTTCGAGAAGTATATCCTGCGTTACCTTTTTTTTGACCGCTTCTTCGGAAACGGCTTTGGCAAGGTGAATACTGTCTATCGACTGTATAAGGGAAACTTTTCCCACGAGATACTTTACCTTGTTGGTCTGCAAACGCCCTATAAACTGCTGATCCGCCCCGCGTATAAGCTGCGTTTTCGCCGTAAACTCCTGAACTCTGTTTTCGGCGACGACTTCAACGCCGCAACTTATCGCGCGGTTTATAACTTCCGCGTCCTGCGTTTTGGTCGCCGCGACCAGAGTTATTTTCTCGCCGTAATTATTGCCCGCTTTTATATCGCTTAATACCCGTTCTACGTTGGTTTTCAGCATTTTACGAATTCAATAGGTCGTTCATATCGTAACGCCCCGCGCCCTTTCCGATAAGGAACTTCGCGGCTTTTACCGCGCCTTCCGCAAACACGCCGCGGGATATCGCTTCGTGAGAAAAAGTTAAAGTTTCGTCTTTCCCCGCGAATATTACCTGATGTTCGCCGACGATAGTGCCGCCGCGTACCGAGTGGATACCTATTTCGTTTTCTTTTCTCGCACCCACTATCCCGTGTCTCCCGTAAACTTCGGTTTTTTCGGGGTATACCGATTTTACCGCGTCCGCAAGCATTACCGCCGTACCGCTGGGCGCGTCCTTTTTGGAGTTGTGGTGTTTTTCTATTATCTCTATATCGAACCCGTACAGATTTTTCGCCGCCGCCTTTACCGCACCTATCAGCACGTTCACGCCGAGCGACATGTTAGCCGAGCGGAAAACCGCCGTTTTTTCCGACAATTCGTTCGCCGTCTTTATATCTTCTTCCGAATATCCCGTGGCGCACAGCACCGCGGGAACTGCGTTTTTCGCGCAGTATTCCGCGACAGATGGCAGGCTCTTCGGCGAAGAAAAGTCGATAACCACGTCGACGTTTTCTTTTACGCTTTTAAAATCCGCGTAAACGGGGAAGTTTTTATCGGAAAGATCTTCCGCGATATCCACGCCGCATACCGCCGTCGCCGAAGCGTCGCCGTTAAGTATTTCTTTTACTTTCGCGCCCATTTTGCCTTTGGCGCCGCAAATAAGTACCTTTATCATTTATTCTACCGTCTTTATGCCGTATTCTTTCATTATTTTTATCATTTTAACGGTGTGTTCTTCTTCGAGTTCGGTAAGCGGTCCGCGTACCGTACCGCCGGCGAGATTCATTAAACTTACCGCCTTTTTAACGGGGATAGGATTGACTTCGCAGAACATTACGTCTATAAGCGGCAACATTTTTTCCTGCAAAGCGGCGGCTTTTTCCGTTTCTCCCGCCTTGAACGCCGAATATATGTCGCAAACTTCTTTCGGCACGACGTTGGAAACCACCGATATAAGCCCCTTCGC
>JAEEGH010019170.1_pt1 | contig 14370 bp, 14 predicted proteins | sample 9134181 | NCBI WGS metagenome assembly JAEEGH01 (sample SAMN16246544, study PRJNA631951) | gut metagenome | biome: gut microbiome; feature: rumen; material: DP-attached | host: Bos | place: Iran: Karaj | collected 2018-10 | reverse complement strand
GTTGACGCCACCATATACAGGAATGGTAACATCCACGGAACTTACACATTGGAGTATAAGAACGGACGCCTTAAATCATTTTCAGGATACCTCTATTCCAAAGATAGTGATGGTAAACCAGTTAAGCAGAAGATTAACACCATAACACCCCGATATAACAAGAAGACGGGTGAGTATGACCATATCACAACTTTTGACGGACAGCTGGCCAAGGTTGTGTTCCCTGGGTATGAGAGCACCACAGAGTGGGGACAGAAGTCAAAACAGCCAAACTATTGTAAGACCCAGAACCTTATAGGCGGCTTCCTGAAAATGAAGGAGGAGACCACTGAGACTGTGGAGATGAGCGTTGACCTTGAGGGTAACGTATATTTTGACTGTGAGTCAAACTCTTCAATTCCGTACTCTCTGTTCAAGATGGTTGCTGACTCCAACTCTGTGAAATTTCCTATGCTCACCAGTGAGAATCACACAACATCACGCACAAGGCTCAAATATGATGATAAAATGAACATCGTGGAGAAAGACCTTGAGGGAACCATTCTGCTTGAGAAAAACCGTGGCTATAACAACTACACATACATTAAGGCTGACAGTATAAAGAGCCACACTGTGTTTGTTTATGACGGCGGTATATTCCCAAAAACTGTTAAGCGTAACGCCTCTGTAGTTGTGCTTGACAACTGGGATATTGACTACAAGTGGGACCTCAAGAGCTTCCTGGGTAAGCACAATAACACTAAGGTGCGTGTGAACAAGGAGAGCGAGGATGTGAAGAACAGCTCCCTCAGCGTTGACTTCTCTGTGGAGTGGGATGTTAAGGTCTCTCATGACGCCGATGGGGAAATCTCCAGCATCAAGATGGGTAATACGGAGGTGAAGTTCTCTTATAGACGGTGAATTTTTTTTCTCTGTTTCAAATATTTTCATTATCTTTGCGCCCGCATTCGAGAAATGCAATAGAAGTTATTAATTAAATTTACAAAAATGGCAACAAAAATCAGATTGCAAAGACATGGTCGCAAGGGATATGCTTACTATCATATCGTTATTGCTGACGTACGCGCGCCACGTGATGGCAGGTGCATTGAGCGCATTGGTTCTTACAACCCTAACACCAATCCAGCTACAGTGGACTTAAACTTCGAGAAAGCCCTTGACTGGGTATTAAAAGGTGCTCAACCAACAGACACAGTTCGTAACATTCTTTCAGACCAGGGCGTTATGCTTATGAAGCATCTTCTTGGCGGTGTTAAGAAGGGTGCGTTCACAAAAGAGGTTGCAGACAAGAAATTCCAGGATTGGAAGGACGCTAAGGCTAAAGAGCAGGCTAAGCTTGTAGAGAAGATTGCCGCTGGCAAGAAGGCTGCAAGTGCAGACCGTCTTAAAGCTGAGCAGGCAGTAAACGCTGCTAAGGCTAAGGTTGTAGCTGAGAAGAAGGCCGCTCAGATGGCCGCTCTTGAAGAGGCTGCAAAGCAGGCCGCCCAGGAGGCTGCCGCCGCTGAGGCTCCAGCTGCTGAGGCAGAAGCTCCAGCCGCAGAATAATTTTCTTAAAGGAGTAAAACAAAAGGAGGAAGGAGAATATTATTTATTTCCTTCCTTTTTTAGTATAATGATCACAGACTACGACATACGAGTTCTCCCCAAGGTGGCATCGCAAGAGGCGCTGCTAAAGGAGTTTCTGAGCCGTGAAAAAGGCTTGGACGTGAAACGTATATATGGTGTGCGCATACTGCGCCGCTCCATAGACGCACGCTCCCATACAGTGCTGGTGAACCTTAGGGTACGCATCTTTGTGGATGAGCAGCTTGCCATGCCTGAGCTTCTGGTCACAAACTATCACGATGTTTCTGCTGCCAAGCAGGTGGTGGTAGTAGGTGCTGGGCCAGGCGGACTGTTTGCCGCTCTCAGACTGATAGAACTCGGATTGAAGCCGGTGGTGCTTGAACGTGGCAAGAATGTGAGTGACCGCAAGCGTGACATAGCGCTTATATCACGTGACGCCACAGTTGACCCTGAGTCAAACTACAGTTTTGGCGAGGGTGGAGCAGGCGCGTTCTCTGACGGCAAACTCTTCACTCGCAGCAAGAAGAAGGGCAACACAGACCGCATACTCTCCATCTTCTGCACTCATGGTGCCAATCCAAACATACTTGTAGATGTTCATCCGCACATAGGCACAGACAAACTGCCTGTGGTCATTAAGAATATGCGTGAGCGCATACTCAGCTGTGGCGGTGAAGTGCATTTTCAGACCCGTGTTGATGACCTTATCATTAAAAATGGTGAGGTTTGCGGAGTGGTTACTGGGGACGGACGTGAGTTCCTTGGCCCCGTGATACTTGCCACAGGCCATTCAGCACGTGACGTATATAAAATGCTCCACAGGAAAAATGTGGCTATTGAGGCTAAGGGCATCGCTGTGGGCGTGCGCCTTGAACATCCTCAGACTCTTATTGACCAGATGCAGTACCATAGCCGTACAGGGCGTGGTGACTATCTGCCGCCAGCAGAGTACAACTTTGTGACTCAGGTTGACGGACGTGGGGTATATTCATTCTGCATGTGCCCAGGAGGTTTTGTTGTGCCGGCTGCCAGCGGCCCTGAGCAGGTAGTGGTGAACGGAATGTCGCCTTCTAACCGTGGCTCCAAGTGGGCAAACTCTGGTATGGTTGTTGAGATTCACCCAGAAGATCTGGCTGGTAAAGATTTGCAAATGGCTGAGTATAGCAGGGTGGAGGCATCGGAGAGGGAGGAGGAGAAGAGACTATTCTCTGTGATGCACTTCCAGGAGGCTATGGAGCGCATGGCCTACATAAACGGCGGCAGAACTCAGACCGCCCCCGCACAGCGCATGACAGACTTTGTGAACCGCAAAATTTCATTTGATCTGCCAGATACATCATACGTGCCTGGCATAATATCCACACCGCTCCATTTTCTACTGCCGGCCGGTGTGTCAAAACGCTTGCAGCAAGGATTCCTATCCTTTGGTAAGTGGTCTCACGCATTCCTTACCCGTGAGGCAACCCTTATAGGCGTGGAAACCCGCACGTCATCACCAATCCGTATTGTGCGAGACAAGGACACCTTGCAGCATATACAAATTAGTGGCCTCTACCCATGCGGAGAGGGCGCGGGCTACGCCGGAGGCATAGTCTCCGCCGCCATTGACGGTGAACGCTGCGCAGAAGCCGTAGCAGATCAGTTATAGGGCTTAAACCAAAAGTTTATCAAGAATTATAACTTAGAAGCTTGTGATTTAGGCTCACGCCTTGTATCCCAAATGGCGGCGATGTGGATGGTTTCGCCATCAATGTAATATACCAGCTTACTTAATTTGTGGATTATTACACTGCGGTATGTTTTGCTGTGCTTTGAGAAGAGTGGGTCTATCTTGACGTATTCTGGAGTTTCAGCTAATATATCGGAAGTTTTATAATTTAGATAGCATTTTGGCGTGTCTTTCCTTTACTTCTTCGTTAGTAACATAGTCTCCATTTGCAAAATCATTTTCTGCGGCTATAAGCATTTCATCAATCTCTTCCATAGTGTATGGTTTTAGAGATTCTTCTTTATCGGCACATTCAATGAGATGTTCTCCAATCCATCTCATATTGCTTGGTGATAATGTCCCTTGAAGATAGTTTAGCAAATTTGTCAGAACCGCTTGTGTCATACTGTTTGTAGTTTTATGATTATGCTACAAAATTATAATTTTGATTTGTATTTTGCAAATCAGTTAAATTTTTCTTGTGCAAAGTTAAAGACAAATATAACACTAATCAATAGACAATGAATGATTTATGAATTATTAACGTCAAATGTTAACGCACTGTAACTGCAAGTTACAATCATTAAACCATAAGTTACAATTTGGCTGATAGGGTAGTTAAAATGTGTTAAAATGCATAGGCTGGATTTATGGTTTTCTCTCTTGATTATTTTTTGAGAATGGCTGCTTGAGCTCGTTATGAATTTTTAACAAAACTTTCATGCATAATTGCAAATGTTTGAAAAATAATTTTCTAAATTTGCAAAATGAGCCTACGCCGTAACCTCTCAGTGTGAGAGTGGTGGGGTGGGCTTATAACATAACATATTGGCGTTTATTGACGCATAGTTCTGACATTCTAGAATCTGGTAAATTCAAAAACTCGTTCAGGACAGTTGCAGCAGTAGGTGTCTATGGGTATGCAGGATATTTGCGTCACTGTTATTGTGACGTGTTCTTTCATACGGCGTAGGCTTCGTATTGCTCAGACTGACGAGTTGGGCAAACCAGAGCCTTAGAATGCAGACTGAGTGAAAAACGAGGTCTGCGTTTTTTTGTGCCTATATGTAGTGGCGTAACAGATTTTAATATAACTAGATGGATATGGAAGAACAGGATAATATCCAATTTGTCCAAATGACAAGTCTAAATTGGGGCTCGTCTGGCGTTAAGGAAGAGCGGAACACTGAAAAGGAATATGATTCATTGTATGATGAGTTGTTAGATAAGTGTAATCCAAGTGGATTTAAGGGTACTCAAAAGTTTTACATTGCAAATGAGATTTTTTCAAAATTGTCAAATAATGGTTTGGGTATTTCAGATGATGAACTTCTTAAGCTAAGAGATAAAGCTATTGATGGGCTTGATATACATATCTCTACAGCCAAGAAGTTTGATTATCTAAGCAAGGTACTTAATCCTGATAATTTTATTAAAATAAAACCATACAATTGTGAATTAGTTGCTAATGCGGGTAGAATATATGATTCAATAATACAGAATAGGTATGATATTAGGGAGTTAGAGTGTATTGAATGCGATATATTAACAAAATATATTATTGAGGAATATGACTTTATTAGTCTCACACCAAATGAATATGTAAAAAAATATCCTAAAGGAAGGCATGCTGATAAAGCAATTCAAGCAATTCAAGAAGAATATTCGCGCTTTAATAAATGCTCTGCAGAAGAATACATAAAAGAATATCCTCAAGGAACTTACGCTATTGAAGCTAAAAATTTTATAGAAGATTACAAATCCTATATGAATTCATATCCCAATGGAAGATACAAGAAAGAAGCCGAGGAAGCAGCAAGAAAGGAAAGCGTGGAATCTATAACTCTTGTTGTTCTATTAATATGTTTATTGATTCTGATTTTAATTTTTGTGATATGTCAGTAGATTATTTATTCATTATGCTGTCAAGGTCTCAAAGTGTTGCGGAGACCATGTTTATTGGCTTTATGACATTTGTATGTGTGTCTATTTTTTTTGCACTTCCAGGGTGGATAAGAAAAATAAGAAATAGTGGAAAGAAAAATTGGGACGAGATTTCTAAAAATGAGAAAAATCAAAAGAATAATCAAAACTCAGACTGGGATGATACTAATAACCAATAATTTTTTTTTGTAATATGCCATCATTTGCTAATATTTGGACAACCATTTTGGAATGGTTTCAAGATAAACTAGACAGACGACAACTAATTATTGAGTTTAACAAATCTGCTAAAGCTGCATTTATAAATGGTAGTGCTCCTGTGGTTCTGGAGGCAAGAGTTTCTAAGGGGAACAAATCTTACAAGCACCAGTTTTCGGACTTTTTTAATAGTGGTTTTAGAATTAAAGCACTTGCAGGGTATCAATTATCTAAACAAGATACTATCAACATTGGTAATGTCATACTAGCCAATCAGATGTTGGTGCGCAGATTGGTTGTGTTAGGTTTTGACACCCTTGAAGTATGTAGTGATGTAGGAATACACGGTTGCCAGTGGCAGCTTCATGATTATGTTATGATAGGACAAAGTTCAAACCATGAATGATACAATACAAATTGCTGCTGATAGCGTTATGCAAGCTTCGCAGCAGGAAACTTATATAGACTGGTGGATGGTTGTAGCCATCGCTGAGTTTGTTTTGATAATATGTGTGCTTTTTGCTCACCGAAATAAAGCAAGTAAAAAACGGGATATTAAAAGGCTAGTTAAAAAAGAGGGGGATATTAACTTTGCTAATGTAATTGCTAGTTCTTTTGGCGCTGAGGCATTGTACAAAGAGCTTATAAGAAAATGTCATCCAGACCGTTTTGCGCCTGATGCGAATAAAGTTGCTATTGCTAATGATATTACTGAAAGACTTGGAAAGTATAAGCATGACCTAAATAAACTAAAAGAGTTAAAACAGGAAGCGATTTATAAACTAAATATCATCATATAGTTAACTATAATTATGATTTACAAATTAGACAATTCATCTGGGACTCCTAAGCTTATACCATCATCTCAAGTAGACATGCATTTGAATGGTAACAAAAACTCTAATTCTGAAAATATTAATAATACAGAATGCAATGAACTTAATAACCATTATATTGTAAGAGGAAATCCTTTTAAAACAGAAATAACGCCTGCTTATGGTATTTATTTTACGGATAAATCTGTATATGATAAAGAAATACAAGATTTAACAAGGCTTGACGATGGAGTAACTTTGGAAGAGTTGAGAGCTGAGCGTCAAAAAATTGATACTATGTCGGGAGATGTACTTGTTTTTATTTTGATATTGTTTTTTTGTATAATTAGTGGCATTGTTGGTGGTTTAATTGGTCGTAGGCGTAAGATTGGTGCTGTTTGGTCATTTGTTTTGGGTTTGTTTTTAAGTGTGATTGGTTGGATTATAGTTGCTTCGAGTGAGAAAGAACCAGAATTTATAGAGATATCAAATAAAGAGAAATGAAAATTGCAGGTTGGAGATTTATTGTTTTTGCAACTTTGTTTTGCCTAACAAGTTGTATTAGTGATACGGATACTAATTCGTACGAAGAAGATGAAGTTTATAATACTACATTTAAAAGAGTTGAGAATCAGTATAAAACTGATTTTCCTGCATATGGCTTTTCCGTTATGGCACCATGCTTGTTGAAAGATGTTAGTGACGAAGCTTCTGGAAAATATCTCGTTAACTATGGTGGTATATTGAACGAATATAATCCACAAAAGATGGTCGCATATCAAGTCTTGGTTTATGAAGTTAATCTAAAATACAAGAATGTTTCCAAACAAGAATATGAGAAAAATGTTAACTCATTACTCAAAAGGGGATTTGAAAATGGCAATATAGATTCATTTGAACTCATGAAATTTGGAAAGTCTGGTTTTCCGTGTTGTAAAGTGTCTACTCATTGGAACTCATATAAACAAAAGTGTATTGTTTTCGCAATGGATAACAAATTTATTGGCTTGAATGTAATAACGAATGATAATATAGATAAGAGATTTGATGATTTAATAAATAGTGTAGAATTTTATTATAAAGAAAATGATATAAATGACACGTTAAGAGTTAAGCAATCTACTAAAATTAAGATGACAACGAAAAAATTGGAAAAACATTTTTCCAATGAAAAATTTGAATTGGATTATCCTTCAGATTGGCAAATAATTCAAGATGATAACACTGTTAAGAATACAAATGTTTCTCTTCAAATAATGGAAAAGAAACGCAATGACGTGGACTTTAGACCAAATATTAACATCATTATTTCATCTAAGAGGGACGTGTCAAAACAAGAAATTATATCATGGTCAAATCATTGTAAAGGAGCCATATCAGGATATAAAGAATTGTCTGTTGATAATACGATTGTTGGAAATGCTAATGGTTGGGTATTAAATTATAATTGTGTAGTAGACGGTTATTTGTTGCTTGTTAATCAATATTCTGTAAAAAAACAAAATGGATCAACTGTATTAATTATTACATCTATGGTTGATCAGCATAAGACAAAGGAGCAATCTGATATTGTTAATTCAATCGTTCAGTCTATTCATGTGAAATGATAAAATAAATATCCATGTTTAGGATTCTTAGAAACGCACTAATGTTTGCATCGGTGGGGGCACTGCTGATTATGGCTTCTTGTAATAGTGAAAACTCAAATGGTACTGAGTCAGAGACTGCTGATGCATCGGCAGAGATGTTGTCTTATCCGCTCGGCAAGCATGCGGTAGAACTGTTTGGTCAGATATCCGATGCTATTGAAGAAGGGCAGAGCATATTGGAATACGGACACTATGTTATTGAACTACAAAAGGAATTTAAGAATGTGTTGGACACTTGTTCTAACAGAGATGACAGGTTTCCTATCAGGCGTCTTGCAACAGATATATCAAATGATTTACGATTCTTGACTATTGCGGATTCTGTCCAGAGTGCTTATTATGCTGACTCCATAGCAGAGCTGTATAACCAGATTACGTACCACTGGCGCAAGGGTTCATTTAAAGAGGGGTTAATGTTTTTTACTGAAGCGTATGTGGATATGGACTCAGTATCGTGGGTATTTCCGATGAGTATATTTATTCCTAAGGACAAAAGCAAGGATGAGTTTATGGTTGTAGAGTTCCCCGATGATGCGGTGGGTGATACTTATTTGTTCATTATTGATAGCAAGGATGCAGAGAATTTTGTATGGTCATTAGGTCCGGATGATGCATTTGTACAAGTGATGGAAAAAGGTAATGAGATTTATGGCCACATGGCGATACTCTTCCCCTTAGACTCCATAATGCCGCATATTAGAGAGCATGAAACTATAGGAATTAGCTATCTTACAGATGGGGCTTCAGACATCAAGCGCAGATCTGCTCTTTTTCACATGAAAGAGTTCCTGAAACTGTATGATGAGTTGGAATAATAGCATCCCTAACTTTTGCATTAATGCCAACAACTTGCACTAGATTGTAAAAGTGGACATTAAATAAAATTTTTAGTTAATAATTTTTTTATAAGTGCACACTGTCATTTTTTTCTTGCTTATTTTATTTCCAAAAGTGGACATTTCATACATTTATGTGTATTTTCCTTTGAACACAATAGACACACCTATACAACATCCTGATTTACAGCGGTTGAGCGTTTCCTTTGAACGAACTTTGGCACAGGAGTGGGATTTCTGCTTGAAAAAGAATCTTTCACCTCCAATTCGCCGTTATAGTATCGCTTTCTATAGTTGCTCGGGGTATCATACCCTATGGCATAGCATGGACGGCATTCGTTATAGTATTTCACGTAATTCTTTATAATGTCACGGAACGCGTCTATTCCAATAAACTGTTTTGCATTAAGCATATATTCGGCCATGATTTCCTCCTTAATCCAGCCATTAAGAGACTCGTTTACCGGATTGTCTGTTGGTTTGCCAGCTCTTGACATAGACCGTACGATATTGGTATCCTTTATTAAGTCATTATATGCCATAGAAGCAAAAACGCTTCCTTGGTCAGTGTGTAATATCGTAGGTTCCTCATGCCCCTTGAGTAAAGACACCACATCCATCAATCCATCTATGTACTGGTCTCGGCAGCCTCTTCTGTCTGCAACTCTGCTCGCAAGCACCTCCTTAGTAAACACGTCAAAATAGAATGTCGTCTCATAGTATATATACCCAAACTTGAAGGCGGTCATATCTGACACTATCACTTGTTTGGGCCGGTCCACTGTTTCCCAAGTAGAGTATATGAGATTCGGATACTTGTCTTTAACCTTACGAGGCTTATAATGACGCTTGTGCTGTGTCTCCGACCTTATACCAAGATACCGGAAGCATTTGTATGCGTAGTTATCTGATATGGTTATGCCCATGTTTATGCGCATATACGCAGCCACCCATCTATATCCGTGCGTCTTGTGTTTTGCGTGTACTTCACTTACGCATTTTACAATATCCATTTCGTTTTTTGAGGATGGCTTCTTGCTAGTCTTTGTCCACTTGTAGTAGCCTGAACGGCTGACTCTCATTATGGAGCACAAGGTCTTTATGTCATAGTCCCTTGATAGTATCTTAACTATTCTGAACTCTTCGGACTTAAAGGAACAAACTCCTTTCCCCCATCTGCGTTGTGGGTCACGGTGTAGTTTTTTTTAATCGTTCCACCTCTATACGAAGCCTTATTATTTCTCGCTTGTATGACTCCTCTGTTCGGTCTATGCCTGCTGGAAAAAGGTCTGCTTGATTTGACGATGCACGGTATAGCCCTTCAAGACCAGATTCGTCATATTGTCTCAGCCATTTCTTAAACGCTGTGTCCGATACTCCATTTGCAGTGCAAAAGTCAGATAGTTTAACACATGGATTGCCCTTATACCTACGTATAAGCAACTCCTTTTCTAACGGATTCAATTGTTTTCCCATAAAAGTTTTTCCTTTCTGGTAGAAAAAGGTCTTTTGTATGAAGTCCTGGCGTAGCGTTGTGTCTACGTTCTGAGCTACGCTCCTTCTCTACGACACAACGCTTTGCTGAAACAAAGATACAATTTTATTTTTTTTCTACCTACTCGTGTCCACTTTTAGAGTAGCAGCAACTTCTACAAAGACCAGCTCCGAACCATAGAGCTGCTTGATAGGAAAAAGTAGCTTCATCTTCAGCTACAGCGTTAACTTGCGGATTGTCTATATGATTGATACGCCTTCATAATATGAGGAAAGTCTCTTGCTAAAACATCTGGATTGATATTTTTAGATACATAAAGCACTTTTGCATCTTTTATGTATATTACCAGAGGTAGAGAATCTCCATCGTTCATCAAACTGAAATCCTTGCTATTATCAATTACATAAACATTGTTCCATCCATCATAATACTCGTCAAGATTCTTGAGGCCTTCATGAAAGTTTGTTCTTATACTTTCTTTGCCAACAGCATGACCTCCATTTGCCACTCTCTTTTCAACTCTTTTATATGAAGTCTCGATGCAATCCAACCATATAAAAACCAAGTTTATTTCATAACCTGCATCTTCAAAAAGTTGCAGATACTTCACTTGTTCCTCTCTCAAGTTGCACTCAAATGAAAAATCATTATGATTACTAATCGCTTCTTCGCAGAGCTCCTTAAATTTTCTATCAGTCCTTCTTGATTTCTCATACTCATATCTTAGCATGTCATTAGGCAATGTGTCTACATCAATCTCAAGTGCATCGATGTTTACAATATTGCAATTTACTAAACGAGCTTGCCTAAGCAAGCTCTGTAACGATGATTTGCCAGCCCCATTGGGACCTGCAACAACTGTGACTGTAGGTTTGTGTGGAGTCAAAATAATAAGCTATGCAAAAACAGTTGGGTAATCCTTTTTAATTAGATCCATCTGATGTTTATACAAATCCATCATATTTGGAAACTTTTCATCCTGTTTCATAAGATATGACTTCAGATTTGGCAAATAATATTCACCAGTCTCTTTATTATACTTCCATATCTTATTAAATTCCTTTGGCATATAATCGATACCTGTACAAACACTGATTGCAAAATTAATAATTATATCTGAAACGGCAAGCGTTTATGTTTGTTTTTTAACGGTGTGCAAAGTTACAGATAAATGTTGACGCACTGCAACTGGCAGTTACAATTTGATGAATAGGGGTGTTAAAATGTGTGAAGGACAAGTGCCTTTTTGATGATTGAAATTAAAGCATTACTTTTGTGGATGTGAATTTGAATTAACTGTATTTATGAGAATTCAAGATTTACATGATGAATGTTTTAAGTGTTGTTAGGAATGGAATAAATTATAATAGCTGAATGATCGGCATACGACTTTAATTTGTTGATTGATGAAAAAATATATCTAAGCAGGCGCATTGTATGCTGGTGATTCTCCATCGTGGAAGTCTCGTTTATACCGTATGCGATGGAATGGAGTGTCAAATGGTGACGTTTACTATAATGAAGTTTAATCTATGAATTGATATGTTTTAGATGACGATATTTAAGGACAGGAACACAAGATAGAATTTACTTATTTGATTTTTGTTGAAGTAAATGTGTTGAATATTTATTATGAATGAGTTGAAGACTAACGTCCTTATATTTGTAAATTTGATAGAAGAAATGTGATATTGACAAAGAAATACAAATAGCCCAATTTTTTTAGAATTGAAAAACAAATATTTTTATTATAGTGTTTCAATAGTACCAATTTTTAGTGGATGCTATTGAGATTAAATTTAGAATTAATATGGGAAAGATAACTGTAGACATTTTGAAGATTGCTTTCAGAAAATTACTTGCCTCTACATATTACGATAAGACGAATATGGTGATGAGGTATCATGTGGCCACGTTTGCTAAAAGTCTTTTTTCAAAGAATGAGGAAAATCGTATTTTTAATAATCTACTGAACGTGGCAGAAGGTAAAAACAACGAATTACTTGAAAAGTGGTTGCATGAGATTTCCTTGTCGTTCTATCCAAAGAAGTTGTCTGCAGTTGATGAGCTTATCGATAATATTGAGCATGGAAATGTTATAACCAACATGCCTCCATGTTGTATGAAGGTGGAGAGACTTATCGTAAAAGCAAATATGCCTGCTGAACTCTGCATACTTGATGTTGCTTGGCTTTTGTCTTATGGGTTTCGTGTAGATCGTCAATTATATAAGCATAGTTACGGCAATAGACTGGATTTGACAGCAGATGGTAGGAGAGTACGCTCTGGTAATGCGCTGTTTAGAAAATATCAGGCGCAATATAAAGGATGGTGGGAGAATGGCGTCGAGGCGGCGAACCAACATCTTAAAAAGAATGAAAATGTAACAATAATCAATTTTGATATCTGTAATTGTTATCATTCTATTGATTTCAACTTTGATGAATTCTTTGCCTATTATGGTAAAAATTGGCCTAATGATAATATACGTGAAGATGCATTAACTCAAATCATTGTCAAAGTATATCAACGATATTGGGAAATTGCTCAAAATACAGATGTAGATGTTTTTAAAAGGAACAATAAAGCGAAACATCCTTTGCCGTTAGCGTTGATGAGTGCTCATGTGTTTGCCAATTGGTATCTAAGTCCACTTGACGATTATATAAACCAAAGGTATACTCCTTATTACTATGGAAGATATGTTGATGATTGTATGGTCGTGATAAAAACAAAGTCTGAAGAAGGAACTTTGGTAGATTGTGTTCAAAAAGAACTACCAGGATTAATAAATATCAATAACGATAAAGCTGTTTTTGCTTTTGCAGACGGTGAATATCAACGATTAGGCTCCTTTGAACTACAGCAAGACAAACTATACGTTTATAGGTTTGATTGCTTGTTGCCTCAATCATCTCTTGAAGAGTTTGCGCAAGGGCAGATGGAGCGAAGCAGTGAATTTAGATTCTTGACGGATGATATGGATACTGGTAATGTAAACTTAGAGTTTGTAACCTTGGTTAATACTCTTGACGTAGAAGAAGAACCAGGACGTAGATTCAATATCCTGGAAGAAAACAAGTATAAATTGGCAGTTTACCTTGCAAAGTTGTCGTCGAAACTATCCAAATATGGTGAACGGTACAATCATTATGAAGAGGTAGAGAAGGTGTATCGCTATTTCACAGAAGGACATATAATTAAGCACTATCAATTGTGGGAACGATTGATGACGGTTTTTGTGCTTGCGGGCAAGCAAGATTATGCTTTAGAATTTGCAAAGAATGCGAAGAGTCAGATTAAAATGTTAAAACCAAAGGAAGGGTTGTTTGGTGCAAATAATGAAAAAGGGATGCTGCAATTGCGTAATAGCCTAATATTTCATTTGGAGCAATCGAAGAATATGGCACTTGGTTTGCACCGAGAAACTCTTGTGAATGACACTCTTTATATCGATACTTTTATGGTGAGGATGCATTATAATCTGCTGCCACTACAAGAATTTTCTAAAGATTTTTCGACTAAGGGAGTGACGTTGACCATGGATGGATTTGTGTTGCGAGAGAATCTCCTCGAATATCGATGGATGCCATATTATGTTAAGTATTATGCTATCGTAAATGCATTAAGCATTGGTAAGGAGTATCAACCAGACGTTTACAAGCGTGCATTCGAAATATATTGTGCATTAAATAATGTAGGACATGGCAATCATTGTATGGCATTTTATCGACCTCCACAATGCGACAATGACATAGTGACGGAATTCAATGTGGATTTAGATAGGGGGCATCTTTATGATAACAACCTTACTGTTTCAGTCGTAGAAATGGATATTAAGGAAAAAGATGCATATGATGTTATTGATAATTATGGAGTAGTTGATGCAGATAAGGTAGCTGTATTTGATAACATTTTAGATCAAATAACTAAGATTTATAAAACAAATATTTTTATATTACCGGAGCTCTCGCTACCAATATATGAGTTAATGGGCTATTGCCTTTATGCAGCCAAACACGGTAGGGCTTTTGTTTCAGGAATGGAATTAGTTGTTAAGGAAGATACTGTATATAATTATATAATAACTTGTTTGCCAATTACCTTATATGGTCAAAGGGATGCTGTGCCGGTAATTAGGCTCAAGAACCACTATGCT
>JAEEGH010019167.1_pt1 | contig 14373 bp, 13 predicted proteins | sample 9134181 | NCBI WGS metagenome assembly JAEEGH01 (sample SAMN16246544, study PRJNA631951) | gut metagenome | biome: gut microbiome; feature: rumen; material: DP-attached | host: Bos | place: Iran: Karaj | collected 2018-10 | reverse complement strand
CAAATACACCGGTGCGGTTGAAGCTTGTCTTATCCTCTGCTGGATTGATGATGATGGCCTCGGGGCGGGTATACATTCCTACAGTATCCCCTTCCTTGCAGTCCTTGATGGAGGTGATGGCATACTTAAGGCTGTTCTTGTCCATCACATAGAATTTGCCGCTTTCGTCCTTTGCCAGTGTTCCGGTCACCTTGTTGTTGTTTCCTACGAACATAGCAACAAAGGAGGAAGCCGGGTTGTTGTACAGGTTGCTTGGGGTGTCAATCTGTTCAAAACGGCCGGTGTTCATTACTGCCACGTGGTCGCTCATGACCATGGCCTCGGACTGGTCGTGGGTGATGTATACGAAGGTTGTGCCGATCTCGGCCTGCAGCTTCTTAAGCTCCACCTTCATGTGCTCCCGCAGCTTAAGGTCCAGTGCTCCCAGAGGCTCGTCCAGAAGCAGTACCGCAGGCTCCAGAACCAGACAGCGGGCAATTGCGATACGCTGCTTCTGACCGCCGGAAAGCTGGTCGATACGCTTGTCGGCATACTCCGGAAGGCCTACCCTTTCAAGAATGTTATGCACCTTTTTCATCACCTCGGGGGTTTTCTCGCCCCGGCGGCGCAGTCCGAATGCGATGTTCTCTTTGACATCCATCATCGGGAAAAGTGCAAGATGCTGAAAAACAAGGTTTACCGGCCGTTTGTTAGGCGGCACGTTTGCCATATTTTTTCCGCGGATTTCAATAGAGCCTGCTGTGGGCTCGAAGAAACCTGCGATCATTCTGAGCAGCGTTGTTTTTCCACATCCGGAAGGTCCAAGAATAGAGAAGAATTTTCCATCCTCTACATTGAAGGACACATCATTCACTGCAGTAAAATCCCCATATTTTTTTACTACATTTTTTACTGAAAGAGCAATTTCCATGTTATACCTGCACTATTTAGCTATTTAAAAAATAAAAAAAGCAAAGCCGGCACAGAGCCAGCTTTGCCTAAGAATGAAAACTTATTTTGCAGCTCTCATCTTGTCGAGAACCTTTCCTTCCATTTCCTCAAGTCCTGATGGAACGGTCGGATACCAGTTCATGTTAGCCATAACTTCTGGTGTGAAGCATCTTGAGAAGTTTGCAGCAGCTTCCGGTGTATAGTACTTAACTGCATCCTTTGATGCTGTACCATAGCCTTCTGCGTTTGTGAACTCAGCTGCCTTCTCTGGCTGCAGAACGAAGTTGATCCACTTGTAAGCGCCTTCAACGTTCTCAGACTTTGAAGGAAGTGCGAATGTGTCAACCCATGCCATAGCGCCGCTCTTTGGTGCTACGTAGTCGATGTCTGGATTCTCTTTGTAGAGCTTCCATGCTCCCTGCTCCCAACCTTTTGCAATCCAGATTTCCTCAGACTGCATACCCTGGAGCAGCTGGTCGCCGTTTTCCCAGTAGTACTTAAGAACTTTCTTGCCTTCGATCAGTTTTGCTCCAACTGCATCAAGCATCTTCTGGTATTCTGTTGGGTTGTTGTAGAGATCCCATACGTTGTATCCCATAGCAAATCCCATTGCGCAGAGGATAGGTCTCTTGCATCTGTAGGAAACGTGTCCTGCATATGCTGGGTCCAGAAGGTCTGTGTAGTCCAGTTCTTTTGGATCTTTCTTAACATACTTCTTGTTTACAACAAGACCAGATGTTCCGAATACGTGTGGAACAGCGTAAATCTTGCCTTCGTACTCTGTGAACTTCTTTGTGGAAGCAACGAGAGCTGGGTCCAGCTGGTCCTCGTTGATCTTTGAGTAGTCGATTGGCTGATAGATTCCGTTTGACTTAACAACAGATACAATTCTGTCCTGGGATGGCTGTGCCAGGTCGAATCCGCTTCCGCCAGTAGCGATCAGTTTGGAGATCATCTCCTCGTTGCTGGATGGTGTAGCTTCTACCTTAATACCATAGAGTCTTGCGAACTCATCAATCTGTGACTGTGGAGCATATCCTGTCCATGTCAACATTCTAAGGGTTTTGTTACCTTCAGCTGCCTTCTCTTTGTTTCCGCCTGCAAATGCAACAGATGCACATACGAGGACAACAAGAAGAACAAGTAAAGCTTTTTTCATATTTTCCTCCATTTAGATATATGTTCTTACATTTTCCCCGATTTAGGTTGGTAAGTCAACCATTTTTTCATAATATAGATATATATTTTTTATATTGATAATAACATTAGTTATGATTACAATAACTATATGGAACGATTTTCCAGGATTGTACAGGTGATAGGTGAAGACTCTTTCGCACGCCTTCAGAAGGCGCGGATCACCATATTCGGGCTGGGGGCAGTGGGGGCCTGGTCGGCCGAGATGCTGGCCCGCAGTGGCGTGGGGCACTTTACCCTGGTGGATTTTGACAAGATAGCCAAGACCAACATAAACAGGCATGTGTGCGCCGCCGAGTCTACCATAGGTGTGCCCAAGGTGGAGGCAGTAAGGAACCGGATCTTGGATATCAACCCGAAGGCCGAGGTGAAGGCACTTCAGCTGTTTGCCGACTACACCAACCGGGACGCGATTCTGGACGAGAATCCTGATATTGTGATAGATGCCATAGACGCGCTGGGTCCCAAGGCCTCCCTGCTAGAGGCCATCCACCGCAGGGGGCTCCGGGCCATCTCTTCAATGGGGGCTGCCCTCAAGACCGACATAACCGCCGTACGCACCGGCGACCTGTTCAAGACCACGGTGTGCCCGCTGGCCCGGAGCCTGCGCAAGTACTTGCGCCGCCGGGGGATAGCTGACGGCATACTCTGCGTCTACTCCACCGAGCTCCCCGACCCCGAGGCACTGAAGGCGCCCGAGGATATAGAGGCCGACGACCAGCAGCTGCACCGGGGCAGGGAGCGCAATATCCTGGGCAGCTATCCCCCGGTTACTGCGGTGTTCGGTATCACAATTGCGGATTTAGCGGTCAAAATACTGTGTGACAGGCAATAAAAAAGCCTCCCGAATGGGAGGCGTTAGGCCCTAGAAGATTCGAACTTCTGACCTACGGCTTAGAAGGCAGTTGCTCTATCCAGCTGAGCTAAGGGCCCAATTCTCTAATAATATATAAATCTAAAATTATGTTGTCAAGTTGCCTTGCCTATTTTTCTAAGGCCAAACACGGACAACAGGAGGCATGGAATCATAATCAGGGCGATGAGCTGGAAGTTACCTGTACCCGCATAGAGGGCGTAGCCAAGGAACGGTCCACAGGCGCTGCCCATGTCCTGGAATGTGGCAATACGGTTCATGAATACGGCCTGTTCCGACGGCTTGGCGTATTCCCCTGCGATAGAGGTGCGCAGGATCTGGGATGCAGAGCCGGAGAAAAGCTGCACTACGAACATAGCCAGCATAATGTACCACAGCTTGAAAAGGGCCAGGGTCAAGATTATGGTCAACTGGGTGCAGAATACTATTGTAAAGGCTTTCCTGCGCCCTATTTTATCGCAGATATACCCTATTATAGGCCCGCTCAGCGACACAATCTGGCCGGCCACCTGGAACAGGGCAGCGAATGTGGCAGCGCCTACTGCTATACCGGCCCCGGGCAGGATGTAGTCAACAATTGCACGGCCCCGGAGTGTGCCCATCATGGTGGCAAAAGTAGCTGAAACCAATATTACAAGGCCCAGTATAACAAGCACCTTGGGGTTGCTGACCTTGCCGTGCCCTGCCCGGGGGGCTGTATCCACCGCCGCCCCTTCTGCGCCCATCAGGTTTGCCCTGCCCCCCTTGAAGAAGAGCAGGCAGGCGGCGGTCAGGACAGCCAGCAGCACAGGCACAAACCGCGGCGATATCAGGTCGGCCAGAACACCGGAGATAATAGTTATTATACCGTAAATCTGCCCCTTTATAGTCTCGTGCCAAGCCATATAGCGGCTCAAGGTCTCGCGGTTTGAGTAGCGCAGGGCGGCGATATAGCCCTCTATGCGGAGCAGCGAGAAGCAGGCGCCCCACAGTATGCGCAGGAACAGAAGCCACCAGAAACCCCACGGAATGGCGTAACCCAGGGTAATGAAAGTGGAAAGGCATACAGCAATCACCAGAGGTTTATCTGAGTTGAGCCTGGTTACCACACTGGTGGAAATCTCATTAGTTATAAGCCGGACAAATCGGTTCACCGAAAGGAGAATCCCAATCTGGAACACTGTGATATGAAAGCTCTCGGGAGTTACCGGCAGCAGACAGTAAATCATGGCGTCACCGGCCATTCCCAGCCCCACAATAATCATGACTATAACAAATTTTTTGGTGTCGGGAGCAATTTTCTTAAGCATAATCTTTAGATGGAAGTACGCCCCAGAAGGGATCGGGTCAGTGTCATCCTGTCCACATACTCAAGATCGCCACCCACAGGAAGTCCCGATGCCAGCCGGGTCACCTTGATATGGATGCCCCTATTCTCCAGCATTTTCTGGATATAGAGGGCTGTGGTCTCTCCCTCGACCGAGGGGTTCAACGCGAAGATAAGCTCCTCAATCTCCCCTTTCTCAATCCTGCTGATGAGCGGGTATACGTTCAGCTTTTCGGGTCCTATGCCGTCGATTGGCGAAAGAAGCCCCATCAGCACATGATAGTAGCCGTCAAATGCGCCGGTAGATTCTATGATATCGATATCCTGCGGGTTCTCCACCACGCACAGAAGTTTCTTGTTCCGGGTGGGGTCGGAGCAGATACCGCACTCGTGGGCATCGGTGTAACAGCCGCACACAGGACACGGTTTTATGGTCTCCTTAAGCTTTTTTATGTTGTCAGACAGGTTGTCGGTAAAGAATGAATCCTCCTTCAGAAGGTGGTAGACAATCCTTGCGGCGCTCTTGCGTCCGATGCCGGGGAGGGATGAGAAATTTTTTATAAGCACATCGATGATGGTCTCTGAAGTCTTCATCACATACCTGCGAATCCCGGTGGGAGCCCACCCATGCGGGAAGAGAACTCCTCATTTATCTTCTGCTTCATCTTGTTATATGCATCGGTGCAGGCCGCCTTCACCAGCTGTTCTGTCATGGAAGGGTCGACAGGGTCAATAGCGTCGGGAGAGATCTTCACATCGGTGATCTCCATCTTGCCGTTCATATCAACACGAACCATGTCGCCGCCACCGTAGCCGCTTACAGTAAGAGCTTCCATCGACCTCTTCATCTCTTCCATCTTGGCCTGGATGCCGGAGGCGTTCTTAAGTATATCCATCGGGTTGAAATTCATTCTATTTCCTCTTCAGACAATCTCGCCCTTGAAAACCTTTTTCACCAGTTCCACCGCGGGCGATGCGGCCGGTTTTTCGGATTCGGCGCCGGCATTCTCCTGTTTTACAGGCTTCAGGGCCTCCACCTCAAAGCTTTGCCCTGTCATCTCGGTAACAGAGGCCTCAATTTTCTTGGCCTCCTCCTCCACTTTCATGGCCTGGAATGCGTCGGAACACGGGATTATCAGCTTCCTGTCCTGAAGCACCCACTCCCCTGTCCGTTCCAGCGAAGTGACAAGGAAAAACTCCTTCTCTTTCTTTAAAGCTTCTATGACATGGTTTCTGATTGCTGTGCCGTCGTACTGCACCGGCTCTGGAGCCGGTTCGGGCTGAGCCGCTTCGGCAGGCTGTACGTCACCGGGCGTTACGTCAACCTGGACTTGTTGCTGGCGTGTGCTTTGCGACAGGGTCTGGGTCTGCCCTGCGTCAGACTGACGTGGGACCGGCTCCACCTGCCGTGCTCGGGCCGGGACAAAGCCCTTCTTCAGGGCCTCAAGCCGCTCCACCAGCTCGGCGCTGGAGACAAAGTTTTTCATAGAAGAGAGCCGGGTAACCAGAAGCTCAAGCTCAAACCGCTGGGAAAGCGAATAACGCAGGTCCCGGTAAAGCTGGAGTACCAGCGCCAGGGCCTGTTCTATCTGGTATGTAGAGAACGCGGCTATAACTTTGGGCGAGAACGCGGAGCTGGAGTAGCCCAGTACTGCCTCCTTGTCCACATTGTTCTTTATAAGCAAGATGTTCCGCAGGTATTCGGTGAGTTCTGTGACAAACTGCTCCACAGCCACGCCGCTGGCCAGAATATCATCCAGTATCTCCAGCGCCTTTGTGGAGGCCCCGTCGGCAAAGCACTCGGCCAGCTGGTTTATCTTGTCAAAGCCCACCAGCCCCATCTTCTCCTTGATCAGGGCAAGGGAAATCTCGTTGCCCGAGAAGGCTGCTATCTTGTCGAACAGGGTATATGCATCCCGGAGGGAACCGGTGGCTTCCTTGGCTATCCAGAATAGCACATCGTCGTCGGCCTTTATGCCATTCTCATCACATATCTTACGCAGCCTTTCCTTGATAACGTCGGTGTGGATAAGGCGGAAATTGAAATGCTGGCACCGGGAGCGGATGGTGGCTGGCACCTTGTAGACCTCGGTGGTGGCAAAGATGAATACAATGTATGGAGGCGGCTCCTCGATAGTCTTTAGCAGTGCGTTGAAGGCACTGTTGGAGAGCATGTGCACCTCGTCTATGATATATACTTTGTACTTGGAGTTGGCCGGGGCAAAAAGCACCTCGTCCTTGATCTGCCGCACGTCGTTTACCGATGTGTTGGAGGCACCGTCTATCTCGATAACATCCATGGAGTTGCCCTGGGCAATCTCCTTGCAGCTGGAGCACTGGCAGCAGGGGTTTCCGTCGGCCCCTGGGTTCTGGCAGTTGATTGCCTTGGCCAGGATACGGGCGGCAGAAGTCTTGCCTACGCCCCTTGGCCCAGAGAACAGATATGCATGGGCAATCTTGCCCGACGCCACCGATTTCTTGAGGCTGGTGGCCACAAAATCCTGCCCGGCCAGCTGGTCGAATATGGCGGGTCTCATTCTTGTAGCGGTTACTGTATATGCCATCTTATATAGTTTAGTTTAAATATACTCATAAGTCAATTGACAAATTGCCAGCCATAAAGGTACAATTTTTATGATGAGCTACGAAAAAATCAAAAAAAGAACCTACGAAATCCTGGACAAGGCAAGAACAGGCGATATTGCCAGCCGTGTTTTCGATTACTCTATAATGAGCATAATCATCATCAGTATCTTAACTATTTTTATAGAGACTTTCCCTATTCCCCCTCAGGTGCAGAAATTATTTGACAACTTTGAGATCTTCTCGGTGACAGTTTTCACTGTGGAATATATCCTGCGCCTCTGGGTGGCTCCTTATCAATACCCGGACCTTAAACCATGGCGTGCACGGATCAAATATTTCTTCACATTCATGGCTATTGTTGACCTCTTGGCAATCCTTCCGTTCTATGTGCCGTTCCATCACCTGAATGACCTGCGTATCCTCAGAATTTTCTGGCTTATCAAGGCAAACCGGCATCTCTTATCCCTGAAGAGAATCGGCAAAGTAATGCGGGATAAATGTTCAGAGCTTCTTTCTTCCCTTTTCGTCCTCTTTCTCATGATGCTGGTCTGCTCTGTCCTGATGTACCGCTTTGAGCATGAAATCCAGCCCATAATATTTAAAACCGCTCTCGACGGCTTATGGTATGCTATCTCTATATTCTCCTTTGCTTGGCTTGGGGACATCTGGCCAGTCACCATACCCGGCAGATTTCTTGGTGGTTTCATGGCAATCCTTGGCATGGCAGTAGTGGCAGTTCCAACCGGTATCATATCATCCGGTCTGTTTGAGGATGCCCAGGAAGAAGCAAAAGAGGCAGAGGCTAAGGAAACCATCAAGATGCTCAAGCAGATGAAGAAAGATCTGGATGCAATCAAGAAGATGATGGATGACAAGGAGAAAAAATGAAAGATTATACTATCCCGACACAGGGCATCTGCCCCCGTTCTATCTCGTTCTCTATTGAGGATGGAAAGGTGCACAACGTAAAGTTCATGGGCGGCTGCCCGGGTAACACCAAAGCTATCGCAAAGCTGCTGGAAGGAGCCGATGCCCAGTATGTTGTTGATATGCTCAAAGGCAACGACTGCGGCGGCAAAGGAACCTCCTGCGCAGACCAGCTGGCCCGGGGCGTGGAGAAGGCTTTGGCCGGAGAAATCTGACCTGCGCAAGTATGCCAAAGAACTGTATAAACAATCCGAGGCACAGGCATTCCTGGCAGAACTGCCCCACCAGTGGTTCGACGAGAACCAGCTCCACGCTTTCATCCTCTCGGAAGAGAAGGATTTCGACACCTGCATCGCCCAGGTGGAGGCGTTCCTCCCCTACATCGACAACTGGGCCACCTGCGACCAGCTCTCGCCCAAGGCCTTCAAGAAAAAGCCCGAACTGCTGCTGCCACACATAAAGAAGTGGCTCAAATCCAAGCGCACCTACACCGTGCGGTTTGCCATAGGTATGCTGATGCAGCACTTCCTGGACGAACACTTTGACCCCGCATACCTTAAGCAGGTGGCCGCGGTCCGCTCCCAGGAGTACTACATCAACATGATGGTAGCCTGGTACTTTGCCACCGCCCTTGCTAAACAGTATGACGCCGCTCTGCCCTACATCGAGCAGAAAAAGCTGCCCGCCTGGACCCATAACAAAACTATCCAGAAAGCGGTGGAAAGTTATCGCATCACAGACGGGCAGAAGACGTATCTGAGGACAAAAAAAGTCACCCTGAAATAAATCCAGGGTGACTGAACATCTTACTTCATCAGGCTCTTAAACAGAGCAAGCACATCTTCCTTGGAAGCATCCCGTGGGTTGCCTGGGGCACATGCATCCTTGATAGCGCACTCTGCCAGATAGTCCAAGTCCGCTTCCTTGACAATGCCGTTAAGGCTCTGTGGAATTCCAACATCGATGGAGAGCTGGCGCACTGCATCAACTGCAGCCTTGCGGTACTCTTCCTGACTCATTGTGGAAATGCCTTTCACTCCCATTGCCCAAGCGATATTGCGGTACTTCTCTCCGGAAGCCGGTGCATTGTATTCCATTACAGTCGGCAGCAGGATAGCGCATGCAACACCGTGCGGTGTGTCGTAGAAAGCACTCAGTGTATGAGCCATAGCATGGTCAATTCCAAGGCCTACGTTCGAGAAGCCCATTCCAGCCACATACTGGCCCAGAGCCATCTCTTCCCTTGCCTTTGGATCTCCCTTTACAGAAGCCCGCAGAGACCGTGCGATGATCTCGATAGCCTTCAGATGCATCATGTCGGTCATCTCCCAAGCGCCTTTGGTGATATATCCCTCGATAGCGTGGGTCAGGGCATCCATACCGGTGGAAGCCGCCAGTTTTGCAGGCATGGACATCATCATGTCCGGGTCTACACATGCGATTATTGGAATATCGTGAACATCGACGCATACGAACTTGCGCTTTGCCTGGACATCGGTGATTACATAGTTGATTGTAACCTCGGCAGCTGTGCCGGATGTGGTCGGAACTGCGATTATAGGCAGACAAGGATTCTTGGTAGGGGCCACCCCTTCAAGGCTCCGCACGTCGGCAAACTCTGGGTTTGTGATTATGATTCCAACTGCCTTGGCTGTGTCCATAGAGGATCCGCCTCCGATAGCGATAATGTAATCTGCTCCGCACTTCTTGCAGAACTCAACTCCGCTTAGAACATTCTCTACCGGTGGATTCGGCTTGATGTCGGAATATACCTCATATGCAAGTCCTGCTCCGTCCAGGATGTCGGTAACCTTCTTGGTGACGCCGAACTTAAGCAGATCCGGGTCGGTGCACACCAGCGCTTTTTTCCAGCCGTGAGCTTTTGCTTCGTTGACAATCTCGTTGATTGCCCCTTTTCCGTGGTAGGATGTCTGATTCAGTGTAATTCTGTTTGCCATAATTTCTCCTTATGAATAAATAACTATCAATTACAATATATTATGAGATTTCTTATTTGGCAAGTTTTTTATTTTTATATTTGTTGACGGTATATTGATGAGGGGGTATATTTATTATAACTCAAAAAAATAGAAAGGAGTTGTTGATATGAAAAAAACAGTTCTGATTCTTCTGACCCTGTGCCTTTTAGTGTTTATGACTGGATGCGATAGCGGCGGTGGCGGCGGCAGCAGCGATTCATTTAATTCTGAATTTGAAGAAATTACAAAAGGTTCCGGCAAAAAGTTTGTTGTTTATGATATAGATCCGCATACCGGCATTTCAGATTTTTCCCGTGTTTCAGGAAAGGGAATCAAGTTCAAGGAAGGCGGAACACTGATTGAAATATATGTGACAATTTTCCTGAATGATAATAAGTCATTCACATCAACAGAAGAAATAAAAATGGGTGGCATGGAGATCGGAAATTCCCAGTTTACAGGAACATGGAGCCAGAGCGGGCAGACACTAAGTATGCATGCTACTAAAGAGAAAGATAATATAACCGGACAAACCAAAAATATTGATGAGACAGAAAAAACCACGCTCTCTGCCGATGGAAGCACCATGACTGATGTTGACGAAAACCCAGAGGTTCATGCAAAGCTGATTTATAAAAAGCAATGATTTACTTAATGAAAACATTTTTCAAGGCAGAGCGATTGCTCTGCCTTTTTTATTGCATTGCAAAGAATTATAAAAAAGTTTCAAAAATTTTGCATTTTGTTCTTGCATATAGAAACAAAACATGCTACATTGTTTCTATCCATAAGAACAAGGAGGTTATAGAGTCTTATGAGCAAAAATGAAATCCCTTACAAAATCTATCTTGAAGAAAGCGAGATGCCAAAGAGCTGGTATAATCTCCGTGCTGATATGAAGAATAAGCCGGCACCACTGCTCCACCCGGGCACACATCAGCCGCTCAAGCTGGAGGAGCTTACCCCTATTTTCTGCGAGGAGCTGGCAAAGCAGGAGCTGGATGACACCACTCCATATATCGAGATTCCAGAGGATATCCGGAACTTCTACAAGATGTACCGCCCATCACCACTGGTTCGGGCATACTGTCTCGAGAAGCAGCTGGGAACTCCTGCAAAGATTTACTATAAGTTTGAAGGAAACAACACCAGCGGAAGCCACAAGCTGAACTCTGCCATTGCCCAGGCCTACTATGCAAAGAAACAGGGCCTCAAAGGCGTGACCACCGAGACTGGCGCAGGACAGTGGGGAACAGCCCTCTCCATGGCATGCTCATACTTCGGTCTGGACTGCCAGGTATATATGGTAAAGGTTTCCTACGAGCAGAAGCCGTTCCGCCGCGAGGTAATGCGGACTTACGGAGCCAAGGTTACCCCTTCTCCATCCGACACAACCGAAGTTGGACGCAAAATTCTGAAGGAATTCCCCGGCACCACAGGAAGCTTGGGATGCGCCATCTCCGAGGCAGTTGAGGCTGCAACAACACAGGAAGGTTACCGCTATGTACTGGGAAGCGTTCTCGCCCAGGTACTGCTGCACCAGTCAGTAATCGGCCTTGAGACCATGACTGCTCTGGACAAATATGGCGTAAAACCGGATATGATCATCGGCTGTGCCGGCGGTGGCTCAAACCTTGGAGGCCTTATCTCTCCATTCATGGGAAGAAAGATCAGAGGCGAGGCAGACTACCAGATCATCGCTGTAGAGCCAGCATCCTGCCCAAGCTTCACCAGAGGTGTATATGCATACGACTTCTGCGACACAGGCCATGTATGCCCACTGGCAAAGATGTACACCCTGGGCTCCGAGTTCATCCCATCTGCAAACCACGCAGGCGGACTCCGCTACCACGGAATGAGTTCCGTCCTCTCCCAGCTGTATGATGACAAGCTTATGGAAGCACGGGCTGTGGAGCAGACATCTGTATTCAAGGCTGCCGAGCAGTTTGCACGGATCGAGGGAATCCTTCCTGCACCGGAAAGTGCACATGCCATCAAAGTGGCTATCGACGAGGCTCTCAAGTGCAAGGAGACCGGCGAGGAAAAGACCATTGTATTCGGCCTTACCGGAACCGGCTACTTCGACCTGGTTGCTTACCAGAAGTACAACGACGGCGAGATGGGCGACTATATCCCGACCGACGCTGACCTTAAGAGAGGATTTGACGCGCTGCCGAAATTCTGATTTAATCAGATTATGGTAGCAACATTTGAAATATCCATTGAAAAAATAGGGCAGCAGAGCGAAAATCTTAAAAAAGAACTGCTCTCAACAAAAGCCACCTCGAAGGAGGTGGCTTCTTCTTTACTGCTTCTGGAGGAGATTGTTGTCAGACTTCAGAAAAACTCGGGCCACCCTGTTAAAGTACAGATAAAAAAACAGTTGGGAGATGTGGCTCTTTCCTTATCCAGCCATGGCGAGGAATATAATCCCCTTGCCTTCATAAGCAGCTGGGACATCGAGAGCGACGAATACTTCAGAGATCAGATACTCCGGGCATATCAGGCTAACCTGAGCTGGTGCCGCAGAAACGGAAACAATATTGTCACAATCACTGTCCATGAGAATGAAAACCGCAGGGTATTGATCACCTTCGGATGCATGCTGGCCGGTATGGCCGTTGGGTTCGGTCTCAAGTGGGCTCCTCAGACTATTGGCGATTATATAACAGATAATATTTTCAATACTGCACAAACCCTTTTCCTCAACGCTGTGTCCTTGATGCTGGCTCCTGTGGTCTTTTTCTCAATACTCACCAGTCTTGCCAATCTTTCTGGCAGCAACGAGGCGGGCCGGATAGGGGGCAAAGTCCTAAGCTCCTATCTTATTACAACCATCATTTCTATTCTAATAGGATTCGGCATGGCTTTCCTGTTTTTCAGCGGCAATGTGCCTAAGCTTCCTTCAAACTTGACCTCGGCTGCTTCTGCTGTTGACGGGAAAATAGATGTCTCCTTGAAATCAATTCTGATGGGAATTGTCCCCAAGAATATGATTCAGCCTATACTTGATGGGAATATGCTTCAGATTATTTTCACAGCAGTCATCTGCGGCCTTGGGATGAGTATCCTTGGCGATAAAATCGACGGGATACGTAAAGTTATAGGCGAGATAAACTCCCTTTTCCTCAAGGTTATGGAGATGATTATATCTTTCATGCCATTGGTCGCATTCGCATCTATGGCTATTCTGGTATATGGCTGCGAGGGGTCGACTCTGTTCATGCTGGTCAAATACCTCCTTGCGCTGGCAACAGGCACCTTGGTCTTGCTGTTGCTGTATATGTCCATGATTCTTTTGATATGCCATATATCACCCATACCTTATGCAAGGAAAACTCCGATGTATCTTCTTACTCCTTTCACCATGGCAAGCAGCTGTGTATGCATTCCTATGACAATCAGCTTCTGCCAGAGCAAGATGGGTGTGTCAGAAAAAATATCCAGCTTTTCTATCCCTCTGGGAGCAACAATAAATATGAATGGCTCTGCTCTATCTGCCTCCATCGTCATCGTCATGCTGGCAAAGATGTGCGGAGTTGAACTGGCAGCATCTGACTATATTGAGATAGGGGTAATGACAATACTTCTGTCCGCTGGGGCCCCAGGCATTCCCAATGTGGGCCTAATCATCATTGCAACCATACTTTCTGCCGTATCAATTCCAGCAGGTGCTCTTGGATTTGTAATCGGTATCTGGAACATTGTAGACCGCCTTGATACAGCCTCCAACGTAAATGGCGATATTGCCACAAGTGTAGTAGTTGCTGCCAGCGAGAAAGAACTGGATATAGGAACTTATAAAAAGTAGGCCATACATGAGAAAAATTTTATGCTTAATTCTGTCAATCTCCCTTTTTATCAGCTGTTCTGGAAAAGAGAATGCAGGAAAAACATTAAAGCTTGGAACTGGCAACATAGAAGGTGACTACTACAGTTATGGTCTGGCCCTGGACAAGCTTGTCCGCCATAAGACTGAGTATGGCATAGAAGCTGTGACTACCGGGGGCTCTGCCGCCAATATCCGCCTTATAAGCAAGGGCTTCCTTGATATTGCTTTGGCTCAGAACAACTTGCTTACAGAGGCCAATCAAAAAGGTTTCCATGTGGTGACAGGCCTGTATTCCGAAAGCTGCCACATAGTAGTTCCTGCCAGCTCTGATATTAAAGAAGTCAAAGATCTTAAGGGCAAGCGGATCTCTCTGGGCGAACTGGACTCCGGTGTGCGGAAGAATGCCATTGACATTCTGGAGGCCGCCAATGTCCGCATGTCCGAAATCACAGAGATACCTCTTTCCTTTACCGATTCCGACGCCGCGCTGGCTGCCGGAGAAATAGATGCCTTCTTTCTGACTGCCGGTGTCCCGGTGCTCTCTGTGACTAATGTGGCCAATGATATGGATATACGCATTGTTCCTCTATCCGAAGAAATATGCGACAGAATTATTGAGGCAAACCCTGCCTATACAAAAGGCACAATTCCAGCCGGTAGCTACCGAGGACAGAATGCAGATGTTCCTACAGTATCCGTAACTGCAGTTCTTATAGCATCGGATAAGCTGATACCCGAGGCC
>JAEEGH010019164.1_pt1 | contig 14374 bp, 12 predicted proteins | sample 9134181 | NCBI WGS metagenome assembly JAEEGH01 (sample SAMN16246544, study PRJNA631951) | gut metagenome | biome: gut microbiome; feature: rumen; material: DP-attached | host: Bos | place: Iran: Karaj | collected 2018-10 | reverse complement strand
GTTGCCTTTACAAGCATTCCTTCATATAATTCATCACTGATAATCTGTACATAGTAATCACTTTCAAGACCCAGTGTTACAGTTACCTTTGTTTCATTACCTGCATCATCAACAGCAGTTACATAGCTATTTCCATCACTGTCTGTCTGTACACAATCATAAGCTACTGCATAAGCATCTGTTACTGACTCGAGAATTACTGATGCCTTTGCTGTCATACCCACACGAAGTCTATCATCTGTAGAATCAAGAGTGATTTTTACTTCATAACTAGCTGTACTTGAGCTTGAACTTGTGCTTGTTCCTGATGAACTAGATGAGCTTGATGAGCTAGTAGTTGAATCTGAAGTAACAGCAACATAAGTAACTGTACCTGTAAACTCTTCATCATCTGTAGCATCAAATTTTACAACTGCTGATAATCCTTCTGTAAGAGATGCAATATCATACTCATCAACTGTCGCCTCTACAACGAATGAATCTGTATTTGATATCGTAAATACGGTATTACCCTGTGTATAGTTGTTTCCTTCTTCTACATTAATAGCTGTAATATATCCTGAGAAAGGAGCCACAACCTGTGTTCCTGACTGGCTTTCTGTAACAGATTCATATTCTTCTGATTTTGTATATGTAGTATCGTATTCTTGCTGCAATACAGCTAATTCATAATTGTACTGAGCTTCCTCAATTTTCTCCTGATACTCCTCTAATGAATCCTGCTTTTCTTCATATGTATCAATTGTAACGCCATATAATTGATTACTTAATTCAGTCTGTGTTGTATATCTAGACTGGGCTGTTGTATCACTTGGGTTTGCTAAGTAGTCTTCATAAGCATCTACTAAGTTGTTATAGTATATTTCATTTTCATCTAACCATTCCTGAATATCAGCTATTTCCTCTTCGTATTCAGCAATTTCGTCCAAATAATCCTGAAGTTCTTTTTCGTTCTGAACATCTGTGATATTGTATTTAGCATTTAAAGCGGCAAGCTTTTCTGCATAATCATCTGCATCAAATTCAACAACTACTGTTCCTGCCTCAACATAATCACCAACTTCATAATAAACAGCTGCTACTTCAGTACCAGTTGCTACCGTAGAAGTAACTGACTGAGATTGTCCTGCTTCAAGAGTACCAGTAACACTGACGGATGATTGTAAGTCCATAACCTCAACTGCAGTTGTAAGTGTTCCTGTTTCCTCTTTATCACTTTTGTTAGCCTTTGACAAAAACTTATTTCCTAAAATACCTCCTGCTGCAATAAGTAGCATCAGTATGATACATAACAATTTATGTCCCTTTACAAATTTGCCGAGGCCTTTGAAAAATCTTTTTATTTTTCCAGGCTTCTTGGTGTCTTTCTTTTTCTCCTTACTTGTCTCACTCGACATTGTGTATTCCTCCTGATATTTTTTACTAAAACTATTGATCTGTTGTTTCAAAAACATGCTTTGACTTTTGCAAATATATACCCTAAAAAGCCCCATGTAAACGGAATACACCTTAAATTCAGAATTATTCAGATAGTCTTCACATTACCAACTCCTATCGTTCATTTTTCTTGATTTTACAAGGGTTGACGGAAACTTTTACATAAAAAAAGACATCCCTATAAAAGGAATGTCTTTGAATATTTATTGATTAATCTTCTTTTGGCATAACAATTGCAATATGAACATCATCAAGCTGCTTCTGATCAACTGTTGCAGGAGCATCCATCATGATATCCTGTGCGTTCTTGTTCATTGGGAATGGAATAATCTCACGGATTGATTCCTCGCCAGCAATAAGCATAATCATACGGTCAACACCTGGAGCGATACCGCCGTGTGGTGGTGCACCATAAGTAAATGCATTGTACATAGCTGGGAACTTAGCCTTTACATCATCCTCGCCAAGACCTACAAGCTTGAATGCCTCAATCATGATTTCTGGATCATGGTTACGGATAGCACCTGATGAAAGCTCAACACCATTACATACTAAGTCGTACTGGTAAGCTAAAATATCAAGTGGCTCCTGATTCTTGAGCGCCTCGATACCACCCTGTGGCATTGAGAATGGGTTATGACAGAACTCAAGCTCTCCTGACTCCTCGCCAATTTCGTACATTGGGAAATCAACGATCCAGCAGAACTCGTATGTCTCTTTCTTCATGTGTCCCTCTGCTGCTGCGCCAAGAAGCTTTCTAAATACACCAGCTGTCTTTTGAGCAACAAGAAGTGGACCTGCAGCAAGACCAACGAAATCACCAGGCTTAAGGCCAAGCTTATCGATAACAGCTTGCTTTCTCTCCTGAAGGAACTTAGCGATACCACCAACGATTTCGCCGTTCTCATCAAGCTTGAACCAGTATGTCTTCTGAGCTGTAGCAACCTCTACCTCAGCGATCATAGCATCAATCTGCTTACGTGTAGCAGAAAGGTTATCAACTACGATAGCCTTAACAACATTGCCCTCGAATGGACCGAATCCGCAATCAGCCATAACATCTGTAGCATCCTGAAGAACAAGATCAATACGAAGATCTGGCTTATCAGAACCGTATTTGTCCATAGCCTCAAGATATGGAATACGTACAAATGGAGCTGTAGAAGCGCTCTTGTATACACCGTACTTAGCAAAGATAGGTGGAAGAACATCCTCAACTACTGCAAATACGTCTTCCTGAGAAGCGAATGCCATCTCCATATCAAGCTGATAGAACTCTCCTGGAGAACGGTCAGCACGAGCATCCTCATCACGGAAACAAGGTGCAATCTGGAAATATCTATCGAAACCAGATGCCATAAGGATCTGTTTGAACTGCTGTGGTGCCTGTGGAAGTGCATAGAACTTGCCAGGATGATTACGTGCTGGAACAAGGTAATCTCTAGCACCCTCAGGTGATGAGCATGTAAGAATTGGAGTAGTAATCTCCATGAAATCGTGAGCAATCATAGCGCTACGTAACTCTGCTACGATTTTGCTACGAAGAATAATCTTGCTCTTAACCTCTGGGTTACGAAGATCAAGATAACGATATTTAAGACGAGTATTCTCATCTGCTTCCTTTGAACGATTAATCTCAAATGGGAGCTCATTGTGAGTACACTTGCCAAGAATTTCAATCTTTGAAGGAACTACTTCAATTTCTCCTGTAGGAAGCTCTGTGTTCTTTGAAGAACGCTCACGAACTGTACCTGTAACTGAAATAGTAGACTCCTTGTTAACAGAATCGATAACAGCCATCATCTCTTCTGTCTCAACAACTATCTGTGTAGTGCCATAAAAATCGCGAAGGATAAGGAAACCAAGATTTTTAGACACCTTTCTAATGTTTTCGAACCAACCAACTAATGTAACTTCTTTGCCAGCATCTGAAAGGCGAAGCTCATTACAGTTGTGTGTACGTGACTGAGTCATTTTATCTCTCCTCTTTCTAAATAAAACATAGGGCTGTCAGTATTTTGACAGCCCTTTAATAATACACCAATTTACATCGCAAGTCTAGATATCTTCTGGTTATTAATACGTCCCTTAGCTTGAAGGGCAACCTGAAGTAAATCCTGCAATTCATTTCTATCTATAACTATTTTTGAGTCATCGTCTAAGGTAACTACAATACGAGTCTCGCAGTTAGCACATTCACCCATGCAGTCTCCATCACAATCCTCGTCGTCGCAATGAAGCTCGCAGCTACTACAATCAACCTGATACATATTTTTACGATTAATAACACCTATTTCCTCAAGTGTATTAACCATTCGATATACTGTAGCAGTACCGATATTTTTATCCTGCTTGATTGCCTCTCGGTAGATTTCTTTAACACAAGATGGCTCACCATTTAATATGATATCTAATATAATCATGCGCTGCTTAGTAATTCGACAGCCTGCTTCTCTAAGCTGCTGCAGAATCTGCTGGCGCTGCTCGTTTCCTAAAACATCCATTACTTTAATATTTTATCCTTTGCATAATCACGGACAGCCTTGAAGCTTTCCTTACTAATAACATGCTCAATTCTACATGCATCCTCAGATGCAATTTCCTCATCTACACCAAGTCTAACAAGGATATCTGAAATAAGCTCGTGACGCTCGTATATAGTTTCAGCGATTTCCTTGCCCTCATCTGTAAGATAGATATATCCAGCATCAGTAACAGTAATATGATTCTTCTCACGAAGGTTTTTCATTGCTATACTTACTGATGACTTTTTGAAATTAAGTTCATTGGCAATATCAACAGCTCTAACAACAGGAAGCTTCTTGCTAAGAACTAATATAGTCTCTAAATAGTTTTCTGATGATTCATTATTGAATGCTCTCACGGTATTACTCCTCCTCGAATCTTACAATGCGCAAATTCAATTGCATGCAATCTGTTTTATTAAGATAACATATTTCTCACTCAAGTGCAACCATGTAAACTATTGTTAGTTTATCCTAACTATTAGCTTTTATCAAGCATTATTAATCATTTCTTAAACTTTTATTAAATAGATTCCCAAACTGTTGACGGTTCCAATTTAATTGTTTATTGTTCATTTTAGACAAGCAAAAACCTTTTAGGAGGTACCACATGAACAATTTCAGATATAAAATGGCAAGGTTTTTTGCAGGCCGTACAGGTGTAGATTCATTAGGAAGATTTTTCACATGGCTTGCTCTCATATTAATGATAGTCACAATGATTACTCATTCAAATATAGTTTATATTATGGCTATGGGCTGCCTTGTATATAGCATTTGGAGAATGTTCTCCAAAAATTATCAAAAACGCTACCGTGAAAACCAGTGGTTTCTTAATAAAACAGAAAAAATACGTTTAAAGCTAAACCCACGCGACATTATTAATTGGTTTTCACGTATTAAAAATTCAATCCAGCAAAGAAGGATGTATGCTATTTTCAAATGTCCTTCTTGCAAACAAAAACTTAGAGTACCTAGAGGACGAGGCAAAATCCAAGTAACCTGTAGGAAATGTGGAAATCAATTCATAAAGAAGGTATAAAATTGTTTGGATATGTTCACGCCGATTTAACACAGCTATCACAAGATGATAGGAAAATATATCAAAGCTTTTATTGCGGACTCTGTAGACAGTTAGGTAATTCAGCTGGTTTTAAGGGGCAAATGCTTCTGAACTATGATTTATGCTTTTTAGCAATTCTACTTCAGAGTTTATATGAGCCAGAGTTTCAGTCAGAAGATTTTAGATGTATGATTCATCCATTTAAAAACAAGACTGGATTAAAGAGCGAGGCTATTGCTTATGCTGCTGATATGGATATTATTCTTTCCTATCACAGTTTATTGGATAACTATAGAGACGACGATTCAAAGATATCTGGATTTGCTGCAAAGCTACTTGAAAAGGATTACAAACGAATCAAGCTCAATTATCCTAGGCAAACAAAAGCTGTAGAAAATTATATTCAAAAGCTTACTATTGCCGAGCATGATAAAGAAACTAACATTGATGCAATATCCGGCTATACCGGAGAAATGTTAGGTCAGCTTTTTAATTGGAAAGATGATGGCTGGACTCAGACTCTCAAGTGTATGGGCTACTATTTAGGCAAATTCATTTATTTAATAGATGCCTATGATGATTTGAAAAAGGATGAAAAGAAAGGCTCCTATAACCCTCTACTTTTCATGAAAAAGGAATCACCAAAGGAATTCGAGACATTTGTAAGAGTTAATCTTACTTCTCTCATGGCCGAATGTGCAAAGCAATTCGAACGCTTGCCTATCGTAGAAAACACAAATATTCTTCGCAATATTATTTACTCAGGTGTTTGGACAAAATACGAGTACTTACAGCTTAAAGAAAAGAAAAAAGATAATAGCTTCAAGGAGAAGAATTAATGATAGATCCTTATAGAGTTCTTGGTATTAGCCCGAGCGCCTCTGAAGATGAAATAAAAAAAGCATACCGAAATCTCAGTAGAAAATATCATCCTGATGCCAACATTAACAATCCTAACAAGGAACAGGCTGAGGAAAAATTCAAAGAGATTCAAGCTGCTTATAATCAGATTATGGATGAACGCCAAAATGGTTATGGCTATTCATCAAGTAGCTATAGTAATAGTTCAGATTACAGTGGCTCTTATTCATACTCATCTATGGAAATGCAAGCTGCTGCTAATTATATAAATGCCCGTCAATTTGCTCAGGCCATGAATGTACTTTCATCTATCCCAGATCAAAACAGAAACGGACAATGGTACTTTTTCGCAGCTGTGGCATCTCAAGGCATGGGAAATCTCAACGACGCTAGAGAATTTATCCGTCGTGCGATTGCCTTAGAGCCTAGCAATTTCAGATATAGACAATTCCAGCAAAGTATTGATTGGAGTAACAGTTGGTACGAGAGTCGAAGCACTAGCTATGGCTACTATCGTCCATACTCTGGCTTTGCAAGATGGTGCTTTAACATGATTTTATGTAACCTTCTTTGCAACCTTTGCTGTTTCTTTTAAATAGATATTTTACAAGGTCATTCGGACCATTCATATATTTTCTCCCTACATAAGCATGTTCTGCATGAATATGCAAAAAGACCCTCGGGCTTCAGCCACCCGAGGGTCTTTGTTTTTACCTATTTATTTTATATGCGAGCAAATTTTGCTTATTATTGATGCCACAACAACAGTAATCATTAGCGAAACAATATAAGCTAATCCGATTACTTTACCATCCATTATTTTCAACATCCATATTATTACAAAATGATGTGCTAGATAAATAATAAAGGAAATGGCACTTAAGTATTTAAGAGTATCTCTAGACTTATCACCATAAGGAATGGCTGAGAACAGATTTATCAACAGATAAAACAATGCAATCCCAAGCAGATTCTTCCATGGAAGCACATTTCCAACATAAGGAAGCGGTACAAATAAAACAAGACCCGTTGCTATAAGGGCAAATAATGTTTTAATAATTCCGTATCCAAGCCAATTTGGGTGTTCCTGAAAAAGCATTCCTAGCCAGAAAAGGGCCAGAGCTGTAAATATGCTAGCATCTGCAGGGACAACAGGCTGGATAGCATACATCGCCTCTGCAAAATACAATACTGTAAGTACAATAGTTGTGGCTATAGGAGCTTTTCTCATCAAAACTCGCAAAATTAAATATGCACAATAAAGGAAAATGATCATTCCTGTAAACCACTCTCCTACACAAGCATATGTTAATATATTGAAATAAACTGCGTAGGTATCAAAACCAGCAAAGGACAGTACTAGCTTTAATATATTCCCACCCCAGAAAAAATCATTTCTGCTAATGCTTGTAATCAAATAAGCAATAATAAAGCAAATCCAAAGTGGTGGAAATATAGAAAGAAATCTCTTTTTTATATATTTTTTAATATCTACATTTTTGCATGTCATTTGAATCATATAGCCTGAAAGAATAAAGAAAATACAGGTACCTACACTTCCCCAGCCACCATTTTTATAGCTACAAAAGATAGAATCCTCTGCTCCAATTTCAGTGCAAAAATGATAGTTAAATATTATTAAAATAGCCACTACTCTCAGCAAATCAAACTGAGGCATTCTAGTAGACCTTATATTTGTCGAAGTCATCAATGCTCCCCTTTATTTTTTGAATAGAAGTCTTGATTTTGTCATAAGCGGACTCTCAATATATTTATATATGACCAGAGCCATGGAAAGTGAAATTCCGCCTATTACGACCATCTGGCTATAAACTGATAGCTCCGCAAAGAACGGTAACAAAAAGCCATGAATTAGATACATACTAAAGCTTGCATTTCCCAATAGGAGAAATGCTCTATTTCCAAGGCATTTCTTTGTAATACTGTCTTCTGGCAAAAGGCAAAGCACTACTAAAACTGCAGATGCAATATAAGCGCAAATCAATTGATGCTCCCAGCCCACATAATATCCAACATATTTAGAGTCGATTCCTGAGAGAATTTGCTCTGAGGTTACAATAGTAAGAATAAGACATGTTACCACAAACATTGAACCTACAACATTAAACAAACTTACCACCAACTTTGATGCTTTCATATCAGCTTTTAATATCTTGAGAAGATATGCAAAGGACATTCCAATAAGGAAAAGCCACAGCATAGGGACCTGTGCTCCACCATTACCTTTAAGTAAAAATCCAGTAAGTGGTAGGTAATGATAAGAAATAAAAACGCACATTGTCAATGCAATAAAAATAACAAAATTCATTGCACCCTTTTTAATAACCGGCGATAAAAGCTTTTTTATTATTCCAACAGCAAGTAGCATAAATGGCGCACAAACATAAAAGAATATCTCCTGCTGCAAAAACCAAAGATGTCCCTTGCTTCGTATAAAGAACATATTAAGGACTAAACTGTTTTCAGTTGTATAATCACGAAAATCCAGAACTCTGAGTCCCCATGCAGCGAAGGCCATGCAAATCCATGCTACAGGAATAATTCTAATAATTCGCTTTATATAATATTTTAAAAAAGTACCTGGTTTAAAATAACTATACTCATAATCACTATCATTAAATGGCTGACAAACAAAGAAGCCACTCATAGCAAAGAATATACAATTTCCCAATCCCCCCTGAGCCAAGAATCCACAATGGGAAGCTATAATAAGTGCTATGGCCCAAAAGCGCAATCCTTGTATAGCATTATTTTTCGATTGAGTCATTTTACATTCTCCTCTTAACAATTTTGAAAAGCTGTAGCCTTTAATGGCTACAGCTTTACTAGTTTAATCCGCAATAACTTCTTTAAGTATTACTTCATTTCCTGTGACAAGATAAGTGTTTTCACTGCCACAATGTGGACAAGTCTTTCCATAAGCAACTGTCTCATATTCCTGCTTACAGTCCTCACAGAATGTCACCGCCTTGATTGTTTCGCAAGTGAGTTTGCTACCATCAAGTCTTGGATATTTTTTGGCATTCCATGCCCAGCAATCAATCAAATAATCTGGAATAACTGTGGAAACCTCTCCAATTGAAAGAACAACCTCGCTGATATGCTCGGCCTTGTTCTCCTCAGCAACTTCCTCTACCTGCTTCGCAACATGAAACACAATACCTAATTCATGCATTACTTATACTTCCTCTCTAATCCCTCATACGCTGTTACGCTCTCAAGCCTGTCCATACTTCGCTCGACAATCACGTCTCGCTAAAGTATTGGCCAGAGCTTGATAGCTACAGCTCATAGCGTAGCCACAATAGACAATATACGGCGTAGTTGTCAAGCTCTTAGTGTTACTCAAGCGAAACATTCCCGTTGAGCGGAGTAATACTAAGGCTTGAAAACGTAACGCCGATCACAGCCTATTTCTGGCTACGTTTGTACTCTTTGTGTTCTCTTTCGGCCTGCTTTTCTGCTTCGCTCTTGCGAGAGAATGCAATTTTAGCAGCACGCTTAACTGCGTATGCTCCGATATGTTTGAACTTGTCCTCAGACTTAACCATGTGTGTGCACTCTGGATGAGTTCTGTGGAGATGAATAGCATCGAATGCACACTTAGTTGTGCAGACACCACATCCGATACACTTATTCTCATCAACTACAGAAGCACCACACTTTAAGCAGCGGCTAGCCTCAGCCTTTACCTGCTCCTCTGTAAGTGTAAGGTGAGCATCTCTAAATGAATGCTTCATATCGATACTTGTATCAATAGCTGGCTCATTACGTCCTGCTGTGTCATATTCTTCCACAAGAATGTTATCTTTGTCAAGCTCGATAAAGTCACGGCGATTCTTACCGATTGTCATAGAGCAGCCTGGCTGTACGAATCTGTGGAGAGAATCTGCTGCACATTTGCCTGCCTCAATAGCATCAATAGCAAACTTAGGACCAGAGTAAACATCACCACCAACAAAGATATCTGGCTGAGCTGTCTGGTATGTAAGCTTGTCAGCTACTGGGTAGTTGCCATGCCAGAACTCAACCTTTTCCTTACCGTCACCAAGGAGTCCGCCCCACTCGATGCCCTGACCGATAGCAAAGATAATATTCTTGCATTCTACAGTCATTGTCTCATTCTCGTCGTACTGTGGATTGAACTTACCTTCTGCATCCTTTACAGATGTACACTTCTTGAATACGATACCTGATACGTTGCCCTCAGCATCCTTAAGGACTTCCTTTGGACCCCAACCATTGTTGATTGCAATATTCTCTTCAAGTGTCTCAGTGATTTCTGAGTTGTTAGCTGGCATCTCATCTCTAGACTCAAGGCAGAACATCTGTGGGTTGCCAGCGCCAAATCTAGCAGCTGTACGTACACAGTCTATAGCTACGTTACCACCACCGACAACAACTACGTTGCCATACATCTTCTGGCTCTGATCCTCAAGTGCCTTGTGAAGGAATGTAACAGCGATGTCGATACCTGATTTTGCATCTGTTCCTGGGATTGGTGGAATCTTGCCACCCTGACATCCGATTGCAACATAAAATGCCTTGTAGCCCTGAGCACGAAGTTCATCTAATGTGATGTCCTTACCTACCTCAACGTTACACTTGATTTCAACACCAAGCTGACGAATAACGTCGATTTCGGCCTCAACAACATCCTTCTCAAGCTTCCATGTTGGAATACCCCATGTGAGCATACCACCTGGACGAGAGTTCTTCTCAAATACCGTTGGCTTGTAGCCCTTTGTTGCAAGGTAATAAGCACAAGAAAGACCTGCAGGACCTGAACCGATAATTGCAATTTTATCATCCCACTGTGTTAAACGGTTTGAAGGAATGTCGATTGGTGGAATGTATCTTGTCTCTGCGTGTAAATCACGCTCAGCAATAAACTTCTTGATATCATCAATAGCAACTGGTGCATCGATAGTACCACGTGTACAAGCAGCCTCGCATCTCTTATTACATACACGGCCACAAATAGCAGGGAATGGATTGTCCTTTTTGATAAGTGCAAGTGCATCATCATAACGGCCATTCTTTGCCATGTTTACATAACCCTGAACAGAAACGTGTGCAGGACAAGCAACCTTACATGGAGCTGTACCTGTGTCATAGCAGTTCTTACGGTTATTGTCACGATAGTTCTCATCGTATTTATCCTTGCCCCAGTGAACTCTGTCTGGAAGAACTACCTTTGGATACTCAACCTCTGAGCCGTCCTTTTTGCAAAGCTTCTGACCAAGCTTAACTGCACCTGCTGGGCAATACTCAACACACTTACCACAAGCTACGCACTTTTCAGCCTCAACGTGAGCTGTGTAAGCAGAACGTGACATGTTAGGTGTGTTGAAAAGCTGTGATGTACGAAGGGCATTACAAATGTTTACGTTACAGTTGCAAAGACCAAAAATCTTGTTTTCTCCATCAATGTTTGTAATCTGGTGAACATAACCAAGTGTCTCGGCACGCTCAACAATACGCATAGCCTCTTCGTATGTGATATCGTGACCCTTACCAGTCTCGCGGCAATAATCAGCGAAATCACCAAGGCCGATACACCAGTTCATCTCATCATCACCGCAACCTTCTTCGAGGCAAGCTCTTGATACACGGCATGAACACTGACCTACACCAATGTGGCCTTCGTATTTTTTGAGCCAATAAGAAATCTGTTCAAGGTCAACCTTTTCATTTTCAAACTCAATAGCCTTTTCTACAGGTATAACGTGCATACCTACACCAGCACCTCCTGGTGGAATAAGATGTGTAAGTCCATCAAGTGGTACATATGTCATTCTCTCAAAGAATGATGCAAGAGCTGGATGCTCCTTTAATCTATTGTTTGAACGCTCTCCTGGAACTGACTCTTCCATGTTGAAAAGCTCAGCTGAACCAGGAACGAAAATAGGAAGCACATATCTTCTCTCAGACTGAGGAGCTGTACGTCCATTATGATCGTAGTGATTACCATAATCGTACTCTAAAAGTCCGATATATGACATTTCATCAATAAGCTTCTGGAAAGCTTCTTTATCCTTTGATTTTTCAGGATTCATTTTGCATAAATCATCAAATGTATAGTGGTGACGCACCTTCATAGTGAGGGCAACATCAGCCATTTCCTCTGTTACGATTTCTGCAAGACCCCAGTACTCTGGATTCTCAACTTTTACGCCAAACATCTTGTGTGGCATAATATCTGTAATCTTTTTTCCAAGCTTTAAAATCTTCTCGCTTGGTGCTTTGTCTCCCATGTGTGGTGGGATGACTGCTTTACTCATTTCTGGCATTTTCTTATACTCCCTTTCTTTAATACCCTATAATCCGGAGATTACTTTTCAGGACTTATATATCGTCATCAATGACACGCTTTCGCTCTGCTTTTTCTCATTGCCCTACATAAGATGCCAGCAAGCTGCCATCTAAGTAGGGATGGAAAAAGAAGGTCATTTTATGATGATATATAATTCCTTCAAGCTAATCTCCTCACTTAAACTTTTTAATGATAGAAATAACGGTAGTTTTAATTAAACGTTATTTCTGTGCTGAGAAATGAAGTTCACGGAGGCCTTCGACTTCGTCACAGACCTTTTGGAGTGAGCAGCTTCCACAGTCCATCATTACATTCTTGAAGATATGGTCTATTGCGCCAGTAATATCTTCAAGATGCTTTGCCTGATCAGATAATAATTTATAATCAAAATCTGGCTCAGTTATAAATATGAGCTTTACAGCTTCAATATTTTTGTTTTCATGATAGGTATCTAAAAACAGCTTTCCTACTTGGGCAAATCCAAGGCCTTTTTTAATAGCATCAGTGCTGACTCTAACCGGTTCTCTGTTGTTTGATGCAGAAATACGAGTCATGTAGCCCTCTGGATTGATGTGATACCTAACGTATTCTATTTTTCTAATTGCATTATAGAGTGTGTTACCATCCCCGAGACTATCTTCGGCTACCTTAACAAGCGCAATTCTTGCATAAGGCGTGTCTGCCTTTATCTCATTCAGGTCTGGCCCAATTAATAAAACCTCATCCGTATTTACGAATTCATCATTGCAGGTAACAGCCATTGCACTTACTGCTGGAAATGTGCCGCCACCAAGCTCATAAGCCATATCTGCACGGAGAATCAGATTGTGGTCACCCACATCTGTCCAATCCGCATTTACGATATTAAGCTTTTTTGCTGTAGTTATATCAATTTGAGATAGCAACTCCTTAATGCCGTCATCATATAGCTTCATTAAATCTTTCGATCCTTCTTTATCTTGTCATAGTGCTTCTGTAAAAGAGGCTGAATCGCACTTGTGAGCTTCATATCCAAATTGAAGAAGTACACAATAAACGATAAGACAAATAAGCACAATAATACGATTGCGATAATTAATAATACTTTTAACATTCGTAAACTCCTTTGCTGCAGAATACTAGAGTATTCAAAGCAGTGCATCTATTAAATGAGCTTTGTAAGTAACAAGCTATTAGGATTCTCAAGTGAGGCGTGCTGCCGAGCGGAGAATCACTAATGCTTGTGACTGTAACAAAGCGGTTTAAATTACACGTTACCTTTTTGTCTTGCAAATTCGGCAGCTCCAAGTGCTCCCATGAGCTGTGGGTCAATTGGAAGATCAATAACCTTAAGCTTGAGAACCTGCTCGATAGCAGCCTTGAGCCCTGCATTCTTTGCACATCCACCTGTAAGTGTAATCTGATCAACAGCACCAGCCTTCTTTGACATTACAAAGCATCGCTTTGCTACAGAAAGCTCAATACCTGCTGCAATCTCATCCATTGGTTTACCCTCACCTACTAGTGAAATAACCTCTGATTCCGCAAATACGGTACACTGAGCAGTAATTGGAATAACATTTTTTGCCTTAAGAGAAAGATTTGAAAACTCATCTAAATCCATCTCAAATGCTCGTGCCATTGCTTCGAAGAAACGTCCTGTTCCTGCTGCACATTTGTCATTCATGGCAAAATTCAAAACTGTTCCATCTGTATCAACAGCGATACCTTTTACATCCTGTCCACCTATATCAATAATAGCCTTTACATTAGGGTCAGCTACGTGCACACCCATAGCATGACAGCTAATCTCTGATATATTTTCATCTGCAAATGGAACTTTATTTCGACCATAGCCTGTACCTACAAGATATGTTAAGTCCTGAGCAGAATTCAAATCAGTAACCTGTGCAACTGCCTGATCAAGGGCATCCTGGCATGATAGCACTGCATTAATACGACTCTTTAAAGTGACATCCGCAACCATTTTGCCATTTTCATCAATGATTACGCACTTTGTATATGTAGAGCCTGAATCACATCCACCAAAATATTTCATCTTTCTATTCTCCTAGTCCGCACTTCAATTCAGCCTATATATCTTGCAATTCACCACGCTTTCGCTCTTATTCGCTCATTGCCCTACATAAGATGCTGCTTACGCACCATCTA
>JAEEGH010019163.1_pt1 | contig 14375 bp, 15 predicted proteins | sample 9134181 | NCBI WGS metagenome assembly JAEEGH01 (sample SAMN16246544, study PRJNA631951) | gut metagenome | biome: gut microbiome; feature: rumen; material: DP-attached | host: Bos | place: Iran: Karaj | collected 2018-10 | reverse complement strand
CCTCGTTTATGCTTGTCGCCGCCTCCAACCCCTGCCCCTGCGGCTATTATGGCGAAGGAGACCGCTGCAGCTGCTCCCCGGGGGCCAGAGCAGCCTACTTGTCCAAACTCTCCGGACCCATTATGGACCGTATAGACATCCAGCTATGGGTCCATCCCGTGGACACCGCTAAACTGGTCCGCGGGGAGAAGGGCGAAAGCTCGGCGAGCGTCGCCGACAGGATTCTGCACGCAAGGGAAATCCAGCTCCGGCGCTTTTCCGGCCGCGGAATCTTCACGAATGCAGAGATGGGCCAGAAGGAGCTGGAAGAATTCTGTCCTCTCTCCGACGATTGCCGCAGCCTTCTAGAAAAACTGATTGACCGTCTCGGGCTCTCGGCCAGGGCCTACACTCGCATAATAAAGATAGCCAGGACCATAGCAGACCTTGCCGGAGACCCGGACATACTCCCCCGACATCTTTCCGAAGCCGCCTCCTACCGCTTTCTGGACCGGAGGAATATACTGGAGTTGTAAACATTATAGAAATAAGTCGTAAAAGTTCATTTTCCCGCTTTGTCCGATCCGAACTTTTTATGTACTTTTGCAGAAATATGAATTGCTTATGAAGTTGTTCGAAGACATAACACAATAATGACTGGACTGTTACCAAGGAGTCTTGATAGAGTTATAGTACAATTTTTGCGAAGTCTATCGGCAATAATATAAAAAGAGTTATGGCGAAACCGATTAAAGAGACCCCGGTTCTTACCGGTGAAGATGCATATCGCTTTGAGAAGGCGGTGCATAATGTCGTGCCGGTTTCCGAGGAGGAGAAGGCGCAGGCTCAAAAAGACTACGAATGGTGTAAGAGCATTGCTGTGTTTTAGTATATGGCAATCACCTTGAAAAAATTCGATCCTCACGCAGGGCCGATAAAGCCTTTTGATTGTAGGGTGGACCTTTTAAACGACTTCCTTCTAGAAGAGGATGCCAATATTCCTAATGCCAGGCACCACGCTCTGGAACTACTTGCCGAGACATATGTGTTTGAAGATGATGCCTCCGAGAAGACTGTAGCATATTTTTCGTTGCTGAATGACAAAGTAGATAGGGACCTTTCCGACAAAAATGTTTGGAATCGACTTTCCCGGGAGATTCCAAATGCCAAACGTAGAAGATCTTATCCAGCCGTGAAAATCGGTCGCCTTGCCGTGGACAAAGATTATGAGGGACAGTCTTTCGGTAGAATATCCCTCAATTACATCAAGCAGACTTTATTAAAGAACAGGGTCTCTGGTTGCCGTTTTGTGACAGTTGATGCTCTTAAGGAAGCTGTTGGATTCTATCAAAAGAACGGTTTCCAGATACTTGCCTCTCCGACTGACGGCGACGAAACCGTACTGATGTTTTTTGATCTGAAAAAATTGAAGGACTGATACTTGCTGTCGTATACAAACTCGGCTCACAAATTTCGAGAGTCGTAACTGGACCAATGAAGATTTCTCCAATATTGGAATCTGAAATGCAACACACAATCCATATTTCCTCCGTCGCTGACCTCGACAGGGCCGCGGGAGAGTTTCTGAAAGAGACCAAAGGGCATTCGCTGATTGCCCTTCACGGGCCTATGGGAGCGGGCAAGACGACCTTCACCGCGGCCCTGTGCAGGCAGCTGGGAGTCAGCGAAGACGCCGTCGGGAGCCCGACTTTCGCCATTGTCAACGAATACCGGACTGCCTCGGGAGAGCCCGTATATCACTTTGATTTCTACCGCATTACAAAAAATGAAGAGGCTCTAGACATAGGCCTTTACGACTATCTCGACTCCGGGGCGCTGTGCCTTATGGAATGGGCGGAGAACATTGAAGAACTGCTCCCCGAAGAGACTCTCGTCGTCCACATAAACGTCAACCCCGACGGCTCCCGCACACTTTCCTGGCAGGACTGAGTTCCCGCGGCTTCGTGATGCGGCCGTCCACGAAAAACGGGCTAAAATATGGACAGAGAGGGCATAACGAAGTTCTCCGGAATGACCGGAGAGAGGAAGGAAAGCATCAGAAGATGAAGGGCTTCCGCTTCGGGAATACCTCTGGAACGCATATAGAAGAGGGCGTCAGCGTCGAGTTGCCCTACCGTCGCACCGTGCGAACATTTCACGTCGTCGGCATAGATCTCAAGTTGAGGCCTGGTCTGGACAAGGGCCGTAGGAGCGAGGACTATATTGTGGTTCTCCTGCGCGGCATCAGTTCCGTCGGCCCCGGGAGCCACGACGACGGCGCCGTAGAAACTCACATTCGAACTGCCCGAAGCTATGCCGTTGACAAGCTGGGATGAGCGGCAGCGAGGAGCCCTGTGATGGACAATGGTCCGGATATTGACCTTCTCGGCAGCTCCGCAAAGATACAGTCCCTTAAGGCTGAACTCGGCCCCCTCTCCGGCGAGGTCCACGAAGATGTCCACATCCTTCGACTCGCCGGGAAGTATCTGGAAATCAAGCTCCAGCCTCTCCCCTTTTCCAAGGACATAGACTTGACTCCCGGAAGGAGCTTCAGGCACCGTGTAATGACCCTGTTCCATCTCAGAACTGCTCAAATCCCTTGTTTTCGATGGCCTCTATCAGTTCCGGCCCGCCGCTGGCGACTATCCTGCCGTCCTTGAGGACGTGGACCCTGTCCGGACGGACATATTCCAGAAGTTTCTGATAATGAGTGATTATGATGGACGACTTCTCGGGACTCCTGAGGGCGTTCACCCCGTCGGCGACAATTTTCAGCGCGTCCACGTCCAGGCCGGAATCCGTCTCATCGAGAATGCTCAGAGTCGGCTCCAGCATAGCCATCTGGAAGATTTCATTGCGCTTCTTTTCCCCGCCGGAGAAGCCTACGTTGACCTCCCGCTTGGCAAATTCAGGCTTCATCTTTACAAAGGCCATCTTCTCCCGGAGAAGCTTCATAAACTCCCCGCCCTTCATTTCCGGCAGTCCGGCGGCCTTCCTGTGGGCATTGACGGCAGCCTTCATAAAGGCGGTGATGCTCACTCCGGGGATCTCGACCGGATACTGGAAACTAAGGAAAATGCCGGCGTGGGAGCGCTCTTCCGGAGACATCTCCAGAAGATTCTTCCCCTTGAAAAGAATGCTTCCCGCAGTCACCTCATAGTCCGGGCGTCCGGTCAGGACCGCGTTGAGCGTGGATTTTCCCGCCCCGTTCGGGCCCATAACCGCGTGGACCTCGCCCTTCGGGAGGCAAAGGTCGACCCCCTTCAGAATCTCCTTATCCCCTATCCTGGCGTGCAAGCCTTTGATTTCCAATAAGTTTCCCATTTCAAGCCTTCCTTTTATAAAGTTTCATCCAGCTCGCCAGCGACCATAGTCCGTTCACCAGATACAGTCCGCAGACAATCGGCATAAATATATGTCCCACGCTGATGTGGAGAATGATCTGCGTTATGTTCACGATGAGCCAGGCAATCCAGCAGTCCCATTTCTTGAGGGCGCTGAGAAGCTGGGCCATAAGTATCAGCACAGTCACGCAGGAATCCAGATAAGGATGCGGATCGGCCGGGAAAAGAGTATCCAGCGTCCATCCCCACGCCAGCGCCACAAGCAGGACCGTTCCGATAGCGAACGCCCTCCCGGTCCAGCTCAACATACTGACTTTCAGATTATTCTCGTTCTCCGACGAACGCTCCTCCTCCCTCGGATGAGTCCAGCGGTAGTGGCCCAGGATATTGATTGCGAGCGAAATCGGCTGCAGCAGCAGGCTGGCGTAAAGGTTCTTCGTGTAGAAAAGCACGAAGAGGGCGGCTGTATAGAGATAGCCCACCCAGAAATTGTACTTCGAATTACGCCCGGCCAGCACCACGCAGGTCAGGCCGAGAACAGCCGATATGAGGTCTATCCAGTTCATCCGACAGCGCCTTCAAGTGATACCTGCAAAAGTTTCTGGGCCTCGATGGCGAACTCCATCGGCAGACGCGACAGAACTTCGCGGGCATAGCCGTTGACTATCAGCCCAACGGCCTCTTCCGGGCCTATTCCCCGCTGCTCGCAGTAGAAAAGCTGATCCTCGCTGATTTTGGAGGTCGTCGCCTCGTGCTCTACAGTCGCGGACGGCTGCTCTGAGCGGATGACGGGGAAGGTATGGGCACCGCAGCGTGAACCTATCAGCAGACTGTCGCACTGGGAATAGTTGCGGGCGCCGACGGCTCCCTTGCCCATACGGACAAGGCCGCGGTAGCTGTTCTGGCTCTGTCCTGCGGAAACGCCCTTGGAGACTATCCTGCTGCGGGTTCCGCGGCCGAGATGAATCATCTTAGTGCCGGTGTCGGCCTGCTGGTGATTATTGGTCACGGCGACCGAATAGAACTCCGACGAAGAATTGTCGCCCTTGAGTATAGTCGATGGATATTTCCAGGTTATGGCCGAGCCCGTCTCGACCTGGGTCCAGCTCAGGTGCGAGCCCTCGCCCTTGCATATTCCCCTCTTGGTCACAAGGTTAAGTATGCCCCCGCGGCCCTCGGAGTCGCCGGGATACCAGTTCTGGACGGTGGAATACTTGACGTCAGCGTCCTTTTCGACAACGATTTCCACTACGGCGGCGTGAAGCTGCTGCTCGTCCCGCATAGGAGCGGTGCAGCCCTCCATATAGCTCACATAGGAGCCTTCATCGGCCACTATGAGCGTCCTCTCGAACTGGCCGGTGCCGCGGGCATTGATACGGAAATAGCTCGACAGTTCCATCGGACAGCGCACTCCCTTGGGGATGTAACAGAATGATCCATCGGAGAATACGGCGCTGTTCAGGGCTGCGAAATAATTGTCCGAAGCCGGGACTACGCTGGCGAGGTACTTTCTGACCAGTTCCGGATGCTCCTTGACCGCTTCGGAAAAAGAGCAGAAAATGATGCCCTTGTCGGCAAGAGTCTTTCGGAAAGTGGTCTTGACGGAGACCGAGTCGAATACCGCATCCACGGCCACCACCCCGGCAAGAGCCTCCCTTTCGTGAAGCGGAATGCCGAGTTTCTCGAAAGTCTCCGCGAGAGCCGGGTCTATCTCCTTAGGGCGATCCTTGTCTGACTTGGGCGCGGCATAATAGATAATGTCCTGATAATCAATGGGAGGCAGGTCGAGATGGGCCCAGTCCGGCTGGGGCATCGACTGCCACTTGCGGAAAGCGTCCAGACGGAATTCAAGCAGCCACCCGGGTTCTTCCTTCCGGGCGGAAATCAGGCGTATGATATCCTCGTTGAGGCCCTTGGGAATCAGTTCCTGCTCCACCTCCGTCACGAAACCCTCCTTGTACTCTCCCGCGGTTATATCCTGAATTATCTGCTTATCATTGTCCATTGGGGTACAAAGATAGCTGATTTTTTGTAATTTTGCAGTATGTCCATAGGCCGTCACGCAGGAAACATCGCCCCGCCCCGGATAGTCAGTCCGGAGACAATGTACAATTGCATCCGGGAGTATGGAATCCTTCCCTTTTTCGAAAACCGCATCCCTGGCTGCTCTGTCGAGGAGATGACGGCCCCGGGCTTCTGGTTCGACGGCGACGAGGACACTCTGGGCCCCTGGGACTGGAAGATCCATTGCGTCCAGAGCGGCGACATAGCCTATGGCAAATTCCTCTGGGGAGGGAAGGCGGCTTTCGCGACCATAGAATGGTACCGCGAGCTTATGAACTGGCGCCGCTCCCAGCCGAAATATCAGCCCGACGAGGCCGGGAGGCAGATTCTGGACTACCTGCAAGAACACGGCTCCATAGGGATAAAGGAGGTCCGGGCCCTTCTCGGGGTCAAGAAAAGCGCCGCCGACGCGGCCATAACCCGCCTGCAGATGCAGTGCCGGGTCCTTACGGGCGACATCAGCAGGGTATACCGAGGAGAAGACCTCCACTATAATGGCTGGCAAATCAGCTCATTCTGCACCCCTGAAGCCCTGTTCGGCGAGGGAGGGATTCCCGGCCCCGGCGGTTTCCCTTTCGCCGACGACAATCCTCTCGAGACCTCCAACTCTCCGGAAGAATCCCGGGAGGCGCTGGTGGAGCATTTCCTGGAACTCTTCCCCGGGACAAATCGCGAAACAATACTTAAAATGCTATGAGATACTTACTTCCACTCTTCCTTCTAGCACTGGTCTCCTGCCAGCCGAAGGCGAATTACCTGCTTGATAACTGCAGCGAAATCCGCGACCTCCGCACGGGAGAACTCCTCACGCCACGCCAGGCCTTCAAGGCCGACGGCTGCTACGGCTGCATCCAGACTGACCTCTTCGAGAGCCGCCAGACAATTTCCTTCGTCCGCTACCGCCCGGAGAAATTCTACACCACGGTGGTGGCTTCAGAAAGGGAAGCCGCCGACTCCACCAGCGCCCTCTGCCTCGGCGCGGAAGCCCTCGCCGGAATCAACGGCTCTTATTTCAATGTGGATTCCCTGATTACGACCTGTTTCCTCAAGGACGACGGCAATGTGATCGGAGAGACCGCTCCGAGCGAATATGACCGCACCAACGCCGTCCTGACCCTTTCCGAGACTCAGTTCAACATCGACGAGTGCGACACCACGGCCGTCTTTGCAGGGGCCGACGCCTGCTGGGAAGTAATGGTCAGCGGCCCCATCCTCATAGACGAAGGACAGGCCGTGGAATACACCCAGGAGATGGTGCCGGGAAGATGGAAACGCTTCTATATCAAGCGTCATCCGCGCTCTATGGTCGGCCGCGAAGCTGACGGGACGACCTGGCTCATCGTAGTGGACGGCCGTGTCAAGGGAGAGGCCGACGGTATGACCATAGCGGAGATCACGGAACTCAGCAAGATGCTCGGCCTGAGGGACGCCATCAACCTGGACGGCGGCGGTTCATCAACCCTCTGGACACTGCAGGGGGGCGTTCTGAACCATCCTGTTGACAACCATCAGTTCGACCATTACGGCCAGAGACAGGTCCCCAACGTGCTTATCGTGCGCTGAGCGAACTGAACAATTCCAGGAAGCCCGGGAAGGATTTGGCGACGCAGGCCGTGTCGTCGATCTCGACCGGGCTTTCCGCACCAAGTTCAGCCAGCTTTAGGGCCATCACCATACGGTGGTCGCCGTGAGAGGTGAAACGGCCGCCCTTTAGAAGTTTCCCGCAGAGGAGACGCTGAGTCAGGGACATACCCGAGACGGTCATCTCGTCCTCCTCGATATCGACCGGAACTCCCATATTTTCAAGCATTTCCGCGATTGCGGCGGCACGGTCGGTTTCCTTGTGACGGAGTCGTTCGACCCCGAGGATATGGCTCTCTCCCGGGCAGAATGCCGCGAGGACGGCGACTATCGGGAAGAGATCCGGACAGTTGTTGAGGTCGGTATCGAAAGCATTGAGCGGCGCACGGCGTATGTGCAGGGCTCCGGTGGTCGGGGTCTTCCCGTCCAGCTGGGACATACTTGCGCCCGCGTCCATAAGTATGTCCATAATCGAGATGTCCGCCTGAAGCGACTCTGTATCAAGACCTTCCACCTCAACCTCGCCGAAAATTGCGGCCGCGGCAAGGAAAGGCGCAGCCCCTGACCAGTCGCCCTCTATCGCAAAATCGGCCGGGTAGTAGCGCTGGCCGCCGCGGATCTTGAAACTCATCCCCGTACAGCGCGACCAGTCGTTGTTCTCCAGGAAATCTTCGTCTCCCTCCATCTCGCTGCCTATCTGGATGCTGAATTTCCGCAGCACGTCCATAGTTATGAAAAGGTAGGGAATGCTGCGAGGCTCGGTGACATAAAGCATTGAGCGATAGTCACATAGCGGAAGGGCGGCAAGCAGGCCGCTGAGCAGCTGGGAGCCACCTTTGCCGGAAAGCTCGGCGCGTCCCGGGATAAGCGGACAGCCGACGGAGAGCGGCAGACAGCAGTCCGCGTCACGTCCGGCCTGGGCACCCTCGGGATAAAGGCGCACGCCGAAAGAGGCCATAATGTCGTGGGCGCCGCTGAGAGGACGTTTCAGCAGAGTTTTCTCCCCCGTGACGCGTACAGGGCCGGAATTCAGCACCGAGAGCAGAGGTATCATCAGCCTGGTCAGAAGGCCGGACTCTCCGGTATGCACCTCTTTCAGGGAAAGTTTCCCCGGAAGGGCGCCTATTCCCTTGATTATCAACTCGTCTCCCTTTTCCTCGACACTTGCGCCGAGGCTGCGGGCGACTTCTATGGCAGAAATGCTGTCACCGCAGGGAGAGTAGCCGCTGAGGGTGGATGTGCCCTCGGCAAGGGCGGCGAAGATTATGGCCCTCTGGGCAAAACTCTTCGAGGCCGGCATCTTGAGAGCCTCTTTCGGGGCTATCATTTCTCTTCCGCCGTAGACCGCCTCCATCATTTTGGCCGTAGTCCACTGGCCGGGCGCGGTCGCGTCGTCCTCTCCGAGGCTGGCATAGCTGAACGGAGCCCCCTTGGCAAGGGCTTCAAGCCTGCTTTCCCGCCCCTCTTCGCCCATACAAAAGGCCACGAGAGTCCCCGGAAGGACATCTTCGTAAAGCTCCATTACCCTCTCGACGTCGGCCTCTGACTGGGCTGTGGTCACGATTTTCGCGACTTCGCCTCCGTAGTTGCGGCATCTTTCCAGCATAGACAGCAGAATGGCGCGGGAAGGTGTACCCTTGAAATCGTGGAAAGAACGGATCAGCACCGTGCCGTATTTCTGGCAGGCCTGGCGGAGATTCCGGCCAAGCCAGGAGGGTGCCTCAACTTCCAGGTCCAGATATTTCGCTCCGGCTTCGACAGCTTTGAGCAGTTTCTGCTCCGCATCCTGGTCGGCAAGGCGGCAGGTCGCAATCAAAGGCACGTCTGAGATGGAAAACAGGGTTTCGATTTCGTCCAGGTCCAGCGGACAGAGGTCCAGGCGTATCTCCGCCATCTCAATCCGGCCGCTTTGGAGCAGTTCAAGGATTTCGTCGAGGGTTTTGTGTTGTATCGATGTGCAAATCACCGTTGTGTATATTGTTGATTATTAAACATTTATGCGCGAGTCTCTGTTCTGTTCGGGACAAAGACTCTGGGTCAAGTCGTTAGTGGTCAAGCAGTTGCGTGACGGCGGCGGGAAGCAGTTCGCGGATGATGACCTCGCCCGGAACGACGGGAAGCACGAAAGCGACCTTCGACCCGGTCGATTTCTTGTCCTTGCCCATCGCTTCAGCAAGCACGTCGAGGGGATAGGGGCATTCGACCGGCAGGCCGCAGGCTTTGAAATCGGCCTCAAGGCGCGCTGCAAGGCTCTTTCCGCTCTCCGGAGTCTTCGACAGACCGAGGGAGTCCGAGAGGCGGGCGGCGAGGATTATGCCTATGGACACGGCCTCTCCGTGGGCGATGTCGTCACCGCGAAGGCGGGCTTCGTGCTCGATGGCGTGGGCGAAAGTATGGCCGAGATTCAGAGTCCGGCGTTCTCCCGATTCATATAGGTCGCGCCCGACGACGGCCTCCTTTATAGACGCGGCCCGGAGAATCAGTTCACCGAGGGCTTTTCCGCACGACAGGGCCTCTACGGCGGCGGCATAATCATCGGCGTCGGCTATCAGGAAGGTCTTGAGAAGCTCGGCGGCACCGCAGCGGAACTCCCTGTCCGGCAGAGTCTTAAGGACTTCCGGGCATATAAAGGTGTACTCCGGAAGGACTATTGTGCCAAGCATATTCTTGTAGCCGTCCAGATTGACTCCGGTCTTGCCGCCGACGGCCGCATCGACCTGGGCTAGCAGAGTCGTCGGAAGATTGGCATAGCGCACTCCCCTCTTGTAGATGGATGCGGCGAAACCGGCCATATCGCTCGTGATTCCGCCTCCGACGGCAAGCACCAGCGCCCGTCGGGAGGCCCCGGCCTCAAGCAGGCTGCGGCAGATTCCGAGGACCGTGTCTATGGTTTTGTACTCTTCGGAGGCCTCTATGGCTATGGTCCCTTTTACAGAACTCAGGGAATCCAGGACTTCCGAGGCTGCCCAGGCGACGTTCTCATCGTAGACAAGGTATATTTCCTCCTCGTTTCCGAGGTAGGAGGCCGCTTCTCTGAGCGAACTTAGACTTACTGTCCGGCGTTTTGCTTCCATAAAATATTCTTCTGCAAACAAAGATATGGATATGACAAGATATTTCCAAATCGGCTGGCACTATAATTGTGGCTTTTTAAACAAAACTTCAGATATGAAAAAATTACTTATACTTGCCCTGACTTTCTTTGCGCTTGAACTTTGCGCGGGGGCACAGGCGGTCTACGCCGTCAATTACAAGAGCGATGCTGACGTGAAGGTCTATGTGGCCAATTACAAGAGCGATGCGGATCTCGCGGTGTGGAAATGCCCGTACAAGAGCGATGCGGAGGGCAACAAGGGACTGTGGTATTTCGTCAACTACTCCAGCGACGCGAAAAAGAAAATCTATTTCGTAGATTACAAGTCCGACGCAGACCTGGTGATATGGTTCGCCTCCTACAAGAGCGACGCCGGCTGGCTACGCAAGGAAAAGCAGCATCTGATGTATTAGCCGCGTAATGGTAAAAAACATAGTATTCGACTTCGGCGGGGTTCTGGTGGACTGGAACCCCCATTATTTGTATGACAAGCACTTCGGGAGCCGGGAGAAAGCCGACTGGTTCCTCGAAAATATCTGCACCGGACGGTGGAATATCCAGATGGACGGAGGCAAGCCCTTCGCCGAGGGCTGTGCCGAACTCTCGGCGAAATATCCTGAATGGACGAAGGAAATTTATATGTTCTTCGAAAGATGGATAGAGATGATGGCCGATGAGATTCCCGGGATGCGGAAACTGCTGGGCGAGCTGAAGGCGGCGGGCTACGGTCTGTATGGACTCACGAACTGGTCGGCCGAGACTTTCTGCCAGGTCAGGGACCGCTACGAGGTTTTTTCGCTTCTCGACGGGATGGTCGTTTCGGGAGAAGAGCATATAGTAAAACCGGACGAGGCTATCTTCAAAAGGTTGCTGGAGCGCTACGGTCTGAACGCTGCGGAATGCATCTTCGTCGATGACCTTCAGCGCAATGTGGACGGCGCCATCCAAGCCGGACTCCAGGGGCTGCTTTTCCGCGGGGCAGAAAGTCTCCGGGAAGATTTTACCCGCCTGGGCATCCTGGACTGATGGTTTTTGAAAGAAATCTTTTATTATATTTGCATCATAAACCCTTAAACCTGTCTGAAAATGGCTACAATTCTTTATTTCGTCGGTCTTGTTCTGGCTGTACTGGCCGTCATTGACATCATCAAGAAACCTATCTCACTTGTCGGCAAGATTATCTGCTGCGTGCTTGTACTGATCACCAGCTGGATCGGTCTCGCGGTCTACTATCTCTACGCCAAAGACCGCATAACCAAGTGGTTTAAATAAGCTTTGGGGCCGGGCTTTGCAAATCAATGGATTTTTGCCTATATTTGCAGCCCCATACCAGCCCGGATGGCGGAATTGGTAGACGCGCTGGACTCAAAATCCAGTATCCCTTAAAGATGTGCGGGTTCGATTCCCGCTCTGGGCACAAGCCTCCCTCACGGGAGGTTTTTTTGTTTTCGTAGAGCAAAAATATTTGGAGCTTTCAACGTCTTTTCGTATTTTTGTGAACTGAAAGTAATGCGCAACACTACTATGGGTTTACAAAATCAACTTCTCCTGGATCTTTACAAGGACAAAGCAAGTGTTTTTACTATGCAGGGTATCGCCATGGCTTATGGCCAAGGGCTTGACCGGGACACAGTGAAGATCAGGATGTTGGGCTATGTCAGGAAAGGCGAAATCCTCAATCCACGGAAGGGAATATACGCCAAGCCTATCGATGACATCTTTATAAAATCTCGTCTGTCCATATGGATAGATAGCTACTTTCGCTTATTATTCAAATTCCGGAGGTCAAACCCAAATATTTTAGTTCCTTCGTCGCGGCACCAGAATACAGTGTAAAGGCATCCATCGAGGATATCCATCCCTTCCGGCTCAAACTGAAGCTCACGCAAGTCCTGGCAAAGAATATGACGGCGCGTGGCAATATCATAGACGTGCAGTTTGCAGTAATAGGGAGGGTATCCTGCTGTGAGATAGATTCTTCCGTCCTTTACAAATCCTCCCTGCCCGATTCCGACTTCATCATAATACATAGTCCACAGGACATCTTCGCGTCCAAGATGGACTTCCGGGATATCAGCAGGAGGCAGACGGAAGCGCTTGACCCAACGGCTGCGCCAACGGGACCCTCCATGAGTATAGAGAAATCCATTTTCCCGGTCGACCATCCAGTCGAACGGGCCGGGATAGTCGCTGCGGTCCGTATCATAGTAAATCTTTTGGACGATTTGGGAACCATCCATTCCGATATCGGTTACCAGACAGGCGTGAGAACCATTGTCTTCCGAAATATACAGGAGCGGGAACGGGGAATCAGGAGACAGCCTCTCAAGCCCGAAAACAGCATTGTTACAGTGCGAATCGTTTCCTTCGAGTTTATAGAATGAAAGCGATTTCCTCCGGCGCACATCATAGATTTCACACCAGCCTTTGTCACGGATTATTATCGCAGTATCCCCCTGGATGGCAAGTCCCTGGCAGGAAAACCCTTTCCCCTCCGGTATTGGGATGGATGCTATCTCCTTGACCGGGAACGGGGATATTCTATTCTTGAATGCCTTCCCTTCCGGACCTTTTCCGTCAATGGTGTCAAACCAAGTTCCTTTCCTTCCGTCCGTACCTTCGTGCTTTACATTGGCGACATCCATTACACCTGAAAAACTGGTCCAACCTGCAGCATCCTGAGGATCGTGCGGCTCAAAGGCATAATAGAAGCGAAGGTTTTTGTCCCAGCGTATGGTAATTCTCCCATAAAACGCTTTGTTCCTGAAACGGCGCGGAACTTTTACGGCTTCCTGGAGGACCTTGACCCCGCCGCAGATGCGCCAGGCAACGATATACTGCCCTCCCGGAAGGTTTTCCCGGCCGAAAACAAAGCGATTGTCGTCATCCTTGAAGACCTGGTAACCCGAAATACGGTAGCGCCCGCAAGCCGGCGGAGCAAGGGTTGAACTGTACACAAAGCGTTCGCCACGGTCTAGATACACCCAATCCTTTCCCGGCAGCGGAATTGCTGCCAGGAAAAGGAATAAAGATGTAAACAGCGAAGCGAGAACCTTCATCTACCGTATCTATTCGATAGAGATATTGGTGAGGGTTGCGCTTGATGTAAATGTCCCGTCATTAGAGGACTGCGACACCAGATTCTCAAGCTTCAGTTCCGTGACGGCCGCTCCGTTCACTTTGGAGCCGGCACCTACGGTGCACTTGGCATTGTCACCGAACGTCATTTTCAAGTCGTTGCTGTGGACGCCTCCGACATACAGACCCGGGACATTGTTTCCAGTGGCGCTCTTGAGCGTGCCGCTGAAAGTACAGCCGTTAAAGGCCTGGTTTCCGTTGGATTTTCCAAGCAGGCCGCCGGTATAGACCTTAGCGGCAGATTCCGATGTGTCGATATTACCGGAGAACCGGTTGTCGCTGAAAGCAGTCGCGGCAGTGTATGCTATAACGCCACCTACTTCAGAGAAATCCGTCCCGGTTGCCTTCACGCTAATGTCACATTGAGCCTTGTTGCCGGAAATGCCCTGATTGGAGTAGGAAGTAATTCCTCCGACCCTCATTTTCTGCGGTCCGGTATAACTTACATTGCCGTAATTCTCATTGGAAGTGAAAGTTTGTCCACCCTTGTCGCAGGCGGCGACACCACCGAGATAAGAATAACCGCCCGAAGTTGAAGTGCCGACAATCACCGACAGAGGTTTGTAATTCTTCAATCCGGAGTAAGTATTGGCAGTTTCATTCTCAAAACGGCCTACCACACCTCCGACGAAGAACTGACTGTTCATCTCCGACACCTGAACGAGGATGGGCTTGGCAGCTTCAGTTGAAGAAAGGTTCGACAGAACGGCCGCGCCGGCTTTCCACCCGATCACTCCGCCGACAACCAGGTTGGATGCCAGGGTTCCGGCGGAAACGCTTATGCCGCCCTTGCTATAAACATCAGTGACGCTGATACCTCCGAGGTGTCCGACAACACCTCCGACACGAAGTCCGTTAGTTCCGTCTGCAGGGAAATCAACTTCTATGTCGCCCTCGTTATTGGATGTTGCGAAAGCGGCGCCCGCCTGACCGGCCACACCGCCGACAAGAGGACAGTATACACCTGTCTGAGACGAGCCTTTGACCACGATCTTGCCGTAGTTGGTGCTTTCCGACAGACCGATGTTCGAGTACCCCACGATGCCGCCGATACGGTGGTAAGACGAGGCGCACTGCTTATTTGCGGTATCGGAATTGTCTCTTTCCAAAGTAACGTTCACTTCGCCTTTGTTGGTCAGATGATCGGCCGCGAAAGCTCCCTGGCCATAGATGCC
>JAEEGH010019162.1_pt1 | contig 14375 bp, 10 predicted proteins | sample 9134181 | NCBI WGS metagenome assembly JAEEGH01 (sample SAMN16246544, study PRJNA631951) | gut metagenome | biome: gut microbiome; feature: rumen; material: DP-attached | host: Bos | place: Iran: Karaj | collected 2018-10 | reverse complement strand
GCAGCCACAATCCCGAGTTCACCTGCATGGAGCTTTATGTGAGCTACAAGGACTACAACTGGATGATGACCTTCACCGAGAATCTTCTCGAGCGTATCTGTCTCGCTGTCAACGGGACAACCGAGGTGAAGATTGGCGAAAACGTCGTCAGTTTCAAGGCTCCCTATCGTCGCCTGCCCATCCTGGAGGCCATTCAAGAGAAGACCGGTTACGACCTCTCTGTGATGACCGAGGAGGAGATTCGTGCTGTGGCCCAGAAGCTTGGCATCGAGGACATCGAGACGATGGGCAAGGGCAAGCTTATCGACGAGATCTTTGGCGAGACCTGCGAAGGCTCCTTCATCCAGCCCACCTTCATCACCGATTATCCGGTCGAGATGTCGCCGCTCACCAAGATGCATCGTTCCAAGCTAGGCCTTACCGAGCGTTTCGAGCTGATGGTCAACGGAAAGGAGCTGGCTAATGCCTATTCCGAGCTGAACGACCCCATCGACCAGTACAATCGTTTCGTCGATCAGATGAAGCTCGCCGCAAAGGGCGATGACGAGGCCATGGTCATTGACCACGATTTCGTGCGCGCTCTCGAGTATGGCATGCCTCCGACATCGGGCATCGGCATCGGCATCGATCGTCTCTGCATCCTGATGACAGGCCAGCCCACCATTCAGGAAGTGCTGCTTTTCCCCACCATGAAGCCCGAGAAGGTCGAGCGCAAGGACCCCGTCGAGAAGTTCCTCGCCCTGGGTGTTCCTTCCGAGGACTGGGTGGCCGTGCTGTGGAAGGCAGGCTATCTTACCACTGAAAGTCTTGCCAACGAGAAACCCGGCAAGGTCCTTCAGCAGATGATTGACATCAAGAAGAAGTATAAGGCCCTCATCGGCGAACTTCAAAACCCATCGCAGGCCGACGTCCAGTCGTGGATCGAGGCTGCCGCTAACTGATTTGCTTATGAATATCCCTGGTATTGTAGCCATTCTCGGTAGTGGCTCCTGGAGTACTGCTATTGCTAAGATCGTCCAGGATAATGGTGCCGAAATCTGGTGGTATATGCGAAATGAGCAGAAAATCATCGATTTCAAGGCCTTGGGGCACAATCCGACCTATCTTTCCAGTGTTCGCTTCAATTTGTCGAAAATCAATTTCACGACAGATATCAACGAGGCTATCCGTAATTCTGATATGATCATTTTCGGTATGCCTTCGCCGTACCTGAAGCAGCATGTCGAGAAGATCACCGAATCGATGGAGGACAAGATGGTCATCTCGATCATCAAGGGTATTGTCCAGGATCTGAACATCCCGATCAGCCAGTACCTCTCCGAACGCTTTTCGTTGACGCCCAGTCAGTTTGCCACCCTTTCGGGACCTTCTCATGCCGAGGAGGTGGCTTGGGAACGGCTCACCTATCTTACGGTGGGTTGCAAGAACACCCAGATAGGGCAGGAGATTGCTGACTTCTTCCAGAACCATTACGTGCATACCACTGTCAGCTCCGATGTCATCGGTGTGCAGTTTGCCGGCGTGTTGAAGAATATCTATGCGATAGCATCCGGCATCTGTTCTGGACTCAAGTACGGCGACAACTTCCAGGCGGTGCTTGTGGCCAATGCCATGCGCGAAATGAAGCGCTTCATCAACGGCATCAACCCCGAGGGGAAGTCTTCGCGCCATATTTCCGAATCGGTCTATACGGGAGACCTTCTCGTTACGGCCTATAGCCGATTCTCCCGCAACCATATGTTCGGCGTCATGATTGGCAAGGGCTATAGCGTAAAGAGTGCCCAGCTCGAGATGGAGATGGTGGCCGAAGGCTACTATGGTACGAAATGTATCAAGGAGATCAACCAGCAGTATGGCATCTCGATCCCTATTGTCGATTGCGTCTATAACATCCTCTATAAGCGTATGTCCCCATTCGTGGAGTTCAAGCTTCTGAGCGACATGTTGAGGTAAACCGGTTGTATTGAAAGACTAACTTTTATACCATATTATTAATTAAATTCTTTCTGTTATGAAACTTTCAGTCGAAAAAGCACAATGTTTCGTTCCTGCCGGCACATTGGCCGCAGTTGCTGCACAAACCGCTTCTTGCAACGAACTTCTTGAGTCGGGCAAGGGAGCTGGCAATGACTTCCTGGGTTGGGTTCACCTCCCATCAAGCATCACCGAGGAATTCCTCAACGACGTACAGGCCACAGCCGACCTGCTGCGCGAGAAGTGCGAGGTTGTTGTCGTAGCCGGCATCGGCGGTTCTTATCTTGGCCCTCGCGCCGTCAACGAGGCATTGGCAAGTGCTTTTGATGCTTATCAGACCAGCCGCAAGAATCCTATTGTAGTTTATGCCGGCAATAACATCGGCGAAGACTATCTCGCCGACCTCTTCGACATTCTGAAGGAGAAGGAGTTTGGCATCATCAATATCTCGAAGTCGGGTACGACGACCGAGACCGCGCTGACTTTCCGTATTCTCAAGACGATGCTTGAGGAGAAGGTTGGCAAGGCCGAGGCTCAGAAGCGCATCGTTGCTGTCACCGATGCCAAGCGTGGTGCCCTCTGCACCCTTGCTACGAAGGAAGGCTACAAGAAGTATGTCATTCCCGACAATGTGGGAGGACGTTTCTCCGTGCTCACTCCAGTAGGTCTCATCGCCATCGCCGTTGCAGGCAATGACATCAAGGCTCTCGTTCGTGGCGCCCAGGATATGGAGAAGGCTACGGGCGTGGATGTTCCTTACGCCGAGAATCCTGCCGCACAGTATGCTGCAGTTCGCAATGCACTCTATCAGTTCGGCAAGAAGACAGAGATTCTGGTGAACTATCAGCCCAAGCTCCACTATATGTCCGAGTGGTGGAAGCAGCTCTTCGGTGAATCTGAGGGTAAGGACCACAAGGGCATCTTCCCGGCTTCTGTCGATTTCACCACCGACCTTCACTCCATGGGCCAGTGGATCCAGGAAGGCGAGCGTACCATCTTCGAAACAGTCATCTCCATCAAGAATCCCAACCGCACCGTTGTAGTTCCTTCTGACGAAGAGAATCTCGATGGTCTCAACTTCCTCGCTGGCAAGCGTGTCGATCAGGTCAACAAGATGGCCGAACTGGGCACCCAGATTGCTCATGTCGATGGCGGCGTGCCCAACTTCAAGATTGAGATTGACAAGCTCGATGAGTACAACCTCGGCCAACTCATCTACTTCTTCGAGCGTGCCTGCGGTATCTCTGGTTACATCCTCGGTGTCAATCCGTTCAACCAGCCCGGTGTAGAGGCTTACAAGAAGAACATGTTCGCCCTGCTCGAAAAGCCAGGCTACGAAGAGGCCACCAAGGCCATCAAGGCTCGCCTCGCCGAGTGATATTTCCTCCGAAATTCTTTCGGAAATAGTCATGAATAGGTTCGAGGGGTTCAAAAGCACAAATGCTCGAACCCCTCGAATTTTTTTTGTTTAAATTTCCTTCTCAAAAATGCTGAAAGCCTTCTTGTTCGATATGGATGGCGTGCTCTTCAATAGTATGCCGAAACATGCTGAAGCTTGGTATCAGGTTATGGGCGAACACTATGGTTTCGTCTGCGACCGCACGTTCTTCTATCTGGTCGAAGGTTCGACCGGCCAACAGGTTATCGATGACTTCTTCGTTGAGCAACGCGGACGTCATGCCGAACCTTGGGAAATTGAGATGATCTATCGGGAAAAGTCGCAGACCTTCGTGCAACTGGGAGCTGCTGAGCCGATGGTGGGAGCTGCCGACGTACTTCGTAAAGTGGGAGAGAAGGGTCTGACGCGTGTGCTGGTGACGGGCAGCGGCCAGCCTTCGCTGATCAATAAGCTGAATTATGTCTATCCGAACGTCTTCGATTGGAGCCGTATCGTATCGGCCAAGGATTGCCCCATTGGTCATGGCAAGCCGATGCCTGACCCGTATCTGATGGGTTTGGTCAAGGCGGGAAATATCAAGCCTTCCGAAGCCATCGTTGTCGAGAATGCGCCGATGGGTGTGCAGGCCGGACATGCAGCCGGAATCTTTACGGTAGCTGTCAATACGGGTCCGCTCGATCCGCAGGTTCTTCGCGATGCGGGAGCCGACATCGTGCTTAGTGGCATGACTGAACTTGCCGAACGCTTCGACGAGATTCTCGCCTTACAACAAGAGCTTTGTACTGATGACATCGGCCATCAGGATCATGATGGAACTGATGACGACCGCTTGCGTCGAGTTGCGTCCCACCTGTAGTGCTCCGCCCTTCACGGTATATCCGAAGAACCCCGAGACAGTGGTGATGATGAAGCCGAAGATCATCGACTTCTGGATGGCATAATCGATATGGCTGATGTCGAAGTAGAATTGTATGCCTGTCACGTAATCGTCCACGGTTGGTGTTCCAGTCAGCATACACAGGATGCCGCCACCAATCAGGCCCAACGAGATGGATAGGATGACGAGAATCGGCATCAGCGAAACCACCGCACAGACCTTTGGCAGAATCAGGTAGTTGGCCGAATTGACGCCCATGATTTCCATGGCATCAATCTGCTCGGTCACGCGCATGGTGCCAATCTCCGATGCAATGTTCGAACCTACCTTACCGGCCAGTATCAGACACATCATCGCCGACGAGAACTCGAGCATCAGGATTTCGCGCGTTGCAAAACCGATGAGGTATTGGGGGAGGAGCGGGTTGTCGAGATTCTTCTGGATCTGGATGCACGAGACGGCACCGATGAACAGCGAGATGATGCCAATGATGCCAATCGAGTCAATCACCAGCCCGTGACATTCCTGCAGATACTGATGGCCGAACATGTTCCAGCGGTCTGGCTTGGTGAAGACCTTCTTCATCAAGAGCACATATCGACCGAAGTCGCTGATCCATCTTGTCAGCATCATAGCAGCTGTAACGAAATTTTAATTGTTAAATATTGTTTGGTAATTGCCAATTATTGCAATTTCGCGGTGCAAAGATACAAAAAAAAATGATAAAGTGTACAAAATAGATTTTGTAATTGAGAAAAATTCACTATCTTTGCACCGAAAATCACCGAATCGCCCCAAAATTTGGCTTGTCAGGCCTTCGGTTGATCCGTATAATTTGAGTTTGTTATAAAGAAAATAGGAAATGGAAGAGCAGGTGAGTGTACTACGTACCGATAACCTCGTCAAGCGTTATGGGCCGCGCACGGTGGCCGATCATGTCAGCATCGACGTTCGTCAGGGCGAGATTGTAGGACTTCTGGGACCGAATGGCGCCGGCAAGACTACCACATTCTACATGACTACAGGACTGGTGACGCCCAATGAGGGACGAATCTTCCTCGACGACCAGGAGATCACCAAGCTGCCCGTCTATCGTCGTGCCAAGTTAGGCATCGGCTATCTGGCACAGGAAGCTTCGGTCTATCGCAAGATGTCGGTCGAGGACAACCTGCGTGCTACGCTCGAAATGACCACCATGACACCCGAAGAGCAGCGCGACAAGCTCGAGTCACTCATTGCCGAGTTCCGCCTCCAGAAGGTGCGTCGCAATCTGGGCGACCGTCTGTCGGGTGGCGAGCGACGTCGTTGCGAGATAGCCCGTTGTCTGGCCATCAGCCCCAAGTTCATCATGCTCGACGAACCTTTTGCCGGTGTCGATCCTATTGCCGTCGAGGATATCCAGTACATTGTCTATAAGCTCAAGGACAAGAACATCGGCATTCTCATCACCGACCACAACGCACCCGAAACACTATCTATCGTCGATCGTGCCTACCTCCTCTTCGAAGGCAAGATTCTCTTCCAGGGCACCAGCGAAGAACTCGCTGCCAATCCTGTCGTACGCGAGAAGTACCTCGGTCGTAACTTCGTCTTTATCCGCAAGAAGTTCGACCAACCTTCCACCACCGAAGAGGTAGCTATGCGTGCTGCCGCCGAACAATCCACTTTATAAATTTATAATCCTATGAAAACATTCAAATTGGGCATCATCGGCGCCGGATGGATCGCCGATCAAATGGGCAAGACGCTCACTCCCATCCCCGGTTACGAAGTCTATGCCATCGCATCCCGTACCTTAGAGAAGGCGCAGGCTTTCGCTGCGCGTTACGGCTGTACCCGCGTTTACGATTCCTACGAGGCTCTCGTCCAGGATCCTGATGTAGATCTTGTCTATATCGCCACGCCTCATTCGCATCACTATGCACACACTCGTCTGGCCTTGGAGTACGGCAAGCCTTGCCTCGTCGAGAAGGCATTTACGGCCAATGCAGCCGAGGCCAAGGAACTTCTCGACCTGGCCCACGAGAAAGGCATCTTTATCACCGAAGCCATCTGGACCCGCTACATGCCTCTGTCCCACAAGGTCAAGGAGATTATGGAAAGCGGCATCATTGGCCAGCCCCGCCTCCTTCAGGCCAGCCTCTGCTACATGATGGAGCAGAAGCCACGCATCGTTCGTGCTGATCTTTGTGGCGGTGCCCTGCTTGACCTTGGAGTCTATGCCCTCAACTTCGCCCGTATGTATTTCGGTACCAATATAGTCCGTCAGGTCAGCAACTGCCACCTGGGTCCTACAGGCATGGATATGCAGGAATGTATTTCCCTCAGCTTTGCCGATGGCAAGATGGCCAACCTCCAGTCGGGTGCCCTTTGTCTCAACGACCGTCGCGGCATCATCAGCGGCACCGAAGGATATATCAGCGTCGATAACATCAATTGCCCCGGCCGCATTGAGGTTTGGCGCAACTACGAACTTGTAGCCACCTACGACCGTCCAATCGATATGGTCAGCGGCTATGAATACCAGGTGTTCGAGTGCAAGCGCTGTCTCGAACAAGGTCTCCTCGAATCGCCCCTGATGCCTCACGCCGAAACGCTCTCCATCATGGAGCAGATGGACTCCCTCCGACGTGAATGGGGCGTCCGCTATCCGATGGATCGATAATATCTCAAGTTTCGCTAAATGCGAAACTATATTGGAGTTATCGGTAGTAAACGGGAGTTAACAGACTTCCTGCCTGTGGAGTTAACGGACAAATGTGCCGTTGGAACCTCTTTTCGAAAGGCAAAGGTAACGTCCGATAACTCCCGTTTTCTCCCCTATATCAACAAGTTGAGCAAATGCGAAACTTGAGTAATATTTTTGAAATGGAGTGTCTAAATGGATAGTTACTCCATTATTTTTGAATTTAGCACAAAAAGTTCACAAATTGTTCTAAGTTTGCCAAAGGTAGCACAAAAAGTTTAGAAATTGTGCCAAGTTTGTCGAAGATAGCGCAAAAAGTTTAGAAATTGTGCTAAGTTCGCCGAAGGTAGCACAAAAAGTTTAGAAATTGTGCTAAGTTTGTCAAAGATAGCACAAAAAATTTAGAAATTGTGCTAAGTTTGTCAAAGATAGCACAAAAAGTTCACAAATTGTGCTAAGTTTGCCGAAGATAGCACAAAAAGTTTAGAAATTGTGCTAAGTTTGCCGAAGGTAGCACAAAAAGTATAGAAATTGTGCTACTTTCGTCGAAGAAAATAAAAATGTGTTCATAGACGTCTTATCTCACTCGAATGTTGATCTTTTATGCTGTCATTCATTCTGAATTATTATGAGATAGTGTAATCTTGCCATGTGTCCGGTTATTGACTATGGCAGTCAATGGAACTATTTACTTGAATTATTTATTTGCAGATAGAGCTTAGTACCAACCTGTTTTATTGTAATGATGTTCGATAAATATTTTACTCTCAATCTTTATGCAACAATACTGTATCTCAATTGGAGTGTAGAGTCGATAGTTTCGCTTATAATGACGATAAAACATATAATAATTTGAAATAATCAACAAATAGTTGTGTTTTTTCAGATTTTTTTTTGTATATTTGCCTCGTTTTACTCTAAATATTTTTTGTAATAAAAGACTTCGTTAAGCGTAGAACATATAGATAGTCATCACATCTTAGGTACATATTGTTTGGGATATTTACTTAGTTTCGACTCAAGTTTCACTCTTAGCAATGATAGAGATCGGTTAGGCAAAAGTAATTTAGTTCTTTAAATATATTAACAATTCTCTAGCATGAAGTATGAGAATTTAACTTAGTTATTGATTATGTTGTATATTCATCATCAACGGGGGTTCTCGCATCCCCATGAACAAGAACAATTGGACACAATATTGCCAATTTTAGATAATTATTTTAGTGGCAACACTAATGCTTATTTGTTAGCTAATGTCAACTTTGGCGGAGTTGAGCCAGATGCGATGTTGGTTACAACAAATTATGTTATAGGCATTGAATTCAAAGACTATGGAAGCAATAATAGAGATACTCCTCAAAAAGTGGTATGCATGGAAAATGGGCCATGGAATGTCTTAAAGTATAATGGAGACCCCATAAAAGATAAGGAAGGTAATGCTTTGTCCGTAAAAGGTGGCACTTTTGGTAATCCTTATGATCAGGCAAATTATAATCGAAAAATAGTCAAAGGTGATTTATCCAATTTTTTACATTCTGATAAGATAGGAAATAGTGTATTCTGGTTTATAGTATTTAATAGGTACATGGAAGCAGATGTTCAAAATCTAAATGCTCCATGGCTTAAAGTTTTGACAAATGATTCAATTGTAAGGCAATTGAATTTAATTGGTAGTGCCCCAATTTTTAAAGATGATAATGTTATAAGAGGTTGGTTAGCACGTCATGGTATCTCCATTTTTTGTTCTATCTTTGAATATCCACATAAAAAACCTGTTGTCATAAAAGAATCCCCAAAGTATTATCCAGATAATCAACAATTGATCAAAGAACTGTCTGAATATTATGCTGAAAAGGCTAATCATGGACGAGTAATATTCCTTCTCATCATGAGTTCGATAATGACTTTGACCATGATGTTTCGTTGGTGGTGGAACACTCGTCCTATTTGGTGGGCTATTATTACAGTACTTCTAGTGGCTTTTGGCGTTTGGTATTTTTTTGAGCGTAGAACTACTCGTTTTTTTCGAGACGTGCCAAAAAAAGGTGAAATAATAGATAATAGGGCATACATCAATGGACTTAACCAATTTAATTGGATGTCCATCGCCCTAAATCATGTTTGTTGGTTTTTGGTCGCTTTTCTCTTGATTGCGTTTCGCCCTATTTGTGCCGAATTCCTTCCAGTTCATTGTTGCGCCTTTTATGATATGTTAAGGCTGATGAGCATTCTTCTTTATAACTGTGGAATAGCTATTGCTATTGGTACTATTATCAGTTTATTCTATCGTATTTATGAAAAGATAACTGATGTTGACGATAAAAGAACCATATTTTCCAAACTGAATTTGTCTATGATGCCAATCTCCCGATTGGATATTTCATTTGAAGGATATTTCGTTAGAGATTTAAGACGTTGGATTCGAATACTCATTTATATGAGTGCCATGGTTTCTATTCTTTGGTTCGTTTTCACTATCTTAGCAGACAAGAAACTTGTAAAACAAAAATATACATATTGGCCCTCAGCCTTTGTGTTTGGGAATGATGACCCTGTCCCTCCTGATTCTTCAATACAAATATTAGATATGCATTTTAAAGAAGGAAAAGTCGGAAATCTCAGACTAGGCGAGAAACTACAATTACACTTAGTTGTCACGCCAACGAATCATAATGAGGAACTTACGTGCGATTGGACCAAAGAGGTCGCCGAAGTCCGTTGGAAGAATAATACTTTAGAAGTGACGCCTAAAAAACAGGGAGTATGTAACATCACGGTCTCGTCTAGTCCCTCTAATAAGACAGCTGTTTTTCAGGTAAATGTCAAAAAAACAAAAAGTGTTTCTTCACCTCCACCTACACCGTTATCATCATCATCCTCTTCTCCTTCATCCTCTTCTTCTTCACACACGAACATTGTTTCGATGTCTTTCTCGGAAGGGCCTACAGCAACTGTCAAACTTGGAGAAAAACTACGGTTACATCTTGATATCGATCCAGCGAATCATGACGAAGAACTTAAATACGAATGGTCTAAAGATGCCTACGGCGAAAATATAGCGGTAGTGAGTCGGGTTGGTAATTCTTATATTGTGAAACCCATGAAGAGAGGAGAATGTCTCATTACAGTTACATCGAGTCGTACTGGAAAGGAGGCAAGTTGTTTGGTCCGAGTTCAATGAGCCATCCTTTTAAAAAGTGATAGACTCCGATAGCAGCAAGATGGTTTTCCAACACTTGCTGATGAAGTATTATGGTAGATAAAACATTCATCCGAAACGTTATTGAATAGCGTTTCGGGTGATTTTTTTACTGTTATTCTTAGATTTTGGCTCTATTTCTTGGTAATGTTGGAAAAAAGGTGTATATTTGCGGCAACAAATTGGTTATGAATTGACCGAAAGAAATAATATATTATGAGGAGTAGGATTAAACAAGCTATTTGGCTGCTGGTTGCGACCATCGGTATGATTCCCCTTTGGGGATGTGTGAGTAACGGGAATGGAGGAATGTCGGATGGTACCTTTGTTCATCAACCGGCGAATGCGGTGTATCATTGGAAGACTGTGTATAACCCCAATGCTTATGAGAAGGAGTTTCTGAAGAAACATCAGGTGAAGAGGTTGTACCTGAAGTTCTTTGATGTGGGTGTCGATAACCTGTACGATGGGAAGGGAGAACAGCCGGTTCCGATTGCCACCACTATATTTAAGGATTCCATCAAGCACCTTGGCGACATCGAAGTAGTACCCGTAGTCTTCATCACCGTCGATGCCTTGAAATGTGCTTCTCCTCTTTATTCGCTTGCCGAACGTATCGTCGAACGCGTCGATGCCATGTGCTGGGCTAATCACATCGCCTATCGCGAAGTGCAAATCGACTGCGACTGGACACGCGAGACCAAGTCGCTCTTCTTCGACCTTTGCCACGAGGTGAAGTTTCTGCTGAAGGAGAAACGAAAGGGACTGAGTGCCACCATCCGTCTGCACCAGTTGCGCGACACGTTGCCCGACATCGATTATGGCGTGCTGATGCTCTACAATACCGAGAACTTGCGGAACCCCGATGTGAAGAATTCCATCTTGAGCAGTAACGTCGTGAAGGAGTATATGCGGCATGTAGAGGCTGATAAGCATTTGGATTTTGCTTTTCCCACCTACGAGTGGACGTTGTGGTTCAAGGACCGGAAGTTCATGGGCATACTTCGAGCCAATGACAACACGAACGTCGATGGCACCTTGCGCCATGAGACGAGCGACTACCATGAGATCATTGAAGCGAAGCGCGCCCTTCGTTCTGAACTGAAGAACATCGGTTATCCTTCTTCGACCATTATTTATCACCTTGATTCTATCAACCTTTCAAAATACAGCGACCATGAGATCTCTGAAATATATCGTCCTTAACCTGTTGCTGCTGATTTGCTCAGATGCTTTCGCATGCGGAGATTGGGCCTCCGATGCTGGCAATGTACTACTTTACCGAATCATGCCCTTGGACGAAACCGATTATTATGAGTATTGCACCACTTGGAGTAGCGACAATATGTTGCATCTCAAGGTCGATTACAAGGCCGACAACCTCCTATTGTGGCAGAAGCAGACTTCTCCAAGCATCCTCCTCGACGATATTGAGCGCATTGTCTATCGTACCGATGAGGGTTACCTGATGCGTGTCAAGGAACATCCTGTGCCATCTGACGGGCAAGACAATACTTTCATGCGATGGATCCTTGCACAACATCGTATCGACATATTGGACTTTCTGATTATGGCAAAGCAGAGCGAGAAGGTACGCTTATCTATGAACGATCCCTGGTATTACGATGTGAAGGACGGCTACCATTACCGGGTGCTCGAGGACGTGGTAGAACAGTGCCGCCAATACACATCTGGCCCGTTGTTGGGGCGTTATGCCCTGCAGATGGTGCGTGCGTTGTGTACGTTGCGCGAATACCAGGCATGTGCTGACTTTTGGGATAGCATCCGCGGGAAACTTGGTAATGATGCCGTCGGGAAGATGACCGAGTTGCGTGCAGCCGCCGCACTCTACAAGGTGGGGCGTAAGGATGAAGCCTTCAACATCTATGCCCGCTATGGTGATGTGGCGTCGATACGTGCCGTCAATGGTGGTCAGGTCGATGACGAACTGACCTTCGTGTATGACCTCGACCCCAATTCCCCCTATTTGGAAGGAGAGCTGCAGAAATGGCTCCTGTACTATGGCACCTGCCGCCCAGCTGACCTTCGCGATGAATTTGCATATCATTTCGATTTGGAGAAATACAGAAGTCTGAAGGAGTTGGCCCACCGTGCTATCAAGGAAAAGAAGAGCAGGCAGTTGGCGATGTGGTATTATACGCTGGCCGCACTTTATGACATGAATGGCGAGCCGCACAAGGCTATGCGATATCTGGCGCAGGGACAACGCTGTCCGAAGAACCCGTATCTGCGCGACACTTACCATGTGCTGCATATGTGGCTCGATGCTCAGACGTCCACCTACGACGAAGACTATGAACTTCGACTACTGAACGACCTGAAGTGGCTTGCAGGCAAGATCAAGCGGGAAGCTACGCCCAAGTTGTATCGCAAACTGGATGAGTACAATGATAAAACGGGTGGACACAAAGATGGCTATTGGGAAATCTATCAATGCGTTTCGAACACCTTCTATTGGAACGATGCCTTGCGACGCATTCTGTTCAAAGTCGTTTGCCCACGGATGCACGAAGCCGGCAAGTATGTGCGCGAGATACAGTTGGCAAATATGGCCGAAAACCTTTTGGTGCAGCCCAAGGGCTATGCAGGGGAGATGTTTTTGATCATGGACCGGTTGTCTTATGCCGATACCCGCGCCTATTACATGCGCATCTTCCAGCCCGAGGACGACTTCGACCGTTTCCTGAACAACCGCAGCAAGACCGACCGAAATTTCTGGTATGACATCCTTGCCACCAAATGCCTACGCGAACGCCGTTATGCCACGGCATGTTACTATCTGCGCAAGCTTCCCGTCAGTTTCCAGCAGACGCTCAATGTCTATCCTTATATGACGAGAGATCCGTTCAGTTACGACATGCAGATACTCCCGCGCGATGCTTCATTGGCCCCCGACTACAAGCTTCATTTTGCAGAATCCATGATGCGATACCAGAAAGATATGCGACACCACCGCGATCCCAACAAACGGGCCGACGCGAAGTTACAATATGCCTTAGGATTACGTAATTCTGTCCATCGGTGCTGGTTCCTCACTCGCCATAGCAGCAGCTGCGACCATTCCTATATCCAGGGACTTCTTCCCGAGATAGCGTATGTCGAGGATTCCACCATCTATCGACACGAGCAATATGTAGCACTGAGCGAGAAGCTTATCAATGAGGCAATCCTCACCTATACTGATAAGGAGCAGGCTGCCCAGCAGCTCAGGCGCCTACTGCGCTTCCAGCGCATCATGGACAGCTGTGGTGAAACTGCTACAGCACAAGACATCCGCGCACATTGTGACAAGTGGAGGGATTACGCAAAATCCAAGATGGGTATCTGAATTTTTAACTAGTGATGTAAATAGTACGGAATGGAGAGTGGAACAGTGAGTAACAATAAACCTCCCTCGGAAATGTGATTTTCCGAGGGAGGTCTTATATTGGGAAGGAACTTGATTAACGGGTTACGATATCAATAGGAACGTTCAGGATCTTGGCTACCTTGACGAGGGTGTCGATGTGGTGACCCACAGCGGCAGCCATGTGGTGGGTTGGGCCAGCTTCGCTCCAGCGGTTGCAGAATTCGCGGCAGGAGATCGAGAACTTGGTGCGCATGTTGGTGTCGCCGAACATGAAGATGGGGCCTTCCTCGTTGACGCCTTCAGCCACGACGAACTTGAAGATACCATTCTTGTCCTGGGTGATGGCGAGGTAGGTGACGGGGCCTACTGGGGGATAGAACTGGGTGAGGTAGCCGCCGCCGGTCTTGCCGTGGAAGACGGGAACGATCTTCATCGTCGGCTTGTGGGCCTGTGAGATGTCGAAGTCGCCCGAGCCGCTGTGACCGATGATGCAGATATCCTTCGGGAAGTCGATACTGTACATCTCGGCGAGGGTGCCGGTGCCGCTGATGGTCTTGAGGATACTCATAGCCATGGCAACCTTCATATCGCCTTCGACCGCGCAAGCTGTATGCTGCTTGATGAGCATAGAGAAGGCGGGGATGAGCATGGAATCGAGCTTGCCGGCGATGCCCTGTGCAAATCCTGCATAGTGGGAGGCAATCATGCCGAGCTTCTCGTCCTTGACCCACTGCTCGAAGGCAACAACGTACTTGGCCATATCCCAAACCTTTTCGATGGTGCCACCACCTTCAATCTCGAAGGTGTCGAGGATATCCGGAGCCTTGGCGCGGATAGCTTCCTCGTCGGTGATGTTGTCGGCGATGTGCC
>JAEEGH010019160.1_pt1 | contig 14376 bp, 8 predicted proteins | sample 9134181 | NCBI WGS metagenome assembly JAEEGH01 (sample SAMN16246544, study PRJNA631951) | gut metagenome | biome: gut microbiome; feature: rumen; material: DP-attached | host: Bos | place: Iran: Karaj | collected 2018-10 | reverse complement strand
AGTTCGCCACGCTGCACCACTTCTTCGGTTATGAGGGACGCTGTGCTGCGCCTTCAAACTTTGATGCCGACTATTGCTACGCCCTTGGTACCTCTGCTGCCCAGCTGATTGCCAACGGCAAGACTGGCTACATGGCAGTCGTGAAGAATACCACTGCTCCCGCAGACCAGTGGATCGCCGGTGGTGTGCCCATCACGATGATGATGAACATGGAGCGTCGTGCCGGTGAGATGAAGCCTGTGATCCGCAAGGCGCTCGTCGAACTCGACGGTGCACCCTTCAAGGAGTTTGCTGCTCATCGTGACGAGTGGGCCCGTAAGACCGCTTACATCTATCCTGGTCCTATCCAGTACTGGGGACCGACGGAGGTTTGCGACCAGCCCACGAAGACACTCGCTCTCGAGCAGGCAAAGTAATCATACATGTCGAAGAAACGTGTAATCCGACGAAAAGGTGTCGGAACCACTAAGACTTATCACGGCCCAGGGCGTCGTAAACGCCCTGGTGTCGTGATTAGTCTTTTGCAAAAGGTGCCTTCCTGGGGATGGTGGATCGGTGCCGGTGCCATCGTCCTGGGTTACATCTGGTTCTTCTATTATTTCTTCGTGGGTCCCTTCGGCTTCAGATGGCGCGCCCTTTATGGCACCGTCAACTATCCCGAAGGCTATGAGATCCACGGCATCGACATCTCTCATCACCAGGGACGTATCGACTGGGGAGAACTGAAAGACAACGGCTCGATCAACAAGTGTCCCATCCGTTTCGTGATGATCAAGGCGACGGAAGGAGGAACGCTGATAGACGAGAACTTCCGCGACAATTTCTATCAGGCCAGGGAGAACGGTTTCACCCGTGGCGTCTATCATTTTTACAGCGTCCATACTCCCGCAGAACAACAGGCCTGGCACTTCATCAACACCGTCAAATTGGAGAACGGAGACCTGCCTCCTGTGCTCGACGTGGAGCATAAGCCGCAGGAACAGACCGACGAGGAGTTCAAGACCTCCGTGCTGCAATGGCTGGATATGGTGGAGAAGCACTATGGCGTGAAACCTATCCTCTATACCTATTTCAAGTTCAAGACGCGCTATCTCAACGATTCCATCTTCGACCAGTATCCCTACTGGATTGCCCACTATTACGTCGACTCCCTTCAGTATAAAGGCAAGTGGAAGTTCTGGCAGCACACGGATGCAGGCCGTCTGCCGGGCATCAAGGGCAATGTGGACTTCAACATTTATAACGGTTCCTATTACGATCTCCGTCAGATGACCATCGGCTCGCAGGAGACCATCGGCGAAAAGGCATACAACGAATGAGATTCTTCATCACCCTGAGCTACGACGGCACACGCTATCACGGCTGGCAGGTACAGCCCAACGGACCTTCCGTGCAGGAGAAGCTGCAATGGGCGCTGTCTACCATCCTCCGGCAGGATATTCAGGTGACGGGTGCCGGCAGGACGGATGCCGGGGTGCATGCCCGGATGATGGTGGCCCACTTCGATGTGGAGACGATGGACTTCGGACTGCAGGACCTGACCTATAAGTTGAACCGCCTGTTGCCTCACGACATCGCCATTCAGAAGATGGAACCTGTAAGCGATGAAATGCACGCCCGTTTCTCTGCCACTTCGCGCACGTACCATTATTATATACATACCGTGAAGGATCCGTTCTTCAGGGCTTACTCCTGCGAACTGCACTACCCCCTAGACTTCCAGCTGATGAACGAGGCCGCCGCCGTCCTGATGACCTATGAGGACTTTGGGGCTTTCTGCAAGGCGCATGCCGACGTGAAGACCACCCTCTGCCATATCACCGCCGCCGAGTGGCATCAGACATCGAATTCGACCTGGTACTTCGAGATCACCGCCAACCGTTTCCTTCGGAATATGGTCCGCGCCGTTGTGGGCACACTCATCGACGTAGGCCGTAGACGTCTCTCGCTCGACGATTTCCGTAAGGTCATCGAAGGCAAGCGTCGCACGGAGGCCGGTGATTCCATGCCCGCCAACGCTTTATTTCTGGAGGATGTGCAGTATTAAATCGATATATCGTTATACCGTTATATCGTTATTTCGTAAATCTCTAAATTAGAATCCGATGTGGTTAATTCTCGCATTCTTGTCGGCAGCGATGTTAGGCTGCTACGACTCCTTTAAGAAACAGGCACTCAAGGCGAATGCCGTCATCCCCGTCTTGTTTCTCAACACACTTTTCTCCTCCCTGATCTTCCTGCCCTTCATCATCCTCAGTGCTACGACCGACACCTTGCAGGGCACCATCTTCCAGACAGCTTCTGGCGGATGGGAGATGCACAAGTATATCATCCTCAAAGCCCTCATCGTCCTGTCGAGCTGGGTTCTCGGCTATTTTGGCATGAAGCATCTCCCACTGACCATCGTCGGCCCCATCAACGCCACCCGTCCGGTGATGGTGCTCGTAGGTGCGCTGCTGTTCTTTGGCGAGCGCCTGAACGTGTGGCAATGGATTGGTGTGTTGCTGGCTGTGGCTTCTTTCCTCCTGCTCAGTCGCAGTGGCAAGAAAGAAGGCATCGACTTCAAGCACGACCATTGGATCTATATGATTGTAGGGGCAGCCATGCTGGGTGCCATCAGCGGACTCTACGACAAATACCTCATGGCACCCGTAGAGAGTGGGGGAGTAGAGCTCGACCGTATGATGGTGCAGTCGTGGTACAATATCTACCAATGTGGAATGATGGCCCTCATGCTGTGGCTGCTGTGGTGGCCGAAGCATCAGCAGACGACACCGTTCCATTGGTCATGGTCCATTTTGGGCGTGAGCGTGTTCCTCTCTACGGCCGACTTCATGTATTTTTATTCCCTCTCTCTGCCCGATGCGATGATCTCCATCGTCTCGATGATCCGCCGCGGCAGTGTCATCGTGAGTTTCCTCTTCGGTGCGCTCTTCTTCCGCGAGAAGAACCTCAAGGCCAAGGCCTTCGACCTCGCCTTGGTACTCCTCGGAATGCTCTTCCTCTACATCGGCAGTAAATAGATTTAGCCACGGATTAACACGGCCTTATACAATAAGGACACGGCTTTCTCAATCGCAGAAAAAGCCGTGTCTTTTTAAAAGCCGTGTAATTCGTGCCCAAAAATTATTTGATTAAGTCCACGCTGCGCTTGAGGAACTTATCGAGCGCTTCGCCCTTGAGCATACTGTTCTGGAGGAGAGCCAGGTCGATGAGCTGGTGAACGATGGAGTTGCCCTTCGCATAGTCAGCGATGACGGCGGTCTTCTTGTCCTTCTCGGCCTGAACGGCTTTCTCAGCCTCGGCCTTTTGGTCTTTCTCGTCCTGAGTGATCTCGTCCCACTTCTTCTTGTCCTGAGCGGCACGGATGGCAGCCAGACGGGCTTCCTGGCCCTTCAACTCTGCCACGATGGGCTTCCGGGCCTCGGTAGTGGCAGCCTCGCTGTCATTGAGAACCTTCTTCACCAGCGGGTGGTCGGAGTTCAGTACGATGTTGTATGAGTCGGGCATCTGACCGTAGAATCCCATGCCTGCCTGGAACTTGCTCATGTCCTTCATACGGCGCATATACTCGTTCTGCGTGATGACAACAGGAGGGGCCTCTTCGCCGAGGGCATCCACCTGCACCATGAACTCTGCCTTGTCGATCTTTGGCATCTGCGTGCGGAAGACGGCTGACAGATTGTCAGTCTGTTCCTCGCTCAACTGAGTCTTCTTGGCATCTTCCTTTACGATCAGACGGTCGATAATGTCAGAGTCCACACGCGTGAAGTGGCTCTTCTCAAACTTCTGTTCCAGCGTCTGGATGGTGGGCACGTCGAGTTGTCCGTCGAGCAGCAGCACGCTGTAGCCCTTGTCCTGTGCAGCCTTGATATACGAATACTGCTCTTCCTTGTCAGTGGCATAGAGATACACCAGCTGGTCGTTCTTGTCCTTCTGGTTGGCCTCAATGAGCGTCTTGTATTCGTCGAAAGTGAAATATTTGCCATCGGTGTCCTTCATCAGGGCGAAGTCCTTCGCACGGTCGTAGAAACCATCCTCCGAGAGGATGCCATAGTTGATGAAAAGCTTCAGGTCGTCCCACTTCTCCTCATATTCCTTGCGGTTCTCGGCGAAGATGGCCTTCAGACGGTCTGCCACTTTCTTGGTAATGTAGGTGGAGATCTTCTTCACCTCGCGGTCGCTCTGCAGATAGCTGCGGGAGACATTCAGGGGGATGTCAGGCGAGTCGATGACACCATGCAGCAGGGTGAGGAACTCAGGCACGATGCCTTCCACCTGGTCGGTCACGAACACCTGGTTGCAGTACAGCTGGATATTGTTACGCTGCAGCTCAATGTTCGACTTGATCTTCGGGAAATAAAGGATACCCGTGAGGTTAATGGATAGTCCACGTTCAAGTGGATCCAGAAGAGGGGCTCGTCGCTCATGGGGTAGAGGGTGCGGTAGAACGACTTGTAGTCCTCGTCCTTCAGCGTAGAAGGCGTCTTGGTCCACAGCGGCTCCACATTGTTGATGATATTGTCCTCGGCGGTGTCCACCATCTTCTTCTCGTCGCTAGACCACTCCTGCTTCTTGCCGAAAGCCACAGGCACGGCCATGAACTTGCAGTACTTCTGCAACAGTCCCTCCAGCTTGTTCTTGTCGAGGAACTCCTTGGAGTCGTCGTCGATGTAAAGGATGATGTCCGATCCGCGCTCTTCGCGGTCTGCGTCGTCGATCTCATAGGCAGGACTGCCGTCGCAGCTCCACTTCACGGCCTTAGAGCCTTCCTTCCATGACTTGGTGATGATCTCTACCTTCTTCGACACCATGAACGAAGAGTAGAAACCGAGACCAAAGTGGCCGATGATGTTGTTGGCATTGTCCTTGTACTTCTCGAGGAAATCGGTAACGCCCGAAAAGGCAATCTGATTGATATACTTGTCTATCTCCTCCTCGGTCATGCCGATACCGTGGTCGCTGATGGTGATGGTGCCTTTGTCGGCATCGAAGCTGATGCGGACGGTCAGGTCGCCCATTTCTCCCTTGAAGTCGCCCTTTTCCTGGAGGGTTTTCATCTTCTGGGTGGCGTCGACGGCGTTTGACACCATCTCACGAAGGAATATCTCATGGTCTGAATAGAGAAACTTTTTGATGACGGGGAAGATGTTCTCAGTTGTAACCCCGATGTTACCTTTTTGCATAAATCCTAATATTAACTGTTTTTACTTTTAGCATCAATTATGCAAAAACCGTGCCAATACGGATACGGGCATCAACGGCGACCACCTGATGCTCGTCGGCGAGGAGGGGATTGATGTCTATCTCCTTGATCTCCGTGGCAAAGCGAAGCAGGGTGGAGAGACGGACGATGATCTCCGCATACTTCTCTTCGTTGATGCCTTTTTGTCCGCGCGTACCTTTTATAATTTTATAGCCGCGCAGCGAACGGATCATCGAGTAGGCCTCGGCATAGGAGAGGGGAGCGAGACCACTTGACACATCCTTGAGCACCTCGACGAAGATGCCGCCCAATCCACAGAGGACGACGTGGCCGAAGCGTTCCTCGTATTTCGCGCCGATGAACAGTTCTGTGCCCTTCAGCATCTTCTGCACCATCACGCCCGCGGCATCGGGAATCTGCATCATACGGTCGAACTCGAGGGCAAGATGTTCGGCAGAGCGGATGTTGAGCGTCACACCGCCCACGTCACTCTTGTGCACGGGTCCTACGACCTTTGCCACCACGGGATAGCCCGTCTTCTCAGCAAAGGCAATGAGTTCGTCTTTCGAGGAGGAAACGAGTTCGGGTACCAGCGGGATACCAGCGCAGGAGAGGATCTCACGGACCAGGTCGGGAGAGAGATAACCCTCCTGGTGAATGCCGCTGATGATCTGGTGCAGGCGCGTGATGTCGACACCGTAGAGCTCCACCTCGAAAGGCGACGCCTGAGGAGTCTTCATGATCTGACTCAGGGCCGTGGCCAGCGTGACCTCGTCACTGAAGTTGACATGTCCTTTTTTCAGGAATTCCTCCACCTCCGGACCTGCGGTATGAAGACTTGGCAGGATGGGGAAGATGGGTTTCTTGCATTCGCGGATCTTCTGGTCAAGCACGTCGTAGGCCTCGTAGAGCTGGGTAAGGCCAGGGGTGCCGTAGATGACGGCTATAGCATCGATCTGGTCGAACTTCTGTTCGCAATAGTCGATGACAGTGCCAAGCTGTTCGGGTGTGCCAGTAGCGAGGAAGTCGATGGGATTGGAGACGGACGAGCCGGGGAAGAGCTTTGTCTTTAATTCATCGGCCACGGGACCCTCAATCTTCGGAACATTCAGCCCACCCTTGGAGAGGGCATCCGTGAGCATGACACCCGGGCCGCCGGCATGGGTGACGATGGCAAAATTCTTACCCATTATTGGCGGCAGGGTGAAGATACAGCCGACGGTGGTGAGTTCCTCGCGCGAGAAACAGCGTACGATGCCCGCCTTGCGGAAGAGGGCCTCGACGGCAGCGTCGGAAGAAGCGAGTGCTCCCGTATGACTCGATGCCGCCCGGCTACCGCTCTCACTGGACCCAGCCTTAATGGCTGCGATGCGACAACCCTTACGGATCAGTCGGCTGGCATAATAGAGCAGTTTGTCAGGGTTGGCAATGTTCTCGACATAGAGCAGTTTCACCTTTGAATCGGTCTCAGGATTGAAGTGTTTGTCCATATACTGCAACACATCCTCGATGCCAATCTGCTTACCATTGCCGATGCTCCATACAGAATTGAACTTCAGTCCTTTAGAGACTGCACTCTCAAGGATAAATACAGCCGTCGCTCCACTGCCGCTGATGAAGTCAGCACCCATCGGGTCAAGGTTCGGAATGGGCAATGTGAAGACACTATGGTGGTTGCGGTTCAACAGTCCGATGCAGTTGGGACCAATCAACGCAGCCCCGTAGCGTTCGCAGGTGTCGAGGATGCGCTGTTCGAGTTCAGCCCCAGCTTTTGTCTCCTCACCGAAGCCGGCAGAGAAGATGACGAAAGCCCTGACACCCTTCTCCGCACAGAGGTAGTCGACATAGTCAGGACAATACTTCGCCGCCACCACGAGGATGGCGAGGTCGGTCTGGGGAATGTTCTTCACGTTGTGGAAGGCCTTCAGCCCCTGAATGGTGTCCTCCTTCGGGTTGACAATGCGCAGGTCTCCCTGGTAGTCGCCGTCGAGAAGGTTACGTACGATGGCCCCTCCGGGCTTGTGAACGTTGTTGGAGCCGCCGATGACGACTATGCTCCGTGGATTGAGCAGCTGTTCGTTGATCATGATGCAATTCGATTTTATGATGCAAAGATAATATAATATTTCATAAATTCCAAATGAATTTGAAATATTTTCGTTACCTTTGCAATGTTAAACCAAAAAGTATGGTGCAATGGCAAAGAAATGTTTCACTTTATTGCTTGTGATAATGATACCTATTTTCCTGTTTGGAGAGTCGTATTCTTCCTTATGGAAGAAAGTGGAAGCGGCCAATGAGAAGGATCTTCCGCAGACCGAGTACGAACTGTTGCAGAAGATTGTGGCGAAGGCTGAGAAGGGCAAGGACTACGGTCAGTTGCTGACGGCAGAGTTGCAGAGTGCTGAAGTGATGGCTAACATCGCCCCAGACTCGTTGAGACCGGCGATGGAAAGGCTTCAGCAGCGTTATGAGGCCACTGCCGACGTGGTGCTCAAAACGGTGTACCAGACTGCGCTCCACCGTATCTACAGCCGTAACAGCACCTTAGGCATGACTATCGACGACCCCGTGCTGACACCAGAACTCTGCGAACAGTTGGCCAAGGTGAAGGACACGGCATACAGTCCGTTTGTGATCAAGGGCGTTGATGCCGGCATCTTCAACAACGACCTTCTGCATGTTGTCGGCTACGAAGTGGACAACTACAGGAGCTGGAAGGAACTGTATGACTATTATAAAAAGGTGGGCAACCGTCGGGCCGCGTGTATGATCGCATCTAGGGTGTACTATTATGCCTCGAAGGATGAGCTCGATGCTGTCATCAAGGAATATGAAGACCTGCCCGAGTGCGGGGAACTGGCCCTGGCACGCTATCGCTCCATCGGCTACGACCAGAAGGCCGAAAAGCTGGCCTATATCGAGGAAGCTCTCGGCAAGTGGGGGAAAAGCTGGCCACGGATGGAGAACACGTTTGAGAACAACCATCGCGAGCTGACCAATCCCCAGTTCCGTCTGACGTTCGACCAGAAGGTGGTGATGCCGGAACAGGCTCAGGAGGTGTCGCTGACAGAAATCCGGAACATCCGCAGTGTCTCACTGACTGTCTACAAGGTGAATGCCCAGGGCGATATCGACATCTCGCCCGAGTACTCCGAGGGTTACAAGAAGATCAAGCCGTTGTTAGGTGATGTGGTCTATGAAACGACGCGCGAGTACACTGGCAAGACCTCCTATGAGTTTTTCGAGGACGCTGTCACGATGAAGGGGCTGCCCGTCGGCGTGTATATGCTGGAGTTCCATTCTGATCCCAAGACAGAGGTCGTCCGTCGGTTGTATTTCGTGACGGACGTCTATACCATCGCCGAAGACCAGCCAGGCACAGAGGGCGTACACTATGTGGCGGTCAGTTCCAGGACGGGTCAGCCTATCGCCGGTGCCCATCTGCACATCAAGGAATATATCACCTATGCGGCCTACGACGAGTATGATGCGGTGACGGATGCGCAGGGCGAATATCTCTTCAAGACGAAGGACGTCAGCCGCCGGAGGGAGGTCTTTACCTATACCGACACGGACAAGGCCTGTCCGGTGTTGAACGAGAACAGCCGCTACACTTACTATAACCGTGACGAACTGGTCAAGAAGACCTGTATCTATACCGATCGTGCTATCTACCGTCCTGGGCAGAAGGTCTTCGTGAACGCTATCCTCTATCAGGTGGAACACGGCATGGAGCAGACGGCGCAGCAGCATGTGCCTGTGCACTTCCAGTTACGCGATGCCAATAACAAGCTGGTGGCAGAACAGAGCGGTACCACCGACGACTATGGTGCCAGTTCGTGTGAGTTCACCCTGCCGTCATCTGGTCTGACAGGTTCGTTCAGCATCCGTGTGAACGGCCAGAACCATTATATCCGTGTGGAGGAGTACAAGCGGCCTACATTCCATGTGGACTTCCCCGAGGTGAAGGAGGCATACGCCGCTGGCGACACGCTGACGGTGAAGGGTAACGCAATGACCTATGCTGGCGTGCCTGTACAGGGTGCGAAGGTGAGTTATAAGGTGGTGCGAAGAACGGCCTTTTGGTGGTGGTCGTACAGCCGTTACTGGGAGACAGCCACCCTGGGTTACAGAAACGACGGAGACGAGATCTTCCAGGGTGAGGCCGTGACAGGCCAAGACGGTAGTTTCGACGTGACGATGCCGCTGGAGATGCCAGACACGCAGTATCCGATGTACTATCAGTTCGTGGTCACAGCTGATGTGACGGACACTGCAGGCGAGACCCACAGCGGACAACTCTCACTGCCTTTGGGTAATAAGAAACAGGCCCTGAGCGTGGAGTTGGAGGAGAAAATGCTCATCGACGAGAAGCCTGAGATGACCTTCTATCTGATGAATGCCGCCGGCAAGAAACTGGATGCCGAGGTTCAATACCGCATCGACGGTGTCAACTGGCAGAAGACCAAGACTAATTGTCCATTATCCATTGCCCATTATCAATTGCCAAGCGGTAAGCATGTGTTGGAGGCTACCTGTGAGGGTGACAGTCTGAAGCGTGAGTTCGTTATCTTCTCGCTCGACGATGAAAGTCCTGCTATGGAGACCGACAACTGGTTCTACCAGTCTGATTCCCGATTCCCCAACGACGGCAAGCCCGTCACCATCCAGGTGGGTTCTTCGGATAAAGATGTGCATATCGTGTACAGTATCTTCTCTGGCAGAGAGGTGATCAAACGTGGTGCCGTGGACAGAAGCGACCAGCTGCTGAACCTGAAGCTCACCTACGAAGAGAGGTATGGCAACGGTCTGCTGCTGACCTTTGCCTGGGTGAAGAACGGCAAGTGCTATACCCACTCGGCACAGATCGGGCGCCCGTTGCCCGACAAGCACCTCACACTGGCATGGACCACTTTCCGCGACCGTCTGAAACCGGGTCAGCAGGAGGAGTGGACACTGACGGTGAAGGACTGCAACGGCAACCCCGTCGACGCCCAGCTGATGGCGACGCTCTACGACCAGAGCCTCGACATGCTGCAGACGCATTCGTGGTCGCTGGTGCCCTATATCGACCTGCCTCTGCCTACGAATAAATGGGCGTATCCCGTACATGCAAAGGTGACAGACAAGGCCTCTCACCATTGGAGTTCATATGATGTGGATGAGTTAGTGTTCAGCCATTTCGATCCACGTGTGTTCCCCAGCCTCTATTACAGGAGTTTCCGTCGCTTCTCCCGTGGTGCCGTGCTTGCCAAAGGTAGGTCGAGGGTCGCTGATGACGAGGATGGCATGGTTTACGAAGAAGCCATGGTGGCGATGGAGCCGGCGATGGCCTATTCTAGGAATGCAGCTGAGCCCGAGGTCGAGACAGAAGTCGGGAGTCAGGAGACAGGGAGCGATCAGGTGCAGGTGAGGGAGAACCTCAACGAGACCGCCTTCTTCTATCCCCAGCTGACCACAGATGCCGAGGGACGCGTGGCCCTGAAGTTCACGTTGCCTGAGAGCCTTACCACCTGGCGCCTCTTGGGACTGGCCCATACACGGGATATGTATGTGGGACAGATTGTTGGCGAGGCAGTGGCACAGAAGGATGTGATGATACAACCCAACGTGCCCCGTTTCCTCCGCAACGACGACCAGGGAACCCTCTCTGCCCGTATCTTCAACACGGGTGATAAGAACCTCACGGGCAAGGCACGGCTGAGACTCCTCAATCCGGAGACGAATGCCGTGGTCTATGAGCAGTCGCAGAATGTCAGTCTGAAGGCTGGCGAGACCACGCCTGTCACGTGGAATGTGGCATGTGGAATGTGGAATGGAGATTATTCTTTCCTTATCTGTCAGATGACTGTCAGCGGTAAGGACTTCTCCGACGGCGAACAGCACTATCTGCCGCTGCTGCCCAGCCAGGAACGGGTGACGGTGACGATGCCCATCACCCAGCATCAGCCCGGTACGGTGAAGGTAGACCTTGCCGCGCTCATCCCTGCCGACGCCAAGGGCAGTAAGCTTACCATTGAATACACCAACCAGCCCGCATGGCTGATGATCCAAGCATTGCCGACGGTGGGTACTCCCAGCGATGATAATGCCATCTCTCAGGCTGCTTCGTTCTATGCCAACTCTCTCGGACGCTATATCCTCCAACAGAACCCACAGGCGAAGACTGCCTTTGAGCTCTGGAAACAGGAGACGGGCGAGGAGACCTCTTTGACCAGTGCCCTAACGAAGAACCAGGATCTGAAAGATCTCCTGCTCAACGAGACTCCCTGGGTACTCGATGCCGACAACGAGACCGAACAGAAACAGCGTCTGGCAGACTTCTTCGACGAGAACCTCATGCAGAACCGTCTGAACAGTGCCGTCAGTAAACTCCTCAAGCTGCAGCGCATAGACGGCTCATGGTCGTGGTGGCAGGATATGCCGGGCTCGTTCTATATGACCGTCGCCGTCAGTGAGATGCTTGTGCGTCTCAACGATATAGCGGGAGAACAGCCAGAGACGAAACAGATGCTCACCGATGCCTTCGGCTTCATGGGGCAGGAGATCGTCAAGGATGTCGAGGAACTGAAGAAGTGGGAGAAGCAAGGCCATGAGGTGTCGTTCCCCAGCTTCAAGGCTTTAGAGTGGCTCTATCTAACCACCCTCGACGGCCGTGAACTGCCTGATGATGTGGTACGTGCCAACAACTATCTCCTGAAACTCCTGAAGAAGGAGATCAAGTCGCAGTCGATTTATGAGAAGGCCCTTACCGCCGTCATCCTCTCGAAGAGCGATCCCAAGCGTGCCGCCGAGTATGCCCAGTCGCTGAAGGAATGGACCGTCTACCGTGAGGATATCGGGCGTTATTATGACACGCCACGCGCCGGCTACTCCTGGTACGACTATAAGATCCCCACACAGACCGTTGCCATCGAGGCCCTGCAACGACTGGCTGCCAGTGACCAGAAGACGCTCGACGAGATGCGCCGCTGGCTCCTCCAGGAGAAGCGTACCCAGGCATGGGATACGCCCATTAACAGCGTCAACGCCGTCTATGCATTCTTAGGGAGACAAGGTGACAAGGAGACAGGCAAACAGGACAATGCTCTGAGGCTGGATGGAGAGAACGCTACCATCAAGGTGGACGGCAAGGCACTCGAACTGCCAAAGGCTACGGCTGGTCTCGGTTATGTGAAGACACCGGTTCCTGCCACCAGTCATACGCTCACCATCGACAAGACCAGCGAGGGGACATCCTGGGGTGCCGTCTATGCCCAGTTCGTGCAGGCCACGCACAACATTGCCGCCTCTGGCAGTGGCATCACCGTGAAGCGCGAGCTCCTCGATGCAAAAGGTGATCTGAAAGTCGGCGACCGCATCAAGATGCGCATCACCATCATTGCCGACCGTGACTACGACTTCGTACAGGTAGTAGACAAGCGGGCTGCCTGTCTTGAGCCCGTCCGTCAGCTCAGTGGCTGGCATCAGGGTTCTTACTGCACGCCGAAGGACTACACGACGAACTACTACTTCGACTGCCTGTCGAAGGGTACGCATACCATCGAGAGTGAATACTATATCGACCGTGCAGGTCTCTACGAGACGGGTACCTGTACCGTCGAGTGTGCCTATGCGCCAGAGTTCCGGGGTGTCGCACCGTCATTGACATTGGATGTTAAATAGAATACAACCACGAATTACACTAATTTCACGAATTAATGAATATGATAAAAATGTTAAAGTTTAGGATAGTAGGTATGGTGAAATGGATTTTACTTTTTCACCTTTTCACCTTTTCACCTTTACATGTAAACGCTCAGAAGCTGGTTGTCAGCCAGGCTACCGTTGAGTGTGGACGTACAGGTTATCAGCAACCCGTCACCGCCACGTTCCAGCTGAAGAACAAGGGACTGCGGAAGCTCCTCATCGAGAGCATCAAGCCCGATTGTGGCTGTACCACCGTAGAGTTCCCGCGGGAAGTGGGCGCTGGTGACAAGTTCACAATCAAGATGACCTATGACGCCCGTCAGCTTGGACACTTCCAGAAGATGGCCGCCATCAAGAGCAACGCCTCCGAGAAGCCAGTATACCTCACGATGAAGGGTGTGGTGCTTCCTGAAGTGCTCGACTATACAGGCACCTATCCGTTGGCGATTGGTAACCTGTTGCTTGACAAGGATGCCCTCGAGTACGACGACGTGAACAAGGGTGACGCCCCTGTACAGGAGATCCATATCCTCAACAACAGCGTGGAGACGATGACTCCCCGGCTGATGCACCTGCCGTCGTATCTCGATGCCAACTACAACTTTGATACCTTAGCACCGGGCAAGGGAGGCACCATCACCGTCACCATGCACTCAGACCATCTGCGTGACTACGGCCTGACGCAGACGAAGGTGTTCCTTGCCCAGCAACTGGGAGAGAAAGTCAGTGCAAGCAACGCCATCGATGTGACCGTCACCCTCTTGCCCGACCTGAAACGGTTCGAGGGTGTGAGTCGTGCCCAGGCACCGCAGTTGCGGATCTCAGAGACCAACCTCGACTTCACCGACTTCCAGAAGCATCAAAAGAAGACCATCGATGTGAAGCTGTCGAACACAGGACAGTCCACACTCACCATCTCGTCGATGCAGATGTACACAGGCGGACTGAAAATCACCCTCGACAGTCGTGAGATTGCTCCAGGACAGACCACGACGCTTCACGTCACAGGATATAAAGAGGAACTTGCCAATGTCAAGGGTCGTCCCCGTATCCTCATCATCACCAACGACCCCGACCACGCCAAAGTAGTGATTAATATAAAGAAATAATATGGAACATCCTGAGAACAGTTCAGAATATGCAGGCCTGCAGGTGAACAGCGGCGTGAACCAGCCGCCAATCGTGAACCCATACCTCAAGCGTATGCGCCGCAGGGAAATCTCCACCGGTGAGATGGTGGAGGGCATCCTCAAGGGCGACATCACCATCCTCTCACAGGCCGTCACTCTCATTGAGAGTGTCAATCCCGACCATCAGGCGAAGGCACAGGAGGTCATCAACAAGTGTCTGCCCTATAGCGGCAACAGCATCCGTGTGGGCATCTCCGGTGTCCCTGGAGCCGGAAAGTCCACGAGTATCGATGAGTTCGGTATCCATGTGCTGAAGGAGAAAGGTGGCCGGTTGGCAGTCTTGGCCAT
>JAEEGH010019156.1_pt1 | contig 14377 bp, 16 predicted proteins | sample 9134181 | NCBI WGS metagenome assembly JAEEGH01 (sample SAMN16246544, study PRJNA631951) | gut metagenome | biome: gut microbiome; feature: rumen; material: DP-attached | host: Bos | place: Iran: Karaj | collected 2018-10 | reverse complement strand
AGCCATTAATTTTTCAATTCTCTAGAGAATTTGTCGGTTACTCATTGAGTAATTTTCATTAGTAGGCCACTGACGGAATTTACTCAATGAGTAATTTTCGTCAGTTAGCTATTAATTGGTGTCAGATGTCTGATGGAAGATGTAAGATGTTTGCTTTCAGTGCCACCTCCAGTGTAGGCAGACAGCATTGTAACCCATTGATACTCAGGCTCAGTGTAGGCAGTGTAGGTATATGTTTTTTCTACCAAATTATGGGACTGAAGCGACAGGAAGTGAAATAGGCAGTTTGTAAAGAGTGGCGTCTTTGTTATTCTATAACGGCTCTCTGTAGCAAAAATCTGCAAAAAAAGAGGTGAATTGTTTTGGAAAAATTGAGAATCATGGGGACGGTTCTGCTGATCCATTTAACAGAGTTATTCGGAGGTATAATGTTTGTATCAACATACAATAGAACCCACAAATAAAAACGTTATTGAAGATATGGCAAAACGTAAAGAAATAAGGAAATAAGTTATGCCGTACAAAGATAAAATCAAGAAAGTGATGGGTAAGGCCATCAAGGATTACCATTTGATAGAGGATGGTGATAAAGTACTGGTGGGACTGTCGGGTGGAAAAGACTCCATGGCATTACTGGAACTGTTGGCGGAACAAAGTAAAATCTTCAAACCACAGTTTACGGTGGAGGCGGTCTATGTGCGGATGCGTAATATCCCCTATCAGAGTGACGAAGACTATCTCTCTGCTTTCGCTGCCAGTAAGGATGTCATCCTGCATATCGTTGAGACATCATTTGATATACAGGAAGACAAGAAGAAGACACCCTGTTTCCTCTGTTCGTGGTATCGCCGGAAGAAAATCTTTGAGACAGCAAAGGCATTGGGATGTAATAAGTTAGCATTGGGGCATCATAAGGATGATATCATGCAGACGGCCATGATGAACCTGACTTTCAACGGACGGTTAGAAACCATGCCACCCCTATTGAAGATGGATAAGTTTGACATGACCATCATCCGTCCGCTTTGTTTGGTTCGTGAAAAAGAACTCCGGAAGATGGCAGAAGAACAAGATTACCATCAACAGGTCAAGAACTGTCCTTATGAGCACGACACCCATCGGGAAGATATCAAAAAAATTGTCAGAGAGTTGGAGCAAATCAACCCTGAGTTTGAATATTCCCTACTACATGCAATTGAAAAAAGAGAAGATTCCAAAGGCTATGATCATAACCGTTAAACCAAAACAACTTGTTTTACCTTGGGAAAGGTGACTTTTTCTATTAGAAAAGGTGACTAAATCTAAAGTAAAACGACTTGTTTTGGATCGTCAAAAGGTATCATTTCCTTTATCAACAGTTATCTCAGCCACAACCTATCGCCATCAATCTCCAACGGCAAAGGGATATTATCCGTAAACAACTGTCCTGTGCCCAGGCCCTGCGGCATCATAATATGGTCGCCATACACATCAGAGGCGAACTGAGCAATAGCATTCAGGCCGATGTTACTCTCCAACGCCGACGTGATCCACGAGCCGATGCCCATATCCTTAGCCGTCTCGATCCACTCCCTGCAACCCTGCATGCCACCATGCAACGACGGTTTCAGGATGATATATCTTGGTTTGATGATGTTCAGCATGTGCCGTTTCATCTCAGGGTCGTTCACACCGATCAGTTCCTCATCGAGGGCGATGGGCAGGGGCGACTCCCGACAAAGTTCCGCCATATAGGCCCACTGTCCCTGACGGATGGGTTGTTCGATGCTATGGATAGCGTACTGCGACAGGAGTTCCAGCTTATACAGCGCCTCCTCGTACTTAAAGGCCCCGTTGGCATCGAGCCTAAGCTCCACCTCATGATGTGAGAACCGTTCACGGATGCGCTTCACCAGATCCAGCTCCTGGTCGAAGTCTATGGCGCCAATCTTCAGTTTCACGCATCGGAAGCCCTTCTCCAGTTTCTCCTCCATACGCTTCAGCATCTCCTCATAGCTGCCCATCCACACCAGGCCGTTGATGGGAATCCCCACCTCGCCGCGACTGAACGCCGTATCAAACAGCATATCGCCATTCGTCATATTCAGCCACGCCGTCTCCAGTCCAAACAGCATCGACGGATACTGCCGCCACGAATCATTATCTAATTCCTGCCTTTGGCAGAACTCCTCGCACACTCTATTTAATATCGAACGATATTCTTCATCATCCATCGCATCACAGCTCAGATCCGGTAATGGTGCACACTCCCCCACTCCCTCTCTCTCGCCATCCGACAGACGAACCAACCAAACTTTCCTGGTCGTATACACGCCCCTCGACGTCCCTGCCGGCTGCTTAAAATGCAGCGTCTTTTCTTCTATTTCGAACCGCATAGGCAAATCCGTATAATCCGTGAAATCCGTTGTTCTTAATTACGGCAGTTTCGGATACTTCTTAAAGTCCGGTTTCCGCTTCTCAAGGAAGGCCTTACCACCCTCCTGCGCCTCGTCGAGGAAATAATACAACATCGTCGCGTCGCCAGCCAGTTCCTGAATACCAGCCTGACCGTCTAACTCCGCGTTCAGTCCCGCCTTGATCATCCTCAGCGCTAACGGCGAACGTTCCATCATCTCCTCGGCCCATGCCACGCACTCATCTTCCAGCTGTTCGATGGGCACAACCTTGTTCACCATTCCCATCGCCTCAGCCTCACGGGCCGAATACTGCCTACAGAGGAACCAGATCTCCCGCGCCTTCTTCTGTCCTACGATGCGAGCCAGATAGCTGCTGCCGAATCCCGCATCAAACGATCCCACCTTCGGCCCGGTCTGTCCGAAGATGGCATTCTCCGAGGCAATCGTCAGGTCGCAGACCAGATGCAACACATGTCCGCCACCTATCGCATAGCCGTTCACCATCGCAATCACCGGCTTCGGCAAACGCCGTATCTGCATCTGCACGTCGAGCACACTCAGACGGGGCACACCCTCGTCATCGACATAGCCGCCACGACCTTTCACATGCATGTCGCCACCTGAACAGAACGCATGCTTCACGTCACGCAGCGTCTTGCCCTCCGGCACCTCACTCATCGCACCCGTCAACAGCACAACACTCACGTCCTGCATCTCACGGCACATGGCGAAGGCCTGGCTCAGCTCCCACGTCGTCTTCGGCGTGAAGGCGTTACGATACTGCGGACGGTTGATTGTGATCTTCGCGATGCCGTTATACTCCTCAAACAGGATCTCCTTAAACTCACGGACAGTCTTCCAAACTCTTGTTTTCATATCAGTCATCTTTAATAATAATGATGCAAAGATAGTGCAAAATTTCGATTTAGCGAAGAGAATACCAATAAATTTGCATTCTTCTTTTTCCAAACCCGCCAACACATCACTTTCCATGCAGTTAGTGTGGCAATATAACGCATCTTTACCCGTATTTCGTATCTTTAACGGGGAAAACGGACAATAATTGAAAAAGAATTCGTAAATTTGCAGCGAAAAAGAAATAACGACGATTATGGCCGCATCCATTCTCAATAAAATTGAATATCTCGTCCTGCTTGTGGTGGCCTTTGCTGCTCAGAGCAAGGTCAGCGAGGCCGAGGCCTACCGCTACCTCAGCCGCTACGGTGCATTGGCTCTCTGCGATAAGCATTACGGCATTATGCACACCCTCTCGCTCGAAGAGAATCTCCAGACGCTGCAGGCCTACTGCCAAAAGAAAGGAGGCACGCTATGAAGCCTTCTGCACCCAGAAGGCTATTGACAAACTTATTAAGGTAAAATGAACTTATCTCAGGCAGAATTCCAGAACATGAAGGAGGAGATAGTGAAGGATCTCATCGCCCGTCTGATGGACGAGCGAGGTCTTACGATGGCCGATGCCTTCGATGCTGTTTATACCTCGCGTCTTTTCGAGAAGCTCAACGACCCGAAAACTGGTCTTTATTTCCAAAGTTCTGGCTATGTCTATAGTTTCCTTGAAAGTGAGTTGAAGGAAGTTAGGGATTGTAATAACGAACGATAAAGAAAAATTGCTTTTGATTTTCCAAAGCCGCCAAGTAAGGATCATAAAGATGCCAAGTCATAGTGTTGGAAATGCCTGTTATTGGGGTATAGTAGGCATTACTTACTGTCGTACTAGGTATCCCTTAATATCGTGGAAGGTATCAGAGTGACCCTCAACTATATACCCTTATAAACGTACCCCCGATTTTGCTATGTCCGGGTTGCAGAATGAAGTCTTTTGAGAAGCATCAAAATCCACGTTGTGAATGATTATATGCCGAGACCTCCCCTATTCTTTGGAAACGCCTGTGTTTACAGGGGTTTCAAGACGGGAGGTCTCCAAATAAGACCTCCCCTACATCTCCCATAGACCTCCCGTCACCTCTCCCTTAGCTTCTTTAGGATCCGATAGTCATCATACCTTATTGTAATTATGCGCAATCGAACGTGGCCTATTACAAAGTTGTTCCGCTTCATAAAGCCTGAGGTTGGGGAGGTCAGACGGGAGGTCTATGGGAGGTCTAAGGGAGGTCTCCAAGCAAGACCTCCCGTGCTGAGACCCCGATAAACAAAGGATTTCCCATAAAAGACGGGAGGTCTGACAGTTTTTCTGCTTGCACCTCATTTATCAGGACACAGTAGATCCAGTTTTTTTGTTTTTGGTACGCAGGGACTTTCCTTAGACTAAACCCGGACTTTCCTTAGGGAAAACTCCCACTTTCCTTAGGGGAAACCTCTGAATTCTCGAGAGAATTTCGGAGAAAGGTGCCATGTTCCTGACAGAAACTAGGCACCTTTCTTGGACTTTGGACTAACCTTTCTTGGGGTTTAATGGCACTACTCCGAAAACCAAGGCGATACCAGACCATAAAGATGCAGTACATGGTCTGGAAGTTGATGGCCATAGTGCTGCTGTTTCCATTCTTCTATCTTCTGATAGATCTGCTGATCCAATTCTGGAAAGTGTTCCTTCAGATAATCGGAGAAATGGAAGCAGAAATCATAACGAGCCATCTTATCTGTACCAACAGACTTGCTAATCCGCTGATGCAGTTCCTCAGGTATCTCTATCCACAGTTCTATATTATCCGCATAACCGAGATCTATCTTAAAACGGAAAGTATCCTCCATATCAGTCACGAATTACGATTTTCCCACTCTCATCACCAAAGATAAAGTCACCTATCACCTTGATACTTCTCGGCACAGATAGTTCCAAATAGTCATCAATGCCCATAAAAGCGCCATCACAGATGGTCAGTACCCCATCAGGCACACGATAATGCTTCCCAATCTTGTCAGAACCGAATACACTTATCAGCCGTCGGCCCTCATTGGCATACACCACCCCATACTCATCCTTCTCCGTCTTGTCCTCATCACACCAATAATCATTCACGTCAAAGACTTCATCGACATATGGCCTGTCCCAATGACAGAAATTATCAATCGTAAAGGGCATACAATTTAAAATGTCTCCAGCTTCCAGATCTCTCCACGACTCTGGGACATACAGACTTTCCAGCACCTTGCAGTCATCGAAGGCATGTTCATCTGTCTCTTCGCATCCCTCCACAATCCGATACCGTTTCACATCTGGTATCCTTAACAGCCTCTTCCTATCAGCAGTATAGATACCGCCAAGTTCATCCCTCCAAATTGGCTTCATCTGGTCTAAGAATTCCCGTGACTCTATATTTCATCCATTTAGTTGGCAAGTATTGAATCTAAATAATCATCGTTTCCAGATGTCTCTGTTTCTCTTTTATCACTATTTTCATTCGATGTCTTTTGGACCCCATTTCCCGCAGACCAATTACTCAACAAACCTTGAGCCTTCTCTTGACGTTGTTTTTTATTCTCATTCCGAACTTCCATATTCAATTCGTCAACCTTTTCGTCCTTACTGCCGGACCAATAAGCCATCACAAAGCCCACTGCAGCAAAAACAAAGAACACAAGCCAAGAATCAAACATCGACCCTAAAAAACCGCCTGCGGCCCACACAAGAAAAATCATGCACCCCCATACCCAGCTCGTTTTCTTCTTTTCATTTTCCTCAATTATAGCCAATTCCTCTTCATTCTCAGGAGATTCTAATTCTATAAAATTACCTCCTCCATCCATAATAAACCCATAATGAGTATCTTGATAATTATAATCAATATACCAAAATGGAATCAATATCGTTTGTAATTTTTTCAAGTCGTAATTAACCTGATAATTGTAATTTTGGAGAGAGGCTCCAGTTCCTAACGCCTTCATAAATGCACCTGCTTCATTTGAACGCGCTTGCTTTTCTGCATCTTCTTTTCCTTTTGCAAGCACTTTTTTTGAAACTTTCTTCGTCCAATTTGTTTCAAAATTGGAATTCGGCATCACAACAACATTTTCGCCTTCTTCAATATCAGAAGAATATGGCACGACTTTTTTTGATACAGAAGTTTTCTTTTGGGCTTTCTTAAATAATTTTGGTGGAATATTATCCCCACTACAAACTAAATACAAATAAGAAAATTTACCATCAGCAATACCATTCGATTCTCCATACTGCTTTTGACGCATAGTCTTTTTCACACCATTTTCCACATAATCTACATATTCGTTCCACTCATATACAGCATTCCATGGAACTTGATATGTACCTTCAAACAATTGATAAGGAAGATAATACTTTCGTACCATCTCAATATTTAACTTTTCAAATATATCTGACGGAACATTGTCTTTCTCAACCAATGCATTTACAAGTTCTTTCTTAACTCCATCTTCATCATACTTAGACTCTGACACTACATCAATTGAGAATCCATCATTTCCTGTTGAAGAATTCTGGTAATCATTATCTCCTATAATCATATAATCAGAGGCGTTTTGAGATTTCTTACTCTTAGATTTTGAAGAGTCTGGTTGCTTGCGGGTAGTTTTCCTTTTGTTCTCAAGTTTCTCTCTGGCATAGGCATTTGTAACCATTTCATGACAATTTGGACATTCTATCTTCAATCCACTGTTATCATCAATGTCTATCATTACACCACAAACAGGGCATTCAATTTGATTATCCATAAGAAATCTTATTTCTATTTAATTTCCACATCTCTTCTTTGTGCATTTATTGCATCATTGTGTAATTCTTGCGCCATCTCTTCCATTTGCCTTTCTAAACCTTGTAAAATTGTCGAACGTTGACTTGCAGTTCGGAAAAACAAACGCCAATATTCGTCGATTAATGAGGTGAACTGCTGGTCAAACTGTTCAGACTTTACATCTTGCCATTGCTCAAAAAGCACACCATTCATTTTTGACAATGTGCGCATATCATTACCAATTTCAACAAGGGCTCTGTCAATCAAATCCATAATCAACTTTGTTTATAATCCGTAATATGTGATGCGACCTCTTGAAGATAATTCCGGCCACCAGCAATTTTCTCATCAACATTGATGCCAAATCTCCGAGTCAAATCATCAAAATCTTCAATCTCAGTTCTGCATTTACCCATCAATTTCTTTCCTTGCTCGACAAATCGAGATGCCTTTTTGCTTAATTGAGACATTTTTTCAATCTTCTCTTGAAGTATTAAAACTTGTCCCATATTTGGATCTTCTTGATTCATTAAAGCATTTAATTGATTCCGAGCATTTGATAACTGATGATTAATACTTTGCTCAGATTGCTTCATTGAATTCTGATACCTTGTGATATTGTCAAGTATCCGCGGAAGTATAGAACGGACACGATGTACATTCATTTTTACAGCAGAACCAAATCCGGTATATCTTGCAGTATATGATTTTATCATATCTGCCTGCCTTATTCTGACATCATTTGAAGCCATGATTATCTAACATTTTTATAGGAATTCAGAATATCAGTTATTTTCTTGATATACAGAGAATATTCTGTAAACTGCTGTGACATCTTCTGCACGACTCTAACGCTCTCATCAAATTGAGCTTTAAATTTGTCATTACTATCGTCATGCCAGCCTTCACATACTTGATTCATTCTCCTTTGCGCTTGCTGCATTGCCGATAACATATTGTCACCTAATTTTTTTACACTCTGACCGAACTGAGCCAGTTCGTCAATGTTTCTTACACCAGCATCATTTGCCATAATAACTCATTAATCTAAATTGTTGTTGAAATCATCTATACGGGGTTAACAATACATAAGTATCTGTTGCCTCATTGTAATAATATGCCCTTAATCGTTCTGGATCGGAACTCAAATTCTCCAATGCCAGTTCATCATTCAGATTAAGACGGTTTATCGCATTTTCATCGCTTCTAAGCATAATAAGATGCTTAAACTTAGAAAAAACTGTTTTCCCTGTAACATAATCATCAAACAAGAACTTGTCAGGTTTATCTATCTGCATCACGACATGGACACCCTGCTCTCCACCATAATCTAATATATATGACAATGCCTTGCGATATGTGTTGTATTTGCTCACACCATCTGACGCTCCCGTAAAAGCGCTTCCGAATCCGAAATCATCACTTTCCACATTTTCGCTATCTACAGCAACTTCTATTTCATTATCAAACTTCAAGTCACGGAATCTCTCTTGTCCTAAAACAAATAGGGAAGTAGGTTGAACTTGGTGTTCTTCAATATCAGAACATATCTGATATAGAATCTTACCAACCTCCTTCTTTAGGACAATAGTCACATGTTCGTTATTCAAAGAATTAACTTCATCGCTCACATACGGATTGCCAAGGAAATCCATTATCAAGTACCGATAATCAGGATTACGTGCTTGAGTAGAAATAATCATGGATTTCAATATAGCAACGCTTGTTCCAGTTACCTGATTTTCATCATCTATTCCAAAAAGCATAATATTTTCTGCATCATCATCCTTTAATGGGATGTTTACAGAGGACTGATTAATATCTATGCTGCGTCCAACTGCCGCTATTGGGAATGAACCAGGAGTTGATGTTAACTGGTTCTTAACATCTTCACTAATTTTGAATATCTGAGAACCGACAAAATAGAATTGTTGCCCTGTATCAGAACTGCTGGTTTTCTTCTTAATATCGTCAACAAGCGACATACCCTCTTGTGTGGGAACAAAATATGCCTGGAACAGGGCATCATCATCCCTACCATGATAATAAACATGTCCAGTTGTTAAGTTTCCTGTTATTTCACTTGAATCCCTAACCATTTTCTCAGAATCTGCAGCCACACACTTTAACAGATAATGATCTGACACATTATTTAGAATCTCACTTGATATTTCTGTTTGAGCCAATGTTTGGGTAGCAAATATCAAATGCACGCCTTGGCTACGGCCTTCTTTCGCAATCTTAATGATAATGTCAGATATTTCACCATATTGTTTCAGATTCTTTCTCCCCTCAGGATTAAACATTACGTGACATTCATCAGCAACGACTAAAATCCGAGGCATCCTTTTTGCAGGATTCATCTTATTATAGTCTGTTATATTTGATACCCCACATGCTCGTAACAACTTGCCTCGTTCACGCATCTGTTCATTGATATTACGGAGTATCTCAAGAGTAATCAGAATATCAGAATTATCGACCAATAAGGCTTTCACATGTTTCTCTTCTCTGTAGCGATTAAACTCAACGCCTCCTAATTTGAAATCCATCAAATAAAGATGCAAGTCTTCTGGTGAGTATTTTGCGATTGCTCCTGTAATAATATTGTGAAGGAATACCGATTTTCCAGAACCAGATTGACCAAGTATAAAACTATGAATATGTCCCACAGTACTTAGTCTGAATAATATCTTCTGTCCGTCAGATGTCTCACCAACAGGTACAGACAACTCATCGTCAATAAGATCAAAAGGTTTATTAATCAATGTTTGATAATCTGCCTTTATTGGAGGTAATTCCTCTTTTCGCGTCGCTTCCTTATTTAAATAATCAAGCAAAGCATCAGTCAACAGCTTATTCTGAGATATTGGAGTGGCATTAACAATTCCTTTTCTTATTGCAATATCTGTAATTCCTATTTGCCTGTAACATTTTTCCAATGCAAGAAGGGATTTGTAATGTTCATCAACTTCAACATTAATATTGTTCATTACAACAAAATAGATACCACCTTTATATCCGTTTTCAAATAATGAAGCCAAATCATCCAAATTAGAATTATAGTTCTTAGGATAGTTTATAAGGACAACTACTTCGTATGGTATTTTAACTGAGTTAGCCTTCATATTGTATTTAACGACATCACCATAATTTTGAAGTGCGTCACGCATACGTTCTATCAGATTGGTCAGCAAATCGTCAAACTCTCGAGTCCCCATTACCGTACTATTACACATGCTTTCATCCAATCCCTTCGTAAACATCTCATAGCCTCCTGACAGGCTTAAATCTACAAAGGACAATTTGATTGACTTTGCAGGCAACCCAATTAACATATTCAGAATTAGGTTGTTCATATACTCATTCGCTTTTTCTATATATATGTCTCTATAGTTCAAAACGAAATTATATCCCTCTCGATTATTTAATTGCCAATTTACAAGCTTAGGTGAATAAAATATGTTTTTCTGGATTGTATCTTTAAAATAATCCCCTGTTGGTAAGATGTCAATAGCACTACGTCCCTTCGCATTTGCTTTGATACGTTCAACGATTGTTTTTGCATCAGTTTTCGTCAAAGAGCTTTCAATTCCAATCTGCACCATTTCTGGCATTAAATCACGCAAACAAAGTAATTCAGACTTTGTTTTTTCGTTAATCTCTTCGCTTTCTTTTTCATATAGTTCTTTGCTCCTAGCGGTTATTGCCTCCTGCTTCTGGGCATATTCACTTAAAATGTGATAAAAAGTTTTTAAAGCTTTCATATTTTTTCAATTAATTATAATTACATTTTTGAATTCCTCTCAGTTATAGGCAAAGTAGCAGTCGTATCTTTAGGCTGAACTTATGCCATCCGTCATTATTGTCATTATAACGCTTTCACACGTTCCTTTAATGCTTTCATAAAGCGGCTATATTCTATAAGTGTTATATCAACTTTAGCACTACAACGCTTTTTAGGATATTTCTTCTTATAAGCAGCCCTAACCATTTCATGCGTAACAATATTATCCAAAGGAATTCTGTATTTTTCTATTATTGGTAAGAGATATTCTATACCACTTGCAATTTGGTCATCAGTTAACGGAGCAATTAAAGTATTGCCTTGGAATTCTATTCCTATTGTACAATAGTTACACCCCTCTCGTCCGTTCAAGATGGAAAGTCCTGCATGATATGCTGCTATGGTAGGCTCTGCCATAATATATCGAGTACCATCAGTATCAATTACAACATGTGTACCGACTTTTTTTATTGGGGAAGTCAAGATTGCCAATGATTTCTCCACAGTTGGCTCTGCTGTATGATGTAGAACGACCCCTAATACCTCATTCTTTCTTTCCTTATCAAAATTAGGTGTAGGATAATTCTTTTCAACATAGTTTCTTGTCTTTTTCTCTTTCGGATTTTCCCCTATCGGCTGTTTCTCAACATACTCTGTCGGAATTCTTATTTCTCTGGATGTTTTTTTACATGACACGGCATATAACGATGCTAATAGTATCGTCATTAATAATATATGCCTTTTTTTTATTGATAGATTCTTCTTCATCTTTATAAACAATAGAATGAGCAGACGTATAAATCAACATCAGCCACAGTTAAACTTATTATCTCTCAGACACCCTAAACGAATATACTTTCCCTTGCTGAGTAGTAAACTCACCATAGTACACCTTATTTGAGTATTGTCCACGAAAATGTCCAGTTTGCATACCGTCTTTATCTGATTCATAGATATCCAATTCACCATCTTTATAAACGCCTGATAATGTCAAAACCTTATCTGGACCTTGCTTGTCATAATAATATGATCCTTTTACTACAGATCCATCTATTTTGAGTGACATAGTGATTGGATATTCATCAATGAAACCATACATTTGAATGCTGCTATCATATTCTGAGGACTCTTCTTCTGCTGTATTTACTTCATTATCAACAATTTCAATATTTACGATCTTAAATGCTCCATTGACGGATTTCACCTGTAAACGAACTATCACGGGATCTTTAATTACATCCCATATATTTGTAACCAAGTACCATCCATTCTCCTCTGGTTCAATTGTTCGATAAACAACTTTATTGCCATAATCTGGAGAATCGCCTCCTGAAATTGAGCCATTAATCAAGAAATCTGTGCAATAAAAGAAATCGCCCTCTCCATAATCCGACTCCACATAAAACTTACGCATAGCCTCTTTAGTAAAATACTTACTCAAATAAGCTCCCTCAGCCCTCTTGCTATTCCATGGATCAAAAAAATCTTTATACATGCTCTTTATGAATTCATTTTCGTTAACAATAGCCGGTTCATCTACAACAGCAACAGGATTAGTATCTACAACAGCACTTTGATCAGTATTTACAGCAGGTAATTGTGGCTGAGATTCTATAGTCTGACTAAAATAATACCAAACAAAACCACCAACTATCAACAGTCCCAAAAGAATCCAAATCCATTTCTTTGACTTTGGTTCATCATCTGACAATGCATCCAACTCTGCTAACCTACGTCTTTCTTCTTCAGCTTTTCTGCGAGCCTCTTCTTCTTTTTTAATTCTACGTTCTTCTTCCTCTAAATATTTCTTCCTATTGTTATCAACAATTTGTTTCCATGCATCAATCTTCTTCTTACAATTAACTTGTTCTACTTCTATCTTCTTCCATGAAGGTTCAAAACTACAAGTTTTGTTATAAATACAGTCTTCTTTAACATCAATAGTTGCAGTTAACTGTTCCGTCGCATTTTCATTGCCTAAAGTAGCAGCAGAAAGTAGCCATTTATTACGCAATTCCTCATTTCCTCTAATTGACTTAACTATCTTTAGCCTATCATCGGATGATCCTTCTGTTTTGTCTGCAATCAATTTGTATTCTTTTTTCCCTTTTAATCTCTCTATATTTACTTGTGCTGCAGATAACTTTAAGACTGCGGCCTTTTTATACCAGTTTTCTGCCTGCAATAAATCTTTGTTTTCATTTCTGAACTCATACCATAAGCCAACTTTATTCTGCCATATTGAATCGTCATCGTGTCCTGCAACAAGAAGTAAACCACTAATGATATAATCATTGTCAGTATCATCATTATCATCTATTAAGCATCTGCCTAATGCAAACTCAAAACTTCTATTCTTTTCTATTGCAGGAAGTCCGACTTTTTCTAAATAGCGGAATAAAGTATCCCTTCCAACAAGAGCATTACATATCTCGTATGTCAGGTTAAGAATATCTTCATATACATAAATCCAATATCCATATTTCTCATCATCTGAGTCAGAAGTATATGCATCTAAGTATATTTTAAATTCTTCCACAAGTTTGTTATAATCTTCAAGAGGCTGTTTAAATTCCGACCTCGTATTATCAGTCCATTTAAAATTGAAAGAATTATCCTTAGGATAATAAACACAAAATCCTTTAATTTGAAGAATCTTCTCCCCTATTTTATTTGCTTTTTGGAAAATCTCCGATAATTTCTTTTCGATTTCTTTTTCATCTATCTTCTTTACTTTTTCCCATAGAGCAGCCTTATCAATTTCACTAATTGAAGGAGAATAAGTTTTGTAGTAGTTTATTGCCTGTGTATAGTTTACATTATGGCCAACCCCTAATTCATTAAAATAGCCTAAGAAAAGTCCTGCAAGTTTATCTCCCTGTTGGGCCGCTTTTTCAAACCACTGATAGGCTTCTTTGTAATCAACTGTAGTACTTTGCCCATACAGATTGCATAAGCCAACATTATACTGTGCTATAACGTCTCCCGATTGTGCTTGTGCTTGTAACGACAAGAACTCTTCTTGTTTCTGTTGGAGAAGAGATTCTCCTGTAATTCTATTCATTTTATCAGATGATTCCATATTGATTTAACAATAGTATATTATTAATAATTATAGGTAGATATTATCATTTATTTTTTTACAAATAATTTACAAAAGGATTTCTTTCTCATACTCAAACGTGTTACTATTTTGGTCTAAAAGAATAATTCCAAAATCTCCTTCTGACAAAACGGCTTTTGGATTTGCTTCGATTATTTGTTGGCAAGCATCTATGGCAACATCCATCAACCTTTTTAATTCTCGCAATCCCATTTCAGCAATGTTTTAAGTTATCAGTCAAGCCACAACAAAAAGAAGTGTGAGACTATCGCTAATCCTAGTGATTGGCTCTCGACTGCCAGAAAGAAAAGATTAGAAACAGCTCACACCCTTGTATGACGTAAGGATATACCTTAACGTTCATAACAAAGGGAAGTACGCTATCACTTCTCTCCATTTCTTT
>JAEEGH010019154.1_pt1 | contig 14377 bp, 9 predicted proteins | sample 9134181 | NCBI WGS metagenome assembly JAEEGH01 (sample SAMN16246544, study PRJNA631951) | gut metagenome | biome: gut microbiome; feature: rumen; material: DP-attached | host: Bos | place: Iran: Karaj | collected 2018-10 | reverse complement strand
GGAGCTGTTGGGGGGTAAGGGGCGCCTTTTCGGACTGCATCAGGCGGAGATACATCTCCCGGCACACCCAGGCGTCGGTCGCCGCATAGCGCTGCTGCGACTCGGAAAGCTTCTCGGCTTCCCAGTTGGAGAGCTGCTGGGCCTTCGAGATCTTGAAGCCCAGGATGATGGCGGCCATCTTCTTCACGGACTTGTCCCGGATGCCGTATTCCCAGACGATCTTCTGCAGGTCCACGAAGTTCTGCGGCTGGAAGCCGGCGAACTTCTGCAGGCCATGGACATCGTCGTGGATGGCGGCGCCCACCTTGATGATGGCGGGATTGGCCAGGATCGCGCACAGGCGGCGCGGGATGCCGCCCATGAGCTTGATGCGGAACAGGTACGCCTTTTCGGCCCCGGAGAGCTGCAGGAGCGCCGTTCCGTTGGAACGCTGGTCCGGGGAGAAGGTGGGCCGGGTTTCCGTGTCGAACCCGATGACTTTCTGCCGCTTGAGATAGCTGACGGCCTTTCCGAATTCCTCTCCGAGCGAGTCGATGACGTGGATCTCCCCGGGGAAGGACGCCAGTTCCAGGCGGCCGATCTCTTCCGGGCTAATCGATATCTGGAACATACGCAGGTTCGGACTTCGTTTGGGCGGAGAGATAGGCGGCGCTGACCTCGACCGGGACAAAGTCGCCTTCCAGGTTCTCTTCCGTCTGGTAGTAACGGACCACCGGATAGGCGATGTCATGCGTGAACAGGTTCCTTTCCCGGAGCAGGCGGTACAAGGCGGCCGTCAGCGAGGCATTCGGTTCGATGAAGCGGAAACGCGGCGTCAGGATGCGGTCAAAGGCCATGTCCTCTTCGGTAATCTGGCGATGGATGTGCTCCTTCTCGGCTTCCAGTTCCTCCAGGGAAGCCGTGAAGCTGTCCAGGAGGACGGCGTCCAGGTTGCCGCCCGGCTTCAGGGAGCGGTAAATGCCCAGCATGTCGCGGAAAGCGGGACGCAGCACGCCGTTCCCGGTGGTGGAGACGACGGTCACTTCCAGCTGGGGCGTGAGCTTCTTCGCGGCGTTTTCATAGGCGGAACGGGCTTCGGCGGGCGCCCAGACGGCGACGCTCTTGCAGCCGCTCCGCGCGGCTTCCCGGAGCATCGCTTCCACAGGCGTGAGGATGATCGCTTCGCGGCCGGCCATCTTGAAGAGGGTGTCCACGTCGAACGCCCCGTACTCCGACAGGAGCGAATTCGCGAGGACGAACACCTTCGCGCGCGTCTTGGAGAGCCGGGAACGGGGATCCGCGGCGTTGGAGTAAGCAACTGTGTCGACGGCGGTTACCACATTCCGGACGGTCACTTCCCGGAGGCTGTCCGGGCTGGAAGCCGCGAGGCGGAGGTACGGCGCGTTGTACAGGTCCATCAGGATGTCGAAGGTCTCGCCGGCAAAGTCAGGGAGGCGGTCCTGCGACGAACGGCCGTCGATGTTGTCCACCCGGTCGGCGGACAGCAAGACATCGGCGAGCCGGGCGGCGGCCTCGGGTTCGCCGATGACGGCGATGGAGCCCTTGGTACCGGCGGTCCGGTATGTATGCACGAGCCGGAAAGTGCCGGTCGTGTCGGCGGCGAGCTGCTTGACGTAAGGAATCGTGTCCCGGACCACGACCGGATGCTCGTTGCAGGAAACGAACGCCGCCACGAGGGCCAGGACGGTCAGGATATGCTTCATATGGGTCATATATTCTGCAAAAATACGGAAATATCCGTATATTTGCAAAGATGAAGACGCTCCTCGCCCTGGATTCCTTCAAGGGCTGCCTGACGGCCCCGGAAGCCGTGGATGCCGCGGCCGCCGCGCTGGCGGGACGCGACGTCTGCCGGATGCCGCTGTCCGACGGCGGCGAAGGCTTCGCGGAATGCCTGGCCGGCTGCCTGGGCGGCGTCTTCCGCACGGCGCCCGCGCACGACCCGCTGGGCAGGCCGGTCGAGGCCCGCTACGCCCTCCTCGACGGCGGCCGGACCGCCGTCATCGAAACGGCCGCCGCCAGCGGTCTCACCCTCCTGAAACCCGAAGAACTGGACCCGCTCACTGCCTCATCCATCGGTACAGGTGAGCTGATGCAAGATGCTGTCAAACAAGGTGTCGAAGAGATATGGATCGGGCTTGGAGGAACGGCCGTGATGGACTGTGGAGCCGGCCTCCTGCAGGCCCTCGCTCCCCTTCCCGGCCATCTCCGGATCCACGCCTTCTATGACGTCGACGTCCCCCTCACCGGACCGGCCGGGGCGCCCGCCGTTTTCGGTCCCCAGAAGGGGGCTGATGCGCAGGGGGTCGCCGAACTGGAACGGCGATTCCGCCGCCAGGCGGCCACCTGGAAGGCGCAATACGGAATCGACGCGGACCGGCAGCCCGGGGCCGGCGCGGCCGGCGGCATCGGCGCCGCGCTCGCAGTGTGCCTTGGCGCGGAAATGCACGCCGGCATCGAGGCGGTCCTGGAAGCCGTCCATTTCGCCGGCCGCGTCCGGGAATGCGGTCTCGTCATCACGGGAGAAGGCAAGGCGGACAGGCAGACTTTGACCGGCAAGGTTCCCTTCGGCGTACTGCAGGCAACCCGCCGCCACGCGCCCGGAATCCCCGTCGTCCTCCTCGCCGGGAAGGTCGAAGACCGGAACGAATTGCTCGCGGCAGGATTTGACGCAGTCATTCAAGTGACTCCTGAAGAATCACTGGAAAGCAATTATTTAGACAAGTCATTCGCCCGGGCGAACATTCGCCGGGCCGTCCAGGATCTCGTGTATTTTCGGGATTAGGAGCGCGTACACGTACTCCTCTTCCATGAAGTGCGTGCCGTCATAGATGGTGTACGTCTTCCCGAACATTTCCTCCCAGAGGGAAACCTTCACGACGCCGGATTTCCGGTAGTGGTCCCGCGTGCCGAAGAACGCGTAATAATACCCGCCTTCCGCGGCGGCCTTCTTCGCAGCGGCCCAATGCGGGGCATACTTCTTCAGGATGTCATACTCGAAGCGGAGCGGCTGCCGGTCCCCTTCCTTGACCCGCCAGATCCGGTGCAGGAGGGCCTTCCCGCCGGGGACCTTGCAGATCCAGGCCAGCCGGACCAGCACGTCGGGCGCGCCCAGCGAGGGAGAGACGAACAGATGCGGAATGCCCCGGACGCGCAGGGCCTGGATGGCGCCGAGGGATTCGCCGATGACCAGCGCCGGCTGCAGTTCCTCCACCCAGGAGGCGATCTGCGCCCGGCCGATTTCCGGGTCGAAATCGTAAGTACGGACGATGCAGCGGAGGTCCGTCCCGGCGAACCGCTCCCGAAGGAGCCGCGGGATCCGGCTGTCGCCGCCCCCGCCCATGCCGTGGATATACAAAATGGTCTTCACCTTGCAAAAATACGATTTAATCGTTACATTTGTCAGTTAGAGAAACAAATCTACATCACATTGATATGAAAAAAACTATCGTTCTCTTTGCAGCGGCCCTCCTCACGCTGACCGCTACCGCCCAGACCCGCACGGCCGCCCCGGCCGTCAAGGCATCCGACTACCAGTTCACCACCGTCAAGGAGATTCCGGTCACCTCGATGAAGAACCAGGCCAACAGCGGCACCTGCTGGTGCTTCTCCGCCATCTCCTTCCTCGAGTCCGAGGTCATCAAGGCCAAGAACCTCAAGCCGGAAGCCTATCCGGACCTGTCCGAGATGTTCGTCGTCCGTCACTCCTATCACGACAGGGCGCTCAAGTATGTCCGCCTCAACGGTTTCCTGAACATGGCGCAGGGTTCCGGCTTCGGTGACGTGCTGGAAGTCATCCGCGACTATGGCATCATGCCGCAGAAGGATTACACGGGCATGCACTACGGCACCGAACTCCCCGCCCAGGGCGAGCTCGACGCCGTCCTCAAGGGCTATGTGCAAGCCGTCGTGAAGAACCCGAACCGCAAGCTTACCCCCGTCTGGGCCAAGGGCTTCGACGGCATCCTGGACGCCTATCTGGGCGAGGTTCCCGAGACCTTCGTGGAGAACGGGGTCACCTATACCCCGGAGAGCTATCGCGACGCCCTGGGCATCAACCCGGACGACTACGTGAACATCTCTTCCTTCACCCATCACCCGTTCTACACCCAGTTCGCCATCGAGGTGGAGGACAACTGGCGCTGGGGCCTCTGCTACAACCTGCCGCTGGATGAGTTCATGGCCGTCATCGACAATGCCGTGAACAACGGTTACACTGTGGCCTGGGGCGGCGACGTCTCCGAAACGGGCTTCACCCGCGACGGTCTCGCCATCCTCATGGACACCACGGTCAAGCCCACCGGCTCCGACCAGGAGCGCTGGGTCGGCCCCGCCGCCCAGCAGCAGGCCGCGCAGCCTCAGAAGGAGCTTCCCAAGGAGATCGAGGTGACCCAGGAGAACCGCCAGCAGTGGTTCGACGAGAAGACCTCTACCGATGACCACGGCATGCACCTCTACGGCATCGCCAAGGACCAGAACGGCACCAAGTACTACCTGATCAAGAACTCCTGGGGCGTCACCGGCGCCTACAAGGGTGTCTGGTACATGTCCGAGAACTTCGTCAAGGGCAAGACCCTGAACTTCGTCGTCAACAAGAAGGCTCTCCCGAAGGACATCGCCAAGAAGCTCGGAATCAAGTAAATGGCGCTCTACAAGCACATTCCTAACACGATCACTTCCATGAACCTCCTCTCGGGGGTCATGGGAGTGATTTTCACTTTGGAGGGGCGCCTCGAGTGGGCCCTTCCGCTGATGCTCCTGGCGGCGGCCTTCGATTTCTGCGACGGCCTCGCCGCCCGGCTCCTCGACGCGCACTCCCCCATCGGCGGGGAACTGGACTCCCTGGCGGACCTCGTCAGTTTCGGCGTCCTGCCGTCCCTGATGCTTTACAAAGTCATGCCGGCGGATGCGCCGGCCCTCCTGCGGTACATCCCGCTGTTCGTCGCGGTGATGTCCGCCGTCCGGCTGGCGAAGTTCAATGTGGACGAGCGCCAGACGCTGGATTTCCTCGGCCTGCCCACGCCTTCCTGCGCGATGGTCTGCGGCTCCCTCGCCACTTTCCTGTACGTGGCGGGCGGCATTCCCGCCGGCCCCGAGGTCTGGGTCCTGGACGCCATCGCCATCGTCCTGGGCCTGCTGCTCGTGAGCGAGATCCCGATGTTCGGGATGAAAATCAAGAAAGGCCATAAGCTTCTGGATACGAAGCGTATAGCCTTTCTCATCCTGGCTGCGGCCTCCGTGCTCGCGGTCCTGCTGCTCAAGCAGCCCTGGAGCCTGGCCGTCCTGGCCGTGTTCTCCGTCTACGTGATCGAGAACCTCGTCGTCGCACTGATTAATAGTTTTCGGCGCGGAGCATGAAGTAGCTCTTCGGGTGCTTGCACACCGGGCAGAGCTCCGGCGCCTTCTTGCCGACCACGATGTGGCCGCAGTTGGAGCATTCCCAGATCATATCCTCCTCGCGGGAGAACACGATACCGTCCTTGATGTTGCCTAAGAGCTTGCGGTAACGCTCTTCGTGCGTCTTCTCGATGGCGCCCACCTTGGCGAAGAGGAAAGCGATGTCGTTGAAGCCCTCTTCCTTCGCCTCCTCGGCGAACTTGGCGTACATGTCGGTCCACTCGAAGTTCTCGCCGTCGGCGGCGTCCGCGAGGTTCACTTCCGTCGCGGGCACTTCGCCGCCATGCAGGTACTTGAACCAGATCTTGGCATGTTCTTTCTCGTTCTTGGCGGTTTCCTCGAAGAGGTTCGCAATCTGGACATAGCCGTCCTTGCGGGCCTTTCCGGCATAATAGAGATACTTGGTGTGGGCCTGGGACTCACCGGCGAAGGCGGTCTGGAGATTGGCCTCGGTCTTTGTTCCTTTCAGTTCCATAATTCCGTTTATTGTTTGTATATTTGTGTCTGGTTGATGCAAAGTTAAGCATTTTCCTGACAGAAATGACGCTCCCCTGTAAGAAAAGCGTTAATTAGTTATAACTCGCTATAAATTAGACAGTAAAACTATTTTGTTATAGGTGGTAACAAAAAAGTTAACCCCTAAAAAAGGGAAAAAGGCGCCCCGAAAGCGGAAGAAAAGCCGCAAATGGAAGGTCAGTCCCTGGCTCGTCGCCGCGGGACTGCTGGCCGTCGCCGCCGGCGTCCTGTACCCCTACATCCGCGCCGGCCGCTTCGCCTCGACCGGGGCCCGGATTCCCGACGGGGCGCGCCAGTTCTGCGTGGACCTTTCCCACCACAACGACCACATCGTCTGGGACTCCCTGAAAGTCGTCGTGGACCGGGCCGGCCACACCACCAAGGACCTCCTCCATGCGAAGAACATCTACCCCGTATCGACCGTCATCATCAAGGCGACGGAAGGCGAACGGATGGTGGACAAGCGGTTCGCCGAGTACTGGGCGGAAGCCGGCAAACGGGCGTACGCCCGCGGCGCCTACCACTTCTTCCGCTCCTCGAAGGACCCGCAGAAACAGGCCGACCGCTACATCGCCACGGTCAAGCTCCGGCACAAGGACCTTCCGCCCGTCCTGGACATCGAAACGATGCATGCGGGCTGTTCCAGGGAGGAGCTGAACCGGAAGGCGCTCGCCTGGCTGCAGGCCGTGGAAAAGCATTATGGACGGAAACCCATCGTCTATACGTCCGATTCCTTCGCCCGCGACATCCTCTCCTCCGACATCACCGCGCAATATCCCATGTGGATCGCCCGCTATAACAAGAAAGAACCCCGTTTTGCCGATTGGACCATGTGGCAGTTCACCGAAGAAGCCGTCGTATACGGCGCCAACGGGGGCTATGTCGATCTCTCCGTCATCAAACAACAACCCTGATATGAAACGAATTCTCCTCCTCGCCGCCCTTACCGCCCTCTCCGGAGCGCTCTGGGCCCAGAAGAAACCGCTCGACCATGACGTCTACGACAGCTGGCAGGCCGTGAGTGGAACCGTCCTCTCCCCTTCCGGGAAAGTCGTTTCCTACGCCGTCAACCCGCAGGAAGGCGACGGCACGCTCTATTTCCGCGTCACCGGAAAGAAAGGCGCCGCCCGCGTCATCGAAGTCCCCCGCGGCTACCAGGCGCGGATCCTGGACAATGACGCCTACGCCCTCTGCCTCATCAAGCCCGAGTTCCAGAAAACGCGCCGGGCGAAGATCAAGAAGCTGACGGGCGACAAATTGCCGCAGGATTCCCTGGCCGTCATCGACCTCCGGAACGGAGGCATCCGCAAGTTCCCGAACGTCAAGTCGTTCCAGCTGGGACTCCATGCCACCGACCAGTTCGCCTTCTCCACCATCGACACCACTTTCGTGAAAAAGAAGGACAAGGACCAGGGAACGACGGTCGCGGTCTATCATTTTGCCGACGGAAGCCTGGACACCCTGCGCCGCATCGACAAGTTCGCCTTCTCGAAGGACGGGCGCACGCTCGGCCTGATCCAGAAGACGGACAAGAAGCACTCGGTCGTCGGTTTCTATGCCGACGGCAAGGCGCGGATGTTCACGGACACCGCCACCTTCCATGCGGTGCCGGTCTTTAACGAGGAAGGGACCGAGGCCCTCTACCTGCAGGCGAAGGACACGGCGTCCACCGGCAGCAAGCACGCCGCCCTGTGGCTGTACGACATCGTCCGGGACGAGGCGCGGGAGCTCGTGGCCGCCGACCAGCGCCGCAACATGCCCGAGAACTGGGGCCTGACGGAGAACAGTTCCTATCGCTTCAGCAAGAAGAACGGGAGCATCTATGCGGGCATCCAGGAATACGTTCCCGTCAAGGACACCAACCTCGTCTCCTTCGAGACGGCGGGCCTGGACATCTGGACGTGGGATGCCGACGAGATCCCCCCGCGGATGAAGGCGAACCTGACCCGCGACAAGCAGCGCACTTTCCCCTGCCTGTATCAGGACGAAGGCCTCATCCCCTTCAATACCAACAAGGCGGACCGGCTCATCTTCACCGACAACTACGATGCTGAAGTGATTCTGGAAGTGAGTCCTGTCAATACTGTTGAAAGCCAATGGAATACGCAGGGAGAATCCGTGCTTACCCTCATCTTCCCCGGCTCCGGCCGGCGGCAGGAAATCGCCCGCGGCGCCTACGAATCGGTGCAGCTCTCTCCGAAGGGAAAATACGCCATCTGGTGGGATTACAACGAGCGCGCGTGGTTCGTCTATGACGTGGCGGCGGAGCAGGTCCGGAACCTGACCGGCGACATCGACACGGTTTTCTGGGACGAGAAAGACGACCATCCAATGATGCCCGAGTCCTACGGCCTCGCCTTCTGGGCGACGGAGGACGCGGAGGTCGTCCTCTACGACCGGTACGACCTCTGGCGGGTCCGGCTTTCCGACGGGTTCGCCTCCCGCATCACCCGCGGCCGGGAGCAGAAACGGACCTACCGCTACCTGAGAACCAAGGACGCGGAGGACGATCCCGGCGTCGGGACCCGGGAGCAGGTGTTCCTGAGCGTATTCGACGAGACGACCAAGGAGAACGGGCTGGCCTCCCTCCTTTTTGCGGACAAGGCCGATTCCTTCAAGCTGCTGGCCTTCGGCGGGTATACCTGGGACGGGTTCAAGAAAGCGAAGAACGCGCCGGTGTTCGCCTACCAGAAGGGCAATCTCCAGGAGCAGATGGACCTGTACGTGACGGACTTCGGCAAGTCGACGGAGAAACTCACCGCCATCAACCCGCAGCAGAAGGACTACAACTGGGGAACCGTCGAGCTCTACCATTGGACGGCGTTTGACGGCCGCCCGCTGGACGGCCTGCTGTACAAGCCGGAGGACTTCGATCCCGCCAAGAAGTACCCCGTGATGATCTATTTCTACGAGACCTACTCCGAGAACCTGTACAAGAACATCATCGTGCAGCCCAGCTGGTCCACGGTGAACCTGATCTTCTATGCGTCCAGGGGTTACATCGTGTTCGTCCCGGACATCGTCTATACGCCCGGCATGCCGGGCCAGTCGGCCTACAACTGTATCGTGAGCGGCGCCGAGTCGCTGACGAAGTTCCCGTGGGTGGACAAGGACAACATGGCCATCCAGGGCCAGAGCTGGGGCGGCTACCAGGTCGCCTGGCTCATCACCCGGACGAACATGTTCAAGGCGGCGGGCGCCGGGGCGCCGGTCTCCAACATGACATCGGCCTACGGCGGCATCCGCTGGGAATCCGGCATGAGCCGCCAGTTCCAGTACGAGCAGACGCAGTCCCGCATCGGCCGCGACCTCTGGAACGGGCTGGAGCTCTATCTGGAGAACTCCGCCCTCTTCCGGCTCCCGAACGTGCAGACGCCGGTGCTGATCATGCACAACGACAACGACGGCGCCGTTCCGTGGTACCAGGGCATCGAGATGTTCATGGGCCTGCGCCGGCTCGGCAAGCCCGCCTGGCTGCTGGAATACAACAATGAGGCGCACAACCTCCGCGAGCGCCGCAACCGCAAGGACCTGACGATCAGGCTCCAGCAGTTCTTCGACCACTACCTGAAAGGCGCCCCCGAACCCGCCTGGATGCGCGACGGCGTCCCGACGATCAAGAAGGACTACTACTTCGGGTACGAGGAAGCAGAATAACATAGAAGGGTGGCCGCATGGGTCACCCTTCTTCGTATTAGTGAAAGGAATTGTGACAGAAACAATTATTCCTTATATTTGCAACGACCACCCATTAACACGCATCTACCATGAAACGGATTCTCTTCCTGTCTCTTGCTATTCTGTTGCCGCTCATTTCCGGCTGCGGCGGTGATGAACCCGATCCGACTCCGTCATACACCGTCCGGGTCAGTCCCGGCGCGCTGGCTTTCCCGGCAGAAGGCGGCACGGAAACAGTCACGATAACCACAGACGCTCCTTCCGTCAAGGCCACCTGCGGTGAGAGCTGGCTCCAGTTGTCGGTCCAGGACAAGGTCCTCACCGTCACCGCAGGTGCCAACACCGGCAAGGAAAGCCGCAGCGGCAAGATTACGGTCACCGCCGAGGGGGCCGTCTCCGAGGTTTCGGTCATCCAGAGCGGGAAGACCTCCCGGCCGGCGGACGACCCGTATCCGTCGGCCTCCTACGCGCTGGCGGACAAAGCCATCTTCGTCAAGGAGGGCTACTCGAAGGGCATCACCGCGGCGGACCCCGCCGGCCGGACCTTCACCGTGTCCACCTCGTCCGTGGGCACGCAGAAGCCCGAAGTCGGCCAGAAGCTCATCATGAACACGCCCACGTCGTTCTACCCGGACGGCCTCCTCGCGGAGGTCACCTCCGTGACCGAGAGCGGCGGCAGCTACACCGTCCACTACAAGGACATCAAGCTGGAAGAGGCCTTCACGGAGCTTCGCATCGACGAAACCAGCCTGGATCTTGGCAGCAGCCTGCTGAAGGTCCTGGATCCGGAGGGGAAGGAGATTTCCTTCACCCGCACCCGGGCCGCGGACGAGCATTCCTTCCACATCGGCATTCCGGAGGCCAGCTGGCCCGTCGACGTGGTGGAAGGCCTGGAGTTCTCGCCCAAGATGGACGCGGTGGTGACCCTGACCCTGCAGGCCATCATCGCCGACGCGGAGCTCTATACCTTCAATGTCAATGTGAAAACGGACCTGAAGATAGGCGGTACGCTTGCAATCGGCGCTGAAGGGAAGGCCGTGGACGAGCGCAAGCCGCTCTTCTCGATGGTCTTCTCCGCCATCCCCGTCGGCCCGGTGCTCGTCACGCCGTTCGTCGAGCTGGCGGCCGTGTACTACGTCTCCGGCAAGGTGAGCGTGGAGGCGACCGCCGTCTACCATACGGTCCAGACCCACGGCGTCCACTACGACATCAATACCGGCTGGAGCGCCAACGACTTCTCCGAAAGGAACAACAACGGTGAATGGGAGGAGCTGAGCATCGCCCCCAAGCTGGAAGGCAGCATCGCCTACGGCCTGGGCCTCGGCCCCTATGTGGGCATCTACGGCAAGGTGGTGGCCGTAGGCGTCTCCTTCGACGTCCTGCAGAAGGAAACGGTGAGCGAAGCCTTCAACTTCCTCGGCGCCGACGTCTCCCAGTACGCGGACATGTCCTTCGTCCAGCACCTGCAACGAATCGACTACACGAACGCCATCGTGGCCGCCGCGAGCTTCAACGTGGAGCTCGTGGGCATGGACGCGGCCTCGTTCGAATCGCCCGAGTTCACCATCTGCAAGGACGAGTACAAGATCCTGCCGTCGGTGGACCTAGAAACCTTCTCCTTCGAGCGGACGGACGAGGGGATGCAGCTCAGCATCGACGCGAAGAACCCCCACCTCGTGGGAGGCCTGATGTACGCCCTCCTGCGGGAGAACGGTAACAGTCCTGAATCCAGCGCCGTCCGGGTGGATTTCAAGGGCGGCGGACCCACGCTGGACGACCTCAACCACGGGGCCGAAACCGTGAACCTGACCGCGCTCCTGCCCCTCGACGAGGAGGATCCCGACATGCTGTACGCCGACATCATGTACCTGACCGAATACTCCCGGACCCCGGTCGTGCTGGCCTCCATCGAACAGGCCTATGATGACAAGGATGTCCGGGCGGCCCTGATCAGCATCCTGCGCGACCTGTACAAGAGCCACGCGGGAGACTGGGAAGGCTGCAACTGGTTCGACGGCGACATAGACCTGACGGCCATGAAGAATATCCGGGTGTCGCGCCGCAACGACCAGACCTTCTTCAAGATCAACCTGCCGGAGGCCTGGTCCGTGGGCAGCGCCGTGGCTGTGGGTGACCACTCCAAGGATGTGTCGGGCTTCGGCGGTTGGGAGATCATCTTCGAAGATGGGGCGACGGATGCGATGACCACCCTGTCCGTCCTGGATTCCCACTTCCTGGGCTACTACATCGCCCGGCCGCACGACAAGATTTCGGACCTGACGATCAACAGCCCCCTGTGGACCCGGTTCGAGGACGTCACGTCCCGCGGCGCGGGATTCGAGCGCCTGGACCTGAGCCGCACCCCGCTCGAGAAGCTCGAGTTATCCACGGGCGGCATCTCCGTCTCCAAGCGGCTGGTCCTGAAGGAGTGCAAGAGCCTCAAGAAGCTGTCCTTCGACGTGTTCTTCCCGGAGACGTTCGACGTCACCGGCTGCACGGCCCTGGAGGAGGTTCATTTCGACACGACGATGCTGCCCGACAACTACTTCCTCAGCAAGGACAGCGGCACGCCCACGGCGAACCTCGTCATCGAGAACAGCACGCTGAAAACGCTCGACGTACCGGTCAACTACAAGGAGATCTGGGTCAACAACTGCACGTTCGAGAAGGTGCAGGTGAGCGGGAATTCCTCCGTGGATTACATCAGCCTGCGGGGTTCCAAGGGCCAGGCCGTGGAGGTGAAGGACTGCGCCAAGCTGTCCGCCCTCGGGTGCCCGAATACCGACATCACCGAGTTCACCGTTGAGAACCTGCCGGCGGCCGTCCGCATCGACGTGGAGAACAACGAGCATCTGCTGAGCCTGGTTCCGGACGTGTTCGACGAGATCAAGGACCGGGGCGGCTCCGTGGCCTATGACATCCGCTACTCCTACACCGACGACGGTTCCGGCACCATCGAGTACGTGGACAACGGCTACGGATTCTGGTACGAAGGCGAGCCCGATTGCGGCTACCACGGCAAGGAACCGCCGCAGGACGACGACGAGGGCTACGTGACGCATCCCGGCGAGAGCGCTGCCCGCGCGGCCTTCCGCAAGTGCCTGCAGGACCTGTACCGCTGCCGCAAGGGCGAGTGGGACGGCTGCAACTGGCTGGACGGCACCAAGGCGCTGAACGAGCTCACGAACGTGAGCGCCGCCGACAGCCAGAGTAACAACGAATCCTTCTCCGTCACCATCCCCGTCGAGTGGCAGTTCGGCGCCGACGTTCTCGTGAAAAAGCACAACAAGCAGCCCACCTCGCAGTATCCCGGCGGCGAAGAGGGCCACTACGAGGACTGGCGGATCTACATCCGCGGCGAGCGGCAGTACAATTCGTTCACCATCTCGGATCCCCGGTGTTACCTGATTTCCGCCCAGGGCGAGGCCAAGACCTTCGCCGTGCACAGCAACAGCTTCTTCTTCCAGGCGCGCGGAAGCGAGCCGTGGAAATACCGCTCCAACGAGATTCCTTCCAAGATCGAGACATTGGACCTGCGCGGCTGTGGCGGCTATGAACTGACTTACGAACTGGACTACGAGCATGTGCCCAAGGTCATCAAACTCCGCCGTCACGACGGGAAGGACACCAACGCCGACGCGCGGGTGACCATCAAGTTCACCGACCCCGAGCCCAAGCCCATGCCCTCGATCACCATCGAGGGAAACGCCTATCTGATCACCGTCACCAACGCGACAGTGCCCTACGGAAGCCTCCCGATCAAGGTGGACCACCTGCAGGGAGTGGGCCTGTTCGGCTGCACGGGCGACATGATCTACGCCCCGGAGAACGTCGACTACCTGGCCGTGGGCGCCCAGTCCGGCAACATGGTCAACAGCCAGCTGCTGGCCAGCGGCATCGCCGACATCCGGGAAGTCAAGGTCCAGGACAACAAGACCATCCTGGGCGTGGACCTGAACGTCCGGGAGACGGTGACGGTCGATTCCTGCCCGCTCATCGAGAATGTGTACGGCGAGGCCGGGTACACCTACACCGTCAGGTCCTGCCCGAAGGCCGACAGTTTCAATCCGGCAGGCCGCGAGGTGAGGATCCAGGACTGCCCTGCACTGACGAACCTCTATTATCCGGACACTTACGGCCCGATCATTAATCTGACGGTGGATTCCTGCCCGAACCTCAAGGAAGTCCGCTTCGAGCGGAACAAGGAGATCGAGAGCATCCAGATGACCGGCGTGCCCGCCCTGGAGTATGTGAACCTCACCAAGTGCACAGCCCTGACCATGGTCGTCCCGTCCTTCTTCGAGGAGATGTGGAGCCGGGGCAAGTACGTCGAATACGAGCAGCGCTACGACTACCGGTACAACAACACCGGCCCCTACACGAATGCGGACGGTGAGAAGTTCGACTACACGGACAAGGGCTACGGCTTCTATTTCAGCGACGAACCCGGCCGGGGCTATCACAAGCGATAGATTTCCGGCCGGAGGCTGATAGATAACCTTCCGGGAAGCGTATCTGAGCTAGATCATCTTCTTCAGAAGACACTGGATCAGGTTGCCGTTTTCGTCGCGGAGGTGCATGCCGTTGCCGCGGCAGTATTTCCAGAAGCGGCAGGCGGCGCAGTCGTCCTTGTACATCCAGGAGCGGTCGCGGTAGGGCTGGAAGCGGGTGTTCCAGACTTCCATGAAGTCGTCCTCGTAGATGTTGCCCTGGTGGTAGTCCGCGCGGATGCTGGCGCAGGCCGAGATGGAGCCGTCGGCGAGGACGGAGCCCACGTTGACGCCGG
>JAEEGH010019152.1_pt1 | contig 14380 bp, 11 predicted proteins | sample 9134181 | NCBI WGS metagenome assembly JAEEGH01 (sample SAMN16246544, study PRJNA631951) | gut metagenome | biome: gut microbiome; feature: rumen; material: DP-attached | host: Bos | place: Iran: Karaj | collected 2018-10 | reverse complement strand
AGAACTGGACAGACAGGCCACCCAAAACTTCAAGGAAAGCCTGAAGGGAATGGCTATCACCATCGGCATCATCATCATCGGTTTCCTCCTGGCCTTCGGGCTCGTCCGACTGTTCACATAATACTCGACATCAAAAGAGAGACCACATCGGCCTCTCTTCGATTTTCATATCAATGGTTTATGAGTGTCAAGATAAAACATTCTCATTTGAAGGAAAAACTCAGAACCGGAAGGACAGCCCGCCGTTCAGGGTGAAGAACCAGCGGAGCGGAGTCGTGGTCGACTTCAGCACCTCGGGACCGTTTTCGCCGGAATCCAAATGATAAAGGTAGTTGTTCGTGAGGTTATAATGGAAGGCTGGGGTCAATTTGAGGTCGAAGCGCCAGATGCTGTAATTGAGGGTCATACCGGCGTCCAGGGTCAATGAGAAGGCGTTTTTCTTCTCCACCCAGGTATCTTCCCAATACGGCATTGCAGTACCCCAGGAAGTCCTTCCCGGCCGTTCCGAGGCGCCGGCGATGTATCCGGGTGTCATCCCGGCAAAGAACTCCACGTCGCTGAACAGATTGACCAGGAAACCGCCGAGAAAGCCCCTCGCATTACCGCTTCCATAGGGATGACGGTAGACCATCGCATCCCGGGCCCCGATGGCGCCGGTCTCGAAACGCTCCTGGGCCGACTTCGACTTGGTCCGGTACGCGAAAGCGACCGGAACGCCGAAGACGTCATTGATATTCGCCGTGCTGGCGGCATACTGGAACCCGGCCCGGAAGCCGAGACCGTTGTAATGGAACTGTCCATAGCTGACGCCGAGCATCATGTCGCTTCCGATCATGCTCTTGTCGGACATCGGGACATTGAGCCCGACCTGCAGGCCGATGTCCCGCGTCTGGGCCCATGCGTGGCAGCACAGCAGGGCCGCCGCAAGGGCGATCGCCCACGTTTTCACTTTCATAACAGTTTCTTCTTTTCCTCCTCACCCTGCAATAAACATACCCTCGACCGCGGAAAGAGGATTCTATTGTGGATACGCTGAAATATGGCTATCTTCGCGCCGATAAAATGGATACGGAGCCCCATGGTCATCAACGAATACTGCAAAAACTGCCAGCTCAGGAGAAACCTGATAAAATACCCCGCAACGGCTTCGGCCGATGAGATTGCGGCGTATCAGCGAGGGGTCAGGAACATTATCGCCCATAGTGATGGGCTCAGTACCCCACAGACTTCGGAAAAGATGATCGCCTTGCGCCGTGAGCTCTTCGGACCGGCCAAGGACTTCACAACCATCAAACAGCATTTCAACAGTCTCATGCTGAATCTGCTGCCCCACATGCAGCAACAGGTGGCGGAGGCCGATGATGCCTTGCGGATGGCTGTACAGTTTTCGATGGTGGGCAATTACATCGACTTCGGTATCCTGGAGGAGGTGGATGACCAGGAACTCCGCTCGAAACTGGATGCGGCCAAAGACATTGCGATTGCCCCCGAAATGCTGGACAGTTTCCGCCGGGAGGTTGAAAAGGCGCGCCGTCTGGTGCTGTTTACAGACAACTGCGGCGAGATCGTGACGGACAAACTGCTCCTCTCCGTCCTGCGAAGCATCAACCCGCAACTGTTTGTCACGGTCATCGTGCGGGGCAAACCCGTTTTAAACGACGCCACGATGGAGGATGCCCTCCAAATCGGCATGGGCGATGTGGCCCAACGCGTCATCGGCAACGGCGCCGGGATGCCCGGCAATGTCATCGGCGCCATCTCCTCCGAGGCCATGGACGAAATCCGGAAGGCCGATGTCCTGGTGTCGAAAGGCCAGGGAAACTACGAGGGCCTCAGCGGCTGCGGCCTGAACATCTTCTACCTGTTCTTATGCAAGTGCGAAGCATTCATACAGCGTTTCAATGTTCCCCAGTTCACCGGCGTCATGACACGGGAAGTCTTCTGAGACAGCGCAGGCGGTGACTGATGGTTTAGGCAAAAAGAATGGGTGAATCCTCACATTTAATCCATTCTACCAACTCTCGTCCTCCCCCCCCCGTCATTCCCGGCCCCGACCGGGAATACGTGTCGCAAATTGTTTGCAGAATCGGGAAAATGTATTACCTTTGCATCAGCGATTCTACGGATTCGCTAATCTCTGGGCTGACGATTGCTACGTCAGCCCTCCGTATTATATAGCGGTCTTACTTCTCTGCCGTTGAAAATCCATACTGATGTTACGAGGATGCCGTTCCGTATTTGACCCTGTATCTGCTGAACCATATATCCATCCGTAAGACCGCAATGCCGGATAATGACTCTTTCCGATTGCGCCAACCCATTATGAAGCATATTGCGAAAAGCATTCTTGGGCTGGTCCGATGTATATGATTCATACTCAACGAAACTGCCGTCCACAAGAAGATCCGGACATTTCCTGTAATACTTTGTTCCAATTAACTCCCCGAACACCATGCGATACAAAGGATCCTTATAGTGAACGGCATGAAGCACTTTTACTTCATGTCCTTTTTCCGCCAAGCAGTTCGCTATAGCCAGTATGTCATCATAATCCGAACCCGCGGTATCCAGGCCCAACATCAGCCAAATCTTACCTCCGCTCGAATACTCTTTGTACAGAGCATACAAATCACAACAATCATCCATCATGCTGAAGGGCAATTCTTGATCGAAACAATATGAAATTGAAGGGAGCCGCTTCCCAGAATAGGATAGCCTTGATGCTCCTGATTTCCTTTACCGGCCGAATTCACGACCGACATCTGCACAAAGATAATGATTATTGTCAATAAAACCGAGTCGATGTGTGCCAGCCATCGCCCTCCTTGTCCGTGAAGGCTTTCTGGTGTGCCGTGGCAAGCGGTATTCAAACACCATGGTTAATTGTGCCGCATGTTGGCCCACTTGAACGCTTATTTTGTAAAACAAAAAACTAACGCTCTATTGGGTCTACCATTGTTTGAAAATGACTATTTTTGTGATTATAAGAACCTAAAGACTCTCGAAGAGCCATTTCTTTCCTTTTAGTTGATCTTTCATGTTTCCCAAAAGTTCCATGAAGAAAACAGAGACACAGATTATAACCGTTAGGACCAAGTGGCAGATGCTTACCAGCGCCACCGACCTCGTCTTCGTCCTGTACAACGGAATGCAGGGCGGCGGGGTCGAGAACCCCATGGCCATTCTAGGCAACAGCAGGGGGCAGGCTGCGCCGGACAAGCTCGGCGCCCTCACCAGGGCCGGCCTGATCGAGAATGATGAGGGGCGGTGGGAACTCAGCCAGAATGTCTTCGAGTTCCTTGAGAGCCTCTCGGGGACAGGCGGGGAAGCCAACGTCAAAACCCTGATCGGCAACCGCGACACCCTGGAAAGGAACGTTTCCTACTACTTTACCGCCAAGAAAGAGGAAAGCGATTCATCGCGTTACCTCGCGCTGATCCGCAAGAGCCTCAAGACCATTCTCAGCAACATCAAGAAGACGCTTACGGCCATCGACTACACAATCAGGGATTCCTATGTCGGCGAATCGAGCATCACCTTGAAGACACAGATACTGAAAGAGAACCTCGACAAGCTGGAAGAACTCGAGAAAGCCGTTCGCGGGGAGCCCAGCATGGGGATCTATGACGGAATCCTCCCCCTAATCGATTCCGCGTTCGGAGAGGGCGACGAGCAGCTACATGCCATGAAGGTATGGTTCCAGAACGAGCTGGCGCGGTTCTACACGTCCAAGCGCTCGAAGATCATTCATCAGCTCCGGGCCTATCTCGACCGCATAGAAAAGATCGACAAGCCCGCCCGCAAGATCGCCCAGATCTTCCGTCTCTGGAGCAACAACCAGCTCATCGCCTTCAGCGACGTACTCGACGTTCAGAACTCGCTCAGAGAGCCGTTCCAGAAAACAAGGGAACTCAACCTCTCCCTGGACAAGGACCTTGAAGGGGACGACAACAAAATCCTCAACGCCGTCGTAAAGGGGCTTGACATCGAAAGTGGGGACGCCAAGCTAGCCAAGGGAGTACGCCGTTCGGAGATCAGGCGAAAAGCCCCCGCCGGCGCGGTCTACCACCTCCTGGCCGATGTCCGGAAAGTATACAAGGACTACTCGGAGTCCGGCGGCGACCGGCTCCTTGCCGAGTATGTCCTCTCCTATTCGGGATATATCCGTGAACACGCCTTCAGGGAGAAGATCGGCATCTTCCTGGAAGTGGTAAACCAGTTCCGGCCGCATCTGGTTACGGACAACAGATACACCCTCTTCGAAAACGGCGGTGTGGCGTACAAATGCAAGAATATAAAGCTCAGGACAAATGGATAACCTTTCTATCAATGTACCGGACATGCCCTATATGCGGGAGATCTTCAAGATCCTCCGCTCCAGCGGATTCATCAGCGAAGACTGCGTGTCCGCCCTCGTCAAGAACTATTACAGCGTCATCAAGGAGAACTACGACGCCTACTTCAAGTATTTCATCCAGCTTGGGTATTACCTCGAGCAGGGTCCCGGGTACTTCCACCTCTGCGAGGCGCGCCCCGCACAGAACGCATTGAGCAAGCTCCGCACGGACGTCTCTAAGTTCATCCCCATGCTCAACCTGCTCACGCAGTTCCGCCCCGAGCTGATGCCCGGACACCAGTTCAAGGCATATGATCTTCAGATGTACTGCGACCAGAACGACGAACTCCGTTCCATCCTCCCGGACGCGCAAGACGGCAAGCTCGCGACGCGGGTCACCCTTTTCCTGAAAGATGTGGAGAAAGAGGGATTCATCGATTTCACGTCCCCGGATGCTACCACCTGCATGGTGACGTCTGCCTTCCGCTACCTGAAGGAGCTCATTCTCCGCATCCACCTCTATGACCAGCACGCGAAATTCAACCTGGACTACGAGCCGCGCATTGAAGAGGATAAGGAGGACGAGTTGCAGGAAGAAACGGTCGACAACCACTATCTTGATCTGGAGGAATAACACATGGGATACCTTAAAAGACTCATTCTCGTAAACAGTGCCGGATACCCCCTCGCCGACGTGCGGCTGGACGGGCACTGCGACATCGCCGGCGGACAGGGTGTGGGCAAGACGACCTTAATGAACGCGATCCTCTACCCGTTCGTTGTGGAAGACCGGTTCATCGACATCGACAGGCTCGAGAAGCAGAGGTTCAGCCTCTATTATTTCCCGAGCGAAAGGAATTCATTCGTCATCTACGAGGTGGTGAATAACCTCGGGGCCCCCTACTGCATCCTCATCCACCGTTCCGGAGCCACCCTATACTACCATTTCATAAGCGCCCCGTTCGACTTTGAATGGATCTATGAGGGGGAAGAGCAGGTTAAGGACTGGCAGGATATCCGCGCTAAGCTCAACCGGCTCGGGATAACGTTCAAGACGGAGGACAAGCGGGAGAAGTTCAACAATATCTTCCTGGGCAAAGGGGAGCACTACCATGAGCAGTATTCTATCGTGAAGTCCAACAAGGACAAGGACGCCATCCGTCCGCTGCTGTCCGCCATCTTCCGGAACCTGCCCTTCTCCCAGGAGACGCTGAAGAACGCGCTCGTGGCTGCAGTCATGTCGTCCAACCAGTTGGAGAACGAAGGCATCGACCTCGCCTCCCACAGGAGGAATCTGGATGGCTTCGCCGAGAGGTATTCCGATATCCGAAAGATGACCGTGCGGGATGCCGGAGGGAAGACTGCCGTAGACCCGATAGCCGAAGTCCTGTTCGACGCCGTCGACAGGTACTACCATAACATGGAGGAACGAAGGAAGGTCCCCGGCAAGCTGGTTTACGCCTATGCGGCCGCGAAGAGCCGCGTGGCAACCCTGGAGAGCGCCCTCGCCGAAAACGAGGAGGCCAGGAAAAAGCTCATCAACGGCTGGAACGACCGGGAGAAGGAACTCGACGGGCAGATCGGCGAGGCGATCAGTACCCGCGGCGGTATGCTGAAGGAACTGGAGACTATCGGTGAGATCGAGGCCAAGTACAGGGAGAAAAAGATCAATGTGGACGAGCTCGTCACCTGGATCCTTGACAAGCAGGCCCATGTCCAGAGCCTCAAATCCATCGAGAAGCAGCGCAACGCGCTGACGGCGGACGCCGAGGACATCCAGGCACAGAAGGAAGCCGCCCTGCAGGAGAACGAGCTCTTCTACAAGAACCTCGAGGTGCTCGAGAAGACGAAGTTCTCCAAGATCCTGGATTCCCTGAACAAGAAGAAGGAAGACGTCCAGTCGGTGGCCGAGGGCGAACGCTTCGAAGTGGAGAAGAAATACAAAGGCCTCCTCGGGGTGAACTGGCGGGAGACGGAGCAAAAGCTGATCGATGCCCTATTGGACATCTCGATGAAACTCGCAACAGCGGAGACCATCGACGACGTGAGGACGGCATTCGAACGCTTACCCGCGGAGTTCATTTACAACGGCCTCCTGACAGATGTACTGACCAGACGTAATGGCGATGCGGGCGACATCGACCTCCTCAGAAAGGAAGCCGACACGGCCAGGAAGCGGATCGAAGAAGAGTTGGACAGGAAAATCCAACTCGAGGACGAGATGCGCCAGGAGCTGGCCGACATATCCGCCAGGAAGAAAAAGGCCCTTAAAGAGATCGACTTCGAGGTTGGCGAGGCAACCAAAGAGGACAACCTGGAGCGGAAAAGGATCTTCGAAGAGCATAGAGACAAAGCCGAGGAAATCAGTTCCGTCTACGACACTAAGATCCACGGGAACAACGAAGAGATCAAGGCGGCATTGGATGAGCTCAATGAGCTTATCGATGGTGAGAAGAGCATTCTCTCCGCCATCGAGGCCTTCCCTTCCGCGGCCGAGGATAAGGAGCGCTACTTCGACAGGAAGCCCGACCTGCTCAAACAGAAGGAGGCCCTCAATCTCCGGATCAACAGCCTCCGTGACCAGAAGAGCCAGGAGAAGGCACAGTTCGAGGAGGCGAAAGCAGCATTGGAATCGAAGCTCTCGCAGGACAAGGCGGACAGGGACGGCCTGGTAACCGGCATTCAGGAAACCGACCGGTTCCTCGATACGAAGAGCGACGTGAAGGCGGCATACGAGAGTGCCTCCCCCATCGAGAACGTGAGTTCGCTCTCCGATATCAGGCTGGACTACTCCACTATCAACGGCAACATCGACGAGCTGAAGGAGAGGATCGGCCAGTTCGCCAGGCGTCTCTACGAACCCGGGATGCTTTCCCGGCTTGACACGTTCCAACTTGGTTTCGGCTACAACGACAGCCTAAGCCGCTTCGAGGATTTCCTGGGCATAGCCGAGAAGCTGCGGACACGCATGGAGAACTCCGCCGAAGCGATGGGCATGGACAAGTTCGTCCAGCTCTATTCCGTCACCTGGCTCTCCGAAATCAAGGACATCGACACGGCCATGAGCCCCATCGAGAACATGCTTCAGCAGATTGGGAAACTCTGCAGTCGGGCGACCGCTTTCGTCAAGAAGCACAATACGACCGACTGCATCGACTCCTTCTCGATGACCATCGACGAGGAAGACACTCCGGATGTCGTCAAGCTCATGAGGACAATCTCCGGGTTCTTCAAGAGGAACAACACAATGCTGGGCTTCGACAACCTCTTCGCTTCCGATGACGGATCCGTCAACAAGCAGGCTGTGGATTATCTCAGCCAGTTCGCCGACATCCTGAACAAGGACCTCGACCTTAAAATGGTCTCCCTTTCCTCCATGTTCAACATCAGGATGGATATCGTGGAGAAAGGCAACGCCATCAAGAACCTGCTCTCCTTCAACAACCCAGGCTCCAGGGGAACGGCCATCGTCCTAAAGGCGATGCTAAACATGACCCTGCTGCACATCGTCCTGGAGAAGAACCAGGCCAAGAATACGCGGCTGATTTGCGCCATCGACGAGATGAACACGATCGAGGCCCGCAACCTCGACGCCCTGACAGACTTCGCTTCTGCAGCCGGCCTTTATATAATCGGCAGCGGTCAGCATCACACGAAATCAGCTCTCGACTACTCCTATAATGTCTGGGACGAACGGGGGGATGACGGAGTAGTATACAAGTATGTTTCCATGGACGCCATGGAGTCAGCCACAGCAGAAGATGATGTACAGTGAAAAGACCATCCGCGTCCTGATCGGTCTTAGGGACGGCGAGCAGATAGCCAAAGGGGTCATGTCTTCGTCCCGGCAGCTTCAGATTCTTGAAACGGAACTCGCCAGGATGGGCGCCATATCATTCGGCCGTAAGGGGAAGCTGACGGGCTATTACATGGTGACAGACAGGGACCGATTTATGGAAGCTTGTGGGCGCCTCGATCCCCCATTGACCGACCTCGACGCCGCCCTTCGGCTAGCTCAGGGAGAAGTGACCTCCCGTGCCGAGAAGGTGGCATTGTTCGGCAATTCCAAACAGGATGGCACCGACCGGACAGTAAAGGGATTCACTATTCTTGCGGATCGGGTTGTTGAAGTTCAGTACCTGGGAAAGGGCTATATCATTGGGCCGAGGGTAGGACTGCACATTGTTGACCGTAGCTCTATAACGATTCCCGGAAACGCAACGATCATCGTTATCGAAAACGCGGAATGCTTGTATGATCTGAGATGGATTCCGAATGTCGGGCTGAAGAAAGAGAATGGCCCATATATCGTTCTTTGCCGCTTTCCGATCTGCGAGGAAGCAAAACTGTGGCTAATAAATCTTACTAACCGCATCCTGTATTTCGGGGATTTCGATCTGGCGGGGATTCGTATCTATGAAACCGAGTTCAAACGGCGACTGCAAGACAAAATCTCATTTATTATTCCTGAAGACCTTGAAGAAAGAATTCGTAGAAGCGGAAACCCTCGTCTTTATGCGAAGCAAATCAATGAGGGATTTCTATCTGTTTCTTCTCCTTCTGGAGAAATGAATAACGCTATCGATCTTCTTCATCGACTGCAAAGCACATATGAACAAGAGGGTTATTGCGCACCGCTTCCAACTGTCTTAATCTAATTCAAATTGGTCTTTCTGATGTTCTCTATATCTCCTCAATCTTCAACTCCTTAAACAACTCATACGTCCCATCATAAAACTCTGGTAATCTCGTAGCGTCTTCTGGATTCCCTTCGGGAACGCAGATGACCATGCCTTGGCGAGCGCGAGTGAGGAGGACACGGTAGGCGTTGAGCTGGTAAGCACGACCTTCGGCAATATTGATATTTTGCCAGCGGTCGGAGCGGAAGTTGAAGTGCTGCCAGCAATGGCGGTTCGGATCGTAGCGGAAGTCGCCATCCCAAACTAGGCAAGTCCAATCCAATTCCAAGCCTTGAATATCGAATTCGGTAGCGACATCCTCGAGGAAAAGGGAGGAGCGAATGTCAGTGATTGGATTGAGGAACCAGGGAACAATATCGGCTTGGGAACGGATGTCAATCGCCAAGGGTTTCAAGCGGAAAGCCTTTGAAGATACCAGCATTCCGTATCGCTCAGAGCCTCGAGCATGAGAACGGAGCCACGCCTTAGCCTTGGCAAGATCCCGAGTCAAGACTATGGGATAGCGGTCTTGAATATCAGCAAGTGTCGTGCGGGCTGCGGCAATATCCAAATCCAGAAATTGATGGACAAACAGGGATAGCGTTTCCGCGCGATATGAGCGCTGAGATACCGCCAGATGAAGATCTGGACGCATGTGAACGTTCGGATTCTCGGCCAAAAGGGCGCTGACATTTCCTTCTGCGTATTCCTTCTCTGTCAATTGGTTAGAGATATAAATCTGCCAGTCCGGGAACTGCTGATTCAGTGCATCAATCCACAAACCAATACCGCCTTCGCCAGAATTGATTTCTTGTCCTCCACCCACAAGACAAACGATAGTCGCCCAATCTTTATGCTGGTCCAAAGACCAGATTAGGAATTCCCCTTCTGACATCGGGAAATCGCTCAGGCCTTTCTTCCGGGCAAGCCAAGCACTCAAATGACGCATATCCCACATTCGCTGGGCTTCGTCGAAGATCGCCACGTTTTCCACTTCCGCGGCACTCTTCCCTGCCGCCTTGGATATCTTATCTGGATCCAGCTCGATCTTGCTATCAAGAATGGGAACTTTCAGCTTCCCGAGCATGTTATCCCGGTAGCGGTGAATAATCTGGATGAACCGGCTTACCTGGCGTTCAGCCTCAGTCTTTGTGCAACGATGTCCGCGATTTCTTTCCTTCTGGACTTTGTCGCGGGCCAAGGCCTCAGTAAGCACTTTCACAAGCGGACCGTTTCCGGACAGATAGACCGCAAGGTCGCCTTCTTCCTGCTGAATCGCAACGTTCAAACCTACGAGCGTTTTTCCTGCGCCGGGAACCCCTGTCACGAAGCAGATGCTCTTCTGATGGTTTTCCTTGGATTGCTTGATGATATCCAGAATGAAGGCCGTGCAGCTATCAATTCCAGCTTTATCGGCCTCATGCTTGGTGATGTCCTCCACGCTATGATTCATGTATAGCGCGGACGCCGCCTGGATGATTGTGGGCGTCGGACTATATCGGCTGAAGGTCCATTCGTGAGCATCCAATTCCGGCTGAGGAGGGATCTCTTCTTGAATTCTTTTGAGGATGGGCAAAAGCGTATCCGCATTGCTGAAAAGCGGATAGTAAACCTGGTCGTCATAGTAGCTGAAGATCGCTTGCCCAAGAGAACAATCCTTCTTCGGAGCCTCAGTCGCAACCAGAATCGGAACGATGATTCGATTCCGACTCTCCTCGTGGAAGTTCTTCAGATCCAACGCATAATCCCAAACTTGCTCCTTGTCATTGACAAGAAACGCGTCGGTCCCGACCTTGAATTCGATGGCAAAGAGAACGCCCTTCATGAGGAGGACCACATCGACTCGTTTGCCCAGACGTGGGATGGTGTATTCGAACAGTATTTGACCATCCTCCTTCAATTCGGACAGCACGCGTTTCATGATTTCATACTCCTCTAACCACGCCCCACGCTGATCCATCGTCAAGTCGAACTCGTTCACCTGATCCATGCAGCCCAGTATAGACTCCGCCGGCCGAGCAAGAAACTCGGCTATCGACTCGCTATAATAGAAACGCTGCATAAGTGGTTTCGCAAATGTAACGAAAAAGAATGATAAAACCTTCGTGGACATAAAGCCACCACGCGGTTTCCAGACCATCCTCTTTCACAATGCCGAATGCTTATCCGGCACTACAAGGAGAACTTCTAAACTGCCCTTACCTTCTTCTCCCTCTATCTTTTATCTTCGTTCAGGACCAGTTGGTGAGACCCGTCTTTGGCCCCCCCCCGCACCTCAACTCCCCGCCTCCACCACCTTGAAATCTTCAAACGCGGCATTTCGACCGCTGCTAAGCCGGGACTCCCACATCGTTCCGGTATGGACATTGAGCAGGGTGATGTGGTGCCAGGAATCGACGATCAACTGGTAATTGACTTCGCCGGGACGGGCGACGTCCTGGCTGCTGGATTGCCTTCCCACTTTTCGGCTGCTCGTTGACCTGTAGGTATTGATTTCCCAAGTGTCTCCTGTTTCCTTGTCGAACTTGAAGAATGTAAAATCCCTGTCCGGCATCCGAATGATCTCGAACCGAGGCCCGTAAAGACTGGAGGCGGAGCCGGTTTTGCCCGCTTTTTTGGCATTGCTTTCCAAGACGCCCTCGACGATGCTCTTCACCTGTGACTCCGTCAGATTATCCTGCGCGGCGGCCTGGAAAGACATCAGGGAAGAGACCAGGGACAGGCACGCGACCATCAACGAAAATATACGCTTCTTCATAACCAATTCTTTAAAAAGAGAAAGGCGCAAATAACGTACCGCCCCACCAAATACTTTGGAGATACAGATAAATGTGGCTATCTTCACACGGAATAACACTGCTATGCCACATATGGACCGTTTCATTGATGCCTTATTGAGCGGGAAGACCGACCGGATCCCGGAGGAATACGACTGGTTCGCTCCGCTTCTCGGTGATTGGGACTGCGATTATTACGACGAGCCGACAGAAGGATATAAGCGCCATGTCAAGGGAGAGTGGATTTTCCGCAGAATCCTGGAAGGCACGGGCGTGCAGGACATCTTCATCTTTCCGTCTCGAGCCACGAAGGAAACCGAGCCGCAGCCTGATGGGGAGTATGGCTCGTCGCTACGGATGTTCAACAAGGTCGAGCATTGTTACGATGTCGTCTACACCTGCGACCACGCCATGAAAAGACTCTGCTTCACCAAGCAGGGAGACCGGCTTGTCGGGAAGGTACTCTCCGAGGAAGACGCCTATTGGATCTTCTCGGACATCACGGCCGACCGTTTTCACTGGGAAAATGTCCGGATGAAAGCCGACGGAAAGAAGATCCTGGTCTGCGAGATTTTCGGAAAAAGAATCGACTAGCAAATAACCTATACGACATGATGAAACTCACCAAACCCTTCGCATTCCTTTGCCTCTGCCTCTTCCTGTTCTCCTGCGGAAGCCAGGCCGAGAAGTCTGCCCCGTCCGATTTTGTCGACGGCGTCGCTGCGGCCCTGGAAAACGGCGGAAACGTCGACCTTGCCGCGTTTCAATGGACCCGGGAACCGGCCGCATTTTCCATTGACGGCCAAACATTGACCGTCACCACGGCCCCGCACACGGACCTCTGGCAGCGGACCTACTATCATTTCCGCAACGACAACGCCCCGGTCTTCCAGATCCAGACGAAGGAGCAGTACTTCAGTTTCGTCGTGAAAACCGATTTTACCCAGAGCCACCAGCGCTTTGACCAGTGCGGCATCGTCATGTACCTGGACAGCGACAATTGGCTCAAGGGCTCCGTGGAGTTCGAGAACGAGGCGTTCCAGCACCTGGGCAGCGTCGCCACCAACAACGGCTATTCCGACTGGGCCACGACGGCGATTCCGGCCGACGTCAAAACCATGTGGTACCGCTTCTCCAGAAGGGCCGACGACTACTGCATCGAGTGCTCGACCGACGGGGTCGACTTCAGCCAGATGCGCATCTGCCACATGTATGCGGGGGCCGATGTCATCCGCTTCGGCGTATACGCCTGCTCGCCGGAAGAATCCTCCTTTACGGCGGTCTTTACGGACATGAAGGTCACCGAGTGCATGTGGAAGGCCCACGACGGCCAGCAGCCCGACGAGGAATAATCAATTCACGCCGATGAATGGACCCTATGAATAAAGTACTGACGCTTATCTCGTTATTGTTTGTTTCCCTGTCGATGGCCGCGCAGGACGTCTCCGTGGAGCGGGGCCGTTTCCAGAAGGGGGATGACCCCGCCTGGAAAGCGTATGACTATGACGACCGCGCGTGGAAGGACGTCTCTTTTGGCCAAGCCTGGGAAAAACTGAACCTGGAGCAGGTCAATGGCCTGGGCTGGTATCGCCTGCATGTGGTGATTCCCGCGTCCCTCAAAAAGGGCGTGGTGGAGGCCCTCCTGCTGGATTTGGGCGCGATCGACGATTCCGACGAGACCTGGGTCAATGGCCATAGGGTGGGAAAGACCGGAACCTTCCCGGAAGATCCCGGCGGGTATTCCAGCGAGTGGGGAAAGCGGCGCTATTATGTCGTGGACCCCAAGTGGGTGCGCTGGGACCAGGAAAATGTCATCGCCGTACGCGTGTATAACTACGGCGACCCGGGCGGGTTCTACCGCGGCCCCATCCGGATCGTCAAACCCAGCCTCAAGGATTTCGCGACCCTTTCGCTGGTCGCGGAAACGGGCGGCTACAAGGCCGTTCTGGCCACTTCTGTGAAGACCGCCGGCACCCTGCAGATCACCGTGAATGACGTCCTGACCGGTGCCCTGGAATCGTCCAAAACGCAGAAAGTGAACCTCGCCTCGTGGAAGGAAAAGCAGGTTTCCTGCCCCTTGGGCCCACAAAAACGGCTCAAGGTAACCTATACCGACCCTCGTTTTGAGGAGGTTTTGGAGGCCGAGGTTTGCGCCCCTTACATCCTTACGCCTCCCGCCCCCGCCACGCCGCGTTACAACGGCCCGCTGGTGTTTGGCGTCCGGCCCGGTTCGCCCGTTATCTTCCGCCTGGCTTTCTCCGGAGATAAGCCCATGCAATATGCCGTGGAAGGTCTTCCGGAGGGCGTTGTGCTGGATCCGGAGAAGGGTGTCCTGAGCGGAAGCTGCGCGGAAGCGGGAGATTATCCGCTGGTGTTCATCGCCCGGAACGCCCAGGGCGAAGCCCGGGCGGAATTCACCCTGAAAGTGGGCGACCAGATCGGCCTGACCCCGCCCATGGGTTGGAACAGCTGGAACTGCTGGGCCCTGAGCGTGTCGCAGGAGAAGGTGATGGCCTCGGCCGCCGCGCTCATCAACCGCGGGCTGGCCGACTATGGCTATGCCTACATGAACATCGACGATGCCTGGG
>JAEEGH010019150.1_pt1 | contig 14381 bp, 9 predicted proteins | sample 9134181 | NCBI WGS metagenome assembly JAEEGH01 (sample SAMN16246544, study PRJNA631951) | gut metagenome | biome: gut microbiome; feature: rumen; material: DP-attached | host: Bos | place: Iran: Karaj | collected 2018-10 | reverse complement strand
CGTGGAAGCCGTAGCGGCGGACCATATACTTGGTGTAATACTCATAGGGCAGGGCGTAGAGGAAGGCCCGGCGGGGCATGGTCTGGTGGAAGGCGGTGTCGAACACGGCCACCTGGGGCACGCCGGGCATGGCCTTCTCGCAGGCCTCGATCCCCGCCAGGTTCGCCGGGTTGTGGAGGGGCCCCAGGGGGATGACCTCCCGGATGGCGGCCTTCACCTTCTCGTCCACCAGGGTGGAGGCGGTGAACTTCTCCCCGCCGTGCAGGACCCGGTGGCCCACGGCGCCGATTTCATCCATATGCTTCACCACGCCCACCTCGGGGTCCGTGAGGGCGCGGAAGACGATGCGGATGGCGTCCCCATGGTCCTTCATGTCCTCCCGGTACTCCTTGCTGCGGCCGTCGGGGAGCTTGTGCTTCATAAAGGAACCCGCAATGCCGATGCGCTCGCAGGCACCCTTGCACTGCACGGATTCATCCTCCATATTGAAGACCTGATACTTCAGGGAAGAGCTGCCGGCGTTGATGACCAGAACTTTCATTCGTATTTCCATCCTTTCATGCTTAACTGCGGCTGACTTCCACTTAATATATACCTTTTTCCGCTTGTATACAACAGATTTGGGGAATTTTTCATGAGAATTATCGGCTTGACGGCAGAATACAATCCCTTCCACCTGGGCCACGCCTGGCAGCTGGCCCGGATTCGGGAGCGCTTTGGGGAGGACGCGGCCATTGTGGTGGTCCTCTCCGGCTGCTTTGTCCAGCGGGGGGAGCCTGCCCTGTTCGCCGCCTCCGCCCGGGCGGAGGCGGCGGTGCGCTGCGGCGCGGACCTGGTGCTGGAGCTGCCCCTCCCCTGGGCCGCCAGTTCGGCGGAGGGCTTCGCCCGGGGGGGCGTGGGGGTGCTGCATGCTCTGGGGTGCGTGGACGCCCTGGCCTTCGGCAGCGAGTGCGCGGACCTGGGAAAGCTGGCGAAGATCGCAGACCTGACGGCGGACAAGGCATATGACGCCCGGCTGCGGGAAGCCCTGGCCGGGGGCGTCGGCTATGCCGCCGCCCGGCAGAAGGCGCTGGAATCCCTCGCCGGGGAAGCCCTGCCGGAGCTGGAAGCCCGGAACGACATTCTGGGCGTGGAATACCTGCGGGCCCTGAAGGCCCGGGGCAGCGGCATAGCGCCCCTGCCATTACCCCGCTTTGGGGAGTTCCCCCCTGCTTCGGCGCTGCGGAAAAAGGCGGACTTCCTCCCCGATCTGCCGCAGGCAGCGGCGGAAGTATTCCACCGGGAGGCGGCTTTGGGCCGCCGGGCGGAAGGAGAACGGCTGGACGCGGCCATCCTGGCCAGGCTGCGGAGCATGACGGAAACGGAACTGGCCGCCCTTCCCGGCGCATCCGAAGGGCTGGAAAACCGGCTGAAAAAGGCAGCGCTGGCAGCGGGGACGGTGGAGGAGCTGGCAGCTCTTGCCACCACGAAACGTTACCCCGCCGCGCGCATCCGCCGCATGGCCCTGGCCGCCCTTCTGGGCATCCCGGCGGGGCTGGAGAAGGGCACGCCCCCTTACCTGCGGGTGCTGGGGCTGAATGAGAAGGGGGCGGCGCTGCTCCACGACACCCGGCCTGCCCTGCCGGTGATCACCAAGCCCGCCGACGGCAGAGGGGAGATTTTCGAGCTGGAAGCCCGCGCCTGCGGCATCTATGCCCTGGCCTTCCCGGAAGCCTCCCAGCGCCGGGGGGACATGGATTACAAGGCGACGCCCTTCGTGCTGAAATAAGAAGGCAACCGTTGATTGTTGGGTCTGCTTTGCCTATAATGGGAACGAAGCGAGGTGATCGTATGCTTCCCTACACCACGGAAGAGATCCGGGCTCGCGTGGAGCCGATTGCGAAGAAATACGCGCTGGCTGCCGTTTACCTCTTTGGTTCTTATGCCAGAGGAGACGCTACGGCGAGCAGCGACGTGGACTTGCTCGTGGACTTGAGCGGTTCCCCGGTCCGCGGTCTGATGTTTGCGCGGCTTTACAATGAACTGGAAGATGCTCTGGGCGTCCGCATCGATCTGGTGACCCTGGACAGCCTGGAACAGCCGTCCGATTTTCGCAGCGACAAGTATTTCCGTGACAACGTTCATCGGGAAAGGAAGATGATCTATGCTGTCGCCTGACCAGCAGCGGCTGGTCCGCATTTGGGACTACTGCCGCTTTATCCAAGGCACGGTCAGCCGATCCGCGGAAGCTGGGAGGCATTTTCATCTGACTCGGACTATCAGCAGTCCGTAGCCTTCAGCGTTCTTCAGATCGGCGAGCTGGCCGGGAGACTGTCTGACAGACTTCGGCAGGAGACCGCAGCCGAGATCGACTGGCCCTCCATCAAGGGACTGAGAAACATCATCGTGCATGAATACGGCAAAGTCAAGCTGCAGGTCCTGTGGGACATCGTATCGGAGGACGTCCCCAGGCTCAAGGAATTCTGTGAAAGGCATTTGCCGGAAGACTTTTGACGCACTTCGCCCCCGGAGGCTGCGCAGGCAGCTCCCGGGGGCGGATCGTTTTTCGCAGATTCATGCGGGAAGCGCTGCCGCTTCCCTTTCCAGGGCGGAGAAGGCGGGCAGCTCCCGCAGGGAGGCAAAGCATTCCTCCGCCAAGGCATCCGCGATCCAGCGGCGAAGCTCCGCCGGGGCGGCTGCTTCCGGCAGCCCGGAAAAGAAGGATTCCGCTTCCTCCGGCGGCGCGGGGGCGGCATAGGCCTTGGCAGCCGCGACCATCTCCCCCAGGGCTTCCAAGGCTGCGTCCGCCGCCTCCCCGCAGGCCAGACGAGCGCGCTGCAGGCAGAGGTTCAGGCGATACCAGATCAGCTTTTTCGCCCCCCCGGCCGACGCCAGGATCGCCGCCGCTACGGCGCAGGCCTCCCGGCTCCCTTCGCTTTGCAGCAGATTCAGCAGCTCCACCGCGGTTTTTGTGATCTCCCGGCGCAACGCCGAAGCGCGCTCCTCGCCCTGATGCAGGATCAGCTCCAGCTTTTCCATATGGGGCAGCTTCCGGGCCAGAGCCTCCGCTTCCCCCCTTCGCCCCAGAGCCAGCAGGATCTGGACCAGCATGGCCCCGACGTCCTCATTGTCCGGCCTCTCCCGCAGAAGCTGGGAAAAATGCCCCTCGGACAGATGCAGGAGCTTTTCCCGCTCCGACTCGTCCTCCGTGAGCGCGGCCAGCTGATATTCCGCACTGGCCTGCCGGAAGCGGAAATCCCAATCTCCGGGCCAATCCTTCAGGGCCGCCTCCGCCAGGGCCAGAAGGGCGGCGTGATCCCCCCGCTGCCGGTATTCTCCCTCGCTCTCCTGCCAGCGGTTTTCCCATTCCTCGCGGGTCACGGGCTCCGTCAGCAGCTCGTCGGCGCTCACGCCCAGCAGCCGGGCCAGGGGCAGGATCAGGGCAGCCTCCGGCCAGTTGGCGGCGTTTTCCCATTTGCTCACCGACTGGGCGGACACGCCCAGCCGCGCGGCCAGGCCTTCCTGGGACGAGCCCGCTTTTTGCCGAAGAACCCGCAGTTTGGCGGCAAAGGTTTCCAATTCCATGGTACGCCCTCCTTATCTTTTTCTGCGGACATTCTATCGGCCTGGGAGAACGCCGTCAATTACAGGATATGAGAGGGGACCGCAACCTCAGGTTGATACTATTTCGTATAATTCTCCGCCTGCTTGCGGAACATCTCGGCATATTTGCCGTTCAGGGCCATGAGCTCCTCATGGGTGCCCTGCTCGGCCACCTCCCCACCGCTGATGAGATAGATGCGGTCCGCGTCCCGGATGGTGCTGAGGCGGTGGGCGATCATGATGGTGGTGGTGTTTGAGACGTCGAACATCAGCTTGGTCATTTTGTATTCCGCCAGGGGGTCCAGGGCGCTGGAGGGCTCGTCCAGGATCATCAGGCCGAAATCGTCCATGAGCAGCCTCGCCAGGGCCAGCTTCTGCGTCTCGCCCCCGGAGAGCATGATTCCGTCTTCCAGGAATTCCCGGGACACCGTTTTATCCAGGTCGTCCAGCCGGTCCAGCCCCACGGTTTTCAGGGCCTTCTTCCGCCGCTCGTCAGAGGCCCCGGGATTATAGTATTGCAGGTTCTCCCGCAGGGTCAGGGCATAGAGATTGGCGTCCTGGAAGGCGATCCCCACCCGTTTGCGCAGCTCATGTACGTCCCATTCCCCGATGGGCTTTCCGTTATACAGGATCGCGCCGCTGTCTATGTCGTACAGCCGCAGCAGGAGCTTTGCCAATGTGGATTTGCCCGCGCCGTTCTCCCCCACGATGCCGATTTTCTCCCCCGGTTCGATTTTCAGGCTCAGATTCTTCAGGCAGAAATCCGACTCGGGGTAAGCGAAGGAGACGTCCCGCAGCTCCAGGGACAGGGGCCCTTTCGGCGGCATTTCGCCCCGGGAGGGCTCAATGACGCTGGGGAGCTCGAAGAACTCCCGGGCCTGCTCCGCCTGCTCCGAGACCTGGGCCATATCGGAAAAAACGTAGAACAGATTGTGCAGCTGGTTTGAAAGCGTAGTACTGGCGGCAATGAGGGCGGCGTAGTCGCCGATGGAGCCGATCCTGCCGCTGGATATGCCCCAGATCACATAGGCGACGGTTGCCAGGGTGGTGAACTGATTGAACAGGTTGCTTATGAGGTTGAGCTTCATCCGGGGACGGACATAGCGAATCTGAAGCTCCTTCGTCCATCGGATGTATTTGTCCACCCAGGCCAGCACATAGGTCCCCATGCTGCTGACCTTCATGTCGGCGGCATACTGCCGCTCCTGGAGCATCCGGGCCCCGTAGTTGATGCCCCGGCTCTTTTCGGCGCTCTCCCGAGTCAGCTGCATGTTGATCTTCACTTCCCGGACGCTGAGGAACACCTGGACGACGGAGCCCGCCAGCACGATCAGCACCACCCAGGGGCCCAGGAGGGCGATGACGGCGAACATGGCCGCGCAGGTGAGCAGGGCGCTGAGGAGCCGGATGAAGCTCTGAAAGATATTCTGTGAGCCCGTGGAAAACTGCTCATAGGTCAGCTGATATTTGGCGTAATACTCCGGCTTGTCCAGAAAGCGGTAGTCCGTGACCATGGCCTGCTGCAGGATGAGCTTGGTGAATTTCAGCGCGAATTCCGTCTGCTTGACACCGACGCCGAAGCCCAGGAGGTTCGTCGCCAGCACCACCGCCAGCTGCGCCAGGATCAGGACGCCCACATTCCAGATGATCTTGCCCGCCGGGAGTCCATTCAGAAGTCCGTCGATGGCTACCTTGGGGGTGGCGACGGTGACAATGGAATTTACCAGGCTGGGCAGAGCCTGGGCGAGGAGCATCAGGAAAAAAAGCCCTTTCCCCAGCTTCAGCGCGGGCCGCAGCAGGAACAAAGCGTTGTCAAAAGTGCGTTTCAGCTTTTTCACATGCGTATCCTCCTCTCATGTCAAGCCTATCAGTCCCGATGCCGGGAGTCAAACAACCGTTCGTTGCAATTATCCTTCCCCCAGGATCGCCTCCGCCCGCGCCCGGATAGCCTGGAATTCCGGGTCATCCCGGAGAGGCGCAAAATCCGGGTGGTCCAGGCTGTGCAGCAGCAGGGCGCGGATATAACGGAGGGTTTTTTCATCCCAGCGGGCAGGAGCGATCTGGACGCCCCGGCCCAGCGGCGTATTCATCGCTACCGCATAACCGGGAAGCAGGGATTCCAGCTTTTCATCCACCATCTCCTTCAGCCAATCCAGGGCCTCCTCCCGTTTCCCCTGGGCCAGCAATACGCGGGCCCCCAGCTGCAAAAAGCCGTTCCCGTCCTGGGCAAACAGGGGGTCCACCTTTTCCGCGCCGGACATAAGCCGGAGAATGTCCTGTCCGTAGCGCACGCAGTACAGAGCTTCGTCCCTCTGTCCCAAAGCCAGCGCGCTGTCCCCCCGGCGGTACAGCACCATCAGCAGGCAGGGGATCAGAAGCTCGGTGACAGACAACAGTTGTTCCCGCTCCTCCTTCCGCTTTCCCAGCAGGCGGAATACCTCCCCGCGGCGGATCCAGGACAGCTCCTGGGGCCACTCCGGCGCGTCCTTGATCTGGCCCAGGGCCTTTTCCTCATTGCCCGCCAGGGCATTCAGTTTCGTAAGGTGCGACGCCAGGCTGTAATCGCCGGTATGAGTCCTCTGCTTTGTCCTCTTGGCAGACTTATCGGCAAAGGCCAGCAGCTCGTCCCGCGCCTCCTTCGCGTGTTCCGGGTGATAGACGAGGGAATCGGGGTAACAGAGCAGATAGCCCTGATAGAGATAGAGAGAAGCCAAGGTGTCGTTTTCCGGCCCTTCTTCCAGCTTCCTTCCCATTTCCCGCCATTGCTGCCAGGCCTCCTCCGGATCCGTGCAGCGCGAGTCGAACTGGGAGAAATCCGGCTCGGGCTCCTCCGCCAGGCCGAAGAGCAGGTCCGTGGTGACGCCGAAGGCCTTTGCCAGCAAGGGCACCTGGGAGATGTCCGGCAGGCTCTGCCCCGTCTCCCACTTGCTCACCGCCTGGGCCGACACCCCCACGCGCTCCCCCAGCTCTTCCTGGGTCCAGCCCCTTTCCATCCGCAGGCTGCGGATGATGGCGCTCATATTCCCGCTCTCACTCATTGGAAAAACCGCCTTTCATTTTTGATAATACCAGTATGGCAGACAAAGCGCGGGATAGCAAGCAACGCAACCGGCAGTTGGACTCAACCGGCGGTTGCGTTGGCCTTTCGGATGGATGTCGGGAGAAAAGAAGGGGGTTTACTCTTCCCCCGGGATCGCCTCCGCGCGCTCCCGGATGGCCTGGAATTTCGGGTCGTCCCGCAGGGGTGCAAAATCCGGGTGGTCCAGGGCCCGCAGAAGGTAGGCTCGGCGGAGGGCGGGATAAACGGTTGTCCCACCCACGCGGCCCACATAAAAGGCCCGGCGGACGACGGCTCCCGGCTTCGTCGGTTCCTTCAGCAGCTGCTCCAGCCATTTCATGGCTTCCTCCGTCCTCCCCTGCGCCAGGAGGGCGCGTGCGCCCAGCTGGCACAGGTTTCCGATATTCCGCTGGGCGCCGGCAGCCCCTCTCAGAATGCCGATCAGCTGGAAGCCGAATTCGGCGGCGTCCAGGGCTTCCTCCGCCCAGCCCAGCTTCAGCGCGGCCTCCGCGCACAGGGCGAGGTTATCCAGCAGCCGGTTTACCAGCGAAGAGCCGACTTCGGTCAGCATATTCGCCTCCGCTTCCCACAGGCCCATGTCATGATAGATCGTCGCCAGGTTCATCCCGGTGCTTGTGAGGAAGGGCCCTGTCTTCGCCCCCACCTCCATGGCCTTCTTCTCGTTTCCCGACAGGGCGTACAGCTCCATGAGCAGGTTCCGGAATTGATAACCGACGGCGTGGGCATTCTCCATCCGTTTGGCGCGGGACTCGGCATAACGAAGCGTCTCCTCCCGCACCTCCGCGGCATGTTCGGGTTGATAGAGCAGGCTATCCGGGCAGCAGAGCAGATAGCCCGCATAGACATAGCAGAAGATGTTGCCGTCGAAGCCTTCGTATTCTTTGATCTTCTCCCGCATTTCCTGCCAGGTCTCCCAGGCCTTTTCCGGGTCCGCGCCCTGGTCGAAGGTGGGGAAGTCGTTTCTTTGTTCCTCCATGCCGAAGAGCTCGTCCGTGGTGACGCCCAGGGTCCGGGCCAGCTGGGGGACCTGGGATATGTCCGGCAGGCTCTGCCCCGTCTCCCACTTGCTCACCGCCTGGCCGCTTACGCCGAGGCGCGCCGCCAGCTCCTCCTGGGTCCAGTCCCGTTCCATGCGCAGGCGGCGGATGACGCTGCCCATGTTCTGCTGTTCATTCATGGGGGATGCCCTCCTTTCTCTTTGGCCCCAGCGTACCACAGAGGCCGGTTGTACGCAATAGAGACAACCGGCAGTTGGTTTCAACTGCCGGTTGGATCGGAAGGTAAAAACCCGTCCTGCTCCCGCTCATGCCGCAAAAGGGACGAAGAAACGGATTGCCGCATCCGGTGACGTCGGTCACTGGATTCGCAATCGTCATGTGCAGACACATCACGATAGACGAAAGAGCCTCTTTGCCCCCCCCATCGCGGGGCGCGGCTCCCTCTCTGAGGGAGCTGGCGCGAAGCGCCTGAGGGAGTCAGCGGTGGATAAGCAGCAGCTATGAATTACTCTGACTCCCTCCGTCATCGCCTCGCGGCGATGCCACCTCCCTCAAGGAGGGAGGCATTTCATGGCAATGACGGAGGGCGGACTACTTCTTTTTCTTCCGCTGGATGCTCTCGGAGGCGTCCACGTCGATGAAGCCCTCCCCGGCCACCTCGGCGGCGTGGGCCATGAAGACGAAAGCGCCGGGGTCGATGCGCTTCACCAGGGCCTTCACCTTGTAGCCCTGGGCGGGCTTCACCACGGTCATGAGCACCTGCCGCTCCGCTCCGGCATACATGCCCCGCCCGGAAAGGCTGGTGACGCCCCGCTGCAGCTCCTCCATGACGGCATTGGCGATGGGCTCCGCCGGGCCGGAGGGGATGATATAATAGATGCTGGCCCGGTTCATGCCCGCGATCAGCTTATCCCCCACGAAGGAGCTGACCACGATGCCGATGGCCCCGTAGATGCCGATCTCGATGTTCTTCTCCACCAGCATGCTGACGAGCACCACCGCCCCGTCGCAGAAGAGGAACATGGTGCCCAGAGACAGGCTGCGGTGCCGCGTCAGCAGCAGCCTGGCCAGCAGGTCCGTTCCGCCGGAATTGGTCTCCGCCTCCAGAAAGCAGATGGCGGCCAGGCCGTTCAGCGCGCCGCCGCAGATGGCGGCCAGCAGCAGGTCATGGGTGACGGTGGGGAGGATCAGGGCGCTCAGATCCACCTCGAAGGTATAGAGCACCGAGCCCATGAGACCCAGGAGCATGAAGCTCCAGCCCTTGACAAAGACGGACCAGACATACAAAGGAATGGACAGCACCAGCACGAAAACGCCGGTGGGCACATGGAGCCAGGGATTCAGAGCGATGGCCAGGCCCGCGAAGCCCCCCGCCGCGATACGGTTCTCCTGCATGAACAGATTGATGGCCAGGGCATAGCAGAGATTCCCCAGGAAGATGAAAGCCAGTTTTCTGGCCGCCGTTTTGAAGTTCCGCCCCAATCCCTTTTCCATTCCGTTTCCGTCCTTCCAATTACTGACAGTCTGCCCGATTCCCGCGTATTCTAACACAAGCGCGTTGAAAAGTGAAGCCGGGAATGGTATACTGATTAGCATACAAACCAAACGGCGGCCCCGCCGCCCGGAAAGGACGAGAACTATGCTGAAATACCCCCACATTTTTGAGCCGATCGAGCTGGCGGGAACGATTTTCCGCAACCGCATCTTCGCCGCTCCCACCGGCTGGATGGACAAGTATCAGGACGGCACCCTGCCGCCGGAAGCCGCCGCCTACTATGCCCGCAAGGCCAAGGGCGGCGCCGCCGCCGTGACCCTGGGCGAATGTCGCGTGGACACGAATTTCGCCAAGGTAGCCAACCGGCTGACCAAGATGGACGATCCCTCCCACCGCAACGGCCTGGCCCGCTGCGCCGACGACATCCGCCGCTACGGGGCGGTTCCCAGCGTGGAATTGCAGCATGCTGGCATGTATGAAAACCGGGATCTCGGCCTCAAGGGAGAAGCCAGCCGGGGCCTGGCCTACGGCCCCGTGGAATGTGAGGAGAGCGGCCGGATCATCCTGGCCATGGACGAGGCCATGATCGAGCGCACCATCCGCAAATACGCCCAGGCCGCCGCCTTTGCCAAAAGCTGCGGCTACGGCATGGTGATGGTCCACGCGGGCCACGGCTGGCTGCTGAGCCAGTTCCTCTCCCCCACCCTCAACACCCGCAAGGACCAGTGGGGCGGTCCCGACATCGAGAACCGGGCGCGGATCGTGGTCGCCATCCTGGACGCCATCCGCAAGGCGGTGGGGCCCAAGTTCCCCATCGAGGTGCGCATTTCCGGCAGCGAATGTTATCCCGGGGGCTACAACATCGAAGAGGGCATCCAGATCGCCAAGCAGATCGACGGCCACTGCGACCTGATCCATGTCTCCGCCGGCAGCCATGAGGTGGACGAGGTCTTCACCGTGACCCATCCCAGCATGTTCCTGGCCGACGGCTGCAACGCCGTCTACGCGGAAGCCATCAAGAAGCACGTGGCCACCCCCGTGGCTACTGTGGGCGCCCACGGCAACCCGGAGATCATGGAGGAGCTGGTGGCCTCCGGCAAGGTGGACGTGGTGGAGATCGCCCGGGGCCTCATGGCGGACCCGGACCTGGTGAACAAGATCCGCGCCGGCGAGGAGAAGGAAGTGCGCAAGTGCATGCGCTGCCTGGCCTGCTTCTCGGGGCTGCTGCACAACGGGCAGTTCCACTGCGCCATCAACCCGGAGATCGGCCGGGAGACGGAATACGCCGTGCCCGTGCCCGCAAAGAAGGTCAAGACCGTGCTGGTGGCAGGCGGCGGCGTGGGCGGCATGCAGGCTGCCCTGACCGCGGCGGAGCGGGGCCACAAGGTCATCCTCTGCGAGAAGACCGGGGAGCTGGGCGGCACCCTCCGCTGCGAGCGCAAGGTGCCCTTCAAGGCGAAGCTGGACGAATACCTGAACCAGCAGGCCTTCCGCCTCGCCCGGGCCGGGGTGGACATCCGCCTGAATACCGAAGTGACGCCGGAGCTGGCGGAGAGCCTGAAGCCGGACGTGATCATCGCCGCCACCGGCGCGCGGCCCGTGAAGCCGCCCATCCCCGGCATCGACGGGGCCAACGTCTATTCCGCCGAATACATCTACACCCACGCGGAGGAATGCGGCGAGAAGGTCGCCATCCTGGGCGCGGGCCTGGTGGGCATCGAGCTGGGCATCTACCTGGCCATGCAGGGCAAGAAGGTGGAGCTGATCGAGATGCTGGACCACGTGAGCGACGGCGGCAACAACCTGCATATGAAGGCGCTGGATGTGGAGATCAAGAAATACAAGATCGGCGTGAACCTCTCCACCAGGGCGGAGGAGATCACCGCCGAGGGCGTGATCGGAAACGGGAAGCTCTTCAAGGCCGACACCGTCGTCTACGCCGTGGGCCAGCGCCCCCAGCGCCAGGCGGCCACGGCCCTCTATGCCTGCGCGCCGGAGTTTTACCTTCTGGGGGATTGCACCGCCCCCGCCAACATCATGAGCGCCACCTCCGCGGCGGATACTATTGCAAGAGCGATTTAATCAACGCGAGCAGGCTCGCGTTGAAAGGGGTTACGCTCCGCTGCCCGCACTGCGTCCTTATTTGCCGGAATAAGGCGTAATGCCGTTAGCGGCATTACTTGAAGATTCCGGCAAAACGTCCTTTCCAAAACGCACCCTTTTGGGGGTGCGTTTTGGCTTTTTTCCCCCTTATTCGCCGGAATGCGGCGCAGCTTGATCCCCTAGAATCTGTAAGCGCGATCTCATACGAATACCCGATAGTCTCAAGTCCGGTATCAAGCCGCATAAAAGGACGCCTGCGAATGCAGGCGTCCTTTTTCGATTCGTTATGCTGCCGGTGTTACCCGGCAAGGCCGCGGTTTAGGGGATCAGCAGCACCTGGCCGACATGGATCATGCTGGGGCCGGACATGGCGTCATAGTTGGCCTCATAGATCAGTCTCCACTTGTGGGCGTTGCCGTAGAACTCCTTGGCGATGCTCCGCAGGGAGTCGCCTTCCTTGACGGTGTAGGTCTGGCTGCCTTCAGCGGGCGCGGGAGCGGGAGCAGGCGCGGGTTCGGGCTCGACAGGCGCAGGCTCGGGCTCGACAGGAGCGGGGGCGGGTTCAGCCGCGCCGCCGTCCACTGCGCCGGGGAAGGCGGAGTAGGGCTGGTCGCCGGGGAGGCTGGCATAGTTGCCCGGATTTTCGTACTCAAGGAGAAGGAGATCGTTGCCGTCGTCCAGCTGGATATAGTGCTCGCTGAAGCCGGCGACGCTGTAGAATTCCCCAGCCTTCAGGGTGAAATCCGTGGCATTGCCCTGATAGAGCAGGGTCACATCCTGGTTGAAGCTGACGACGCCGCCGGGTTCGAACCAGAAACCATACATGATGGCGGTGCCGTAGCCGATGGAGGACAGGTCAAACACCGTGATCAGGTCGCCCACACCGGCGGCCGTCATGGTCAGGGGCGCTCCGTTAAAGGTGGCGGTCGGCGTGACGGTCACGCAGCTGGCCGCGTCAGGCGCGGCCGCGGGGGTGAGGACCTTGGCGTACTTGGCGGTGACCAGGGTGTTGCGGGTGATGGGGGCGGCAAAGTCGAAGGGGACTTCGCTGGCCACGCCGTCGATACCGATCCAGGTGTACCAGCCTTCAAAGGCGTAGCCTTCCACTTCGGGGGCAGTGACGGCTTCCACAGTCTTGCCGTCTTCCACATACTGGGTATTGAAGACTTCATAGTCTCCGAAAGCGCCGCGGAAGCGGACCAGCCAGGGGCTCTGGATGGGCATCTGCTCACCGTCGATGGTAAAGTAGGTGTAGGTGATGGTGCCGTCGGCGTTGATGACGGCGATCAGGCCCTTGTTCATGACGCTGGCGGAGCCGGCGTTGGGGCCGGTATATTCGATGTCGGCGGTGCAGCCGGCAGCCAGATAAGTGAAGTTCAGGGTCTTCTTGTCGCCGTTGGGATTGATGACGATCTCATCGCCGGGGAACTTGGGATCATAGTAGTTGGCGTCATAGTTGGAATGGTTGTGGCCCCAGAGGACGACCACATTGGCATGCTTGTTCAGCACATCGATGAGCTCGGCGCCGTGAGGCATATAGCGCTCTTCACCGCGGCCGCCCCACAGATGGATGGGGAAGTGGGTCAGGATGAAGATGGGGATATCGGTGGGAGCAGTCTCCAGGTATTCGTCCAGCTCGGCGATATCGTCCAGGTCGTAGTCATACTTGAAGGTGGAGGCAACGGAGCCGCTGCCGAAGCAGTAGATGATGTAGTCGTCGGTCACAAGACCCTCGCCCACCTGCATCATACGCTGGGCAGCGGGATAATTGGCGTACTCCACGGCATAGTTGCCGCCGGCAGTGGGGAACCACTCGTGATTGCCCTGGGTGTAGATGGCGTTGCCGATCTTGCCGGCAGCGATCTGGGTATCCACATAGTCCATGACGGCGCCGGTCCAGGTCCAGAAGTCTTCCGCGCCGGAGGCATAGGCGGAGCCCATGTCGCCGCAGAAGCCCATGGCGTCGATATAGCCGCAATCGGCCTCGGCAGCCTCCAGCCAGGTCTTCAGGTTCATGTTCTTGCCGTCATAGTGGACGTCGGAGGTGAAGGCCAGGACGATGGAGCCGTCGGCGTTCTTCACGGCGGCGCGCTTCACGGTCTCGGGTTCGGGATAGTCGATCTTCACTTCGGGTTCGGCCTCGGCGGCAGCGCCGGTGAATTCGCCGGTGAAGAGAAGCATCTTGGCAGCGGCGTCGGCCTTGCCCTTGACATAGTTGAAGCTGGCCCCGTCAAAGGTCACATAGCCGGGGGTGCCATCGGAGGTGATGAAGTAGATCGCACTGCCGTCATAGAGCAGATTGCGGCCGGAGGTGTAGGTCATACCGCCGGAATAGGGGAACAGGAAGATGCCCTGGCTGGCAGCGCTCTGGGCCTGGTTGTCATCCTCCAGGGTCCAGACATAGCCGAGCTCGGCGGGAGCCGCCGTGTCGCCCGTCACTTCGATCTCCGTTGCGGCGAAGGAACCGCCGATGTAGGTCATGGCATAATACTTGCCCTCGTACTCGGCGACCATCATATACTGCTTGCCCACTTCCAGCTCATCCGTCTTCACGAAGGCGCCGGCCTCGGCAGCGGGAGCTTCCTCAGCGGGAGCTTCTTCGGCAGGCTCCTCGGCGGCGGGCTCTTCAGCAGCAGGCTCCTCGGCGGGAGCTTCCTCAGCGGCAGCGCCGATGGTGCCGGGGAACGCGGAGTAGGGCTGGTCAGCCGGCAGGCCCGCGAAGTTGCCCGGATTGCTCTTGTCGATCAGAGCGATCATGTTGCCGTCGTCCAGGGTCACATAGCACTCGCTGTAACCGGCGATGCCGGTCACTTCCCCGGCCTTCAGCTCCGCCTTCACGGCGCCCTGATAATTCAGGGTCACGTCCTGGTCGAAGCAGAAGGTGCCGTCAGCTTCGAACCAGAAGGCATACTCGATGCCGGTGCCAAAACCGATGGAGGCCAGATCGAATACGGTGATCTGATCGTCCACCTTGGTGGCCGTCATGTTGAGCACAGCGCCCCCATAGGTGGCGTCCGGCGTGACGGTGACGGCGTCCGCTGCGTTGACTGCGAAGGCGCCGCCCAGAAGGGAGACCACCATCACAAGGGCCAGCAGCAGGGACCAGAATTTCTTGCCAGTTCTC
>JAEEGH010019147.1_pt1 | contig 14382 bp, 15 predicted proteins | sample 9134181 | NCBI WGS metagenome assembly JAEEGH01 (sample SAMN16246544, study PRJNA631951) | gut metagenome | biome: gut microbiome; feature: rumen; material: DP-attached | host: Bos | place: Iran: Karaj | collected 2018-10 | reverse complement strand
TTTCTGCCTTTATTTCCTTTGCAATTTTGTTTCCGTCAATTAGTTGCATATCTGTTTGTTTTTTTCAGTACGCAAAGTTAATGTTTAATTGCAAGATGTGAAACTGATTAAAGTAAATTTTTTGATATTTTTCATTGCGGTTAAAAGAATTTTGCTATCTTTGCCTTGTGAATAGAAAGGTATGCAATATGACTAAAGTTTTTGGGAAGATTTTGTTATTTGTGATGATGGCCTTGTCGCTGTCGTTAGGATCGTGCAAGTCTGAGCCTAAATCTGAAAGTTTTAAGTCGGAAAAGGCAAAGGAATTATCGACTAATGACATAGCTTTGGACAAAGCTATTGGCGATATGGAGGCTGCATGCAAGTCGAATAATCGGGATGCTGCGTTGGTTGCCTACGAAACGATATTGAGGTTGACGTTGGATAAGACAATAAAGCAGTCAAATGAATACATGTTGGGTGAGAGGGTACTTACGGAGGAACAAGAACAGAGGCTGGATGCTCTCTCCGACTGTGATTGTATTTCTAGTGAAGACATTCAGGAAATTACTGAAAAAGTGGAAGCCGAGTATTAACGAGGAGTAGCAGTTGAGCGGCGAAATAGATTTTTTGTAATTAATGTTTAATTTTGTGAATATGAAAAGAAGTATTTTATTGGTTTTGTCATGCGCAATGGCAATGGTATTGGTTCTTGGTTCGTGCAAGTCGAAGACTGAAAACGTAACTGATAGTAAAGAGGCAGAAAAGACCGAATGTGCAACAAAGGAAATCAAGACTTTGGGCGATGCTATCGATGCAATGGTCGCATATTGCAAGGACGGTAACAAAGATGCCGTATTGGCTACTTACGAAACCATGTTGCGGCTTACTTACGAGAAGACCATTGAAAACCTGACTAGCGGCAAGGCAATGGATGATGTGCTTACCGAAGAAGAGAACAAAAAGATGGAATCGCTTGAAGGCGATTGCAATTGCGTTTCGGACGAAGAAATGGAAGCATTGGCAGAAAAGATTCAGCTCGAATACGAACCTAAGATGGAAGCTGCTCTTTCGAAGGTTTATGGCGCTATTGGCGAAACGAACGAGGCTTCGGAATAAAAATTGTACATTAGATAAAAAAAACGGCAACCATGGTTGCCGTTTTTTTTGTGCCTAAAATTTTATCCAGCAGACTTTTCCCGTCTTTTTCATCCAGTCCTTGTGCTCGTTGTATTCTTGTTCGCCCTGACAAATCCATAGCACCTTGGTACGCATCGGAAAATCGACTTGAGGGGCAGGGGCATAGCCGTCGGTGAGGATTATAAGTCCGTCGTACTGACGATGTTCGCGTATATAGTCGAAGATTGGCTGGAAACTGGTTCCGCCTCGTCCTGTGACTTTTACCTCTTTGGCAGCCTTCTTGAAAGTTTCCAATTCCTTGAGTTCTGTGTCGAACTGTATTGTGTCTATTGTTTCGATGCCGTATTTGAAGAAACGCGCAATTACCGAGTAGAATGCTTGCAAGGTTTTGCTTGTCACTGAGCCGCTAACATCCACAGCAATAAGCAGTTTCGACGCCAATTCGTAGATGCTTCCCATTTGTTCGAATCCGCTGCGGCGGTTGGGACGCATTCGCGTTAAGTGTCTGTGGCTCGACAATATGCTGGTGTGGAAACTCGAAAGCACTTTGCGGTAGTCGAGGTGCACCGTTAGCGAGGCCTTTATCTGTTCGACCATATCGCCGGGGATACTTCCCCAGTTGGTTGTGCTCGCAATTATCTCATTGATTTCCTGTTGCTTAAGTTCGTCTTCTTCCCAAAGTGCCGAGTGGTCGCGGGCAGAGTCCAGCTGTTGCTGTGTGAACCCGTTTTGATTCTTGTTTTCGCCTAGTCCATTGCCGAACTCGCTTTGTCCATCGTCAGCGACAGAGGCTTCGTTGTCGCCATCGTCGGCACCTTCGCCGTTCTGGTCGCTTTCACCGCTTCCACCATCGGAGTTGTCGTTTTCACCATTGTCGGAATTTCCGTCGCCATCATTTCCTTCTCCTTCGTTGCCGTTTCCGCCATCGTTGTTATCGTCTTCACTTTCGTCCTGATTGTCACCGTCGGTCTTGTCGTCGCTGTCGTCTTCGCTTTTTTCGGGCGTAGCGGAAGATTGGCGAAGAAGTTCGTTCAGTTTGTCCACATACCATTCAAAACATTCTCCAGCAGGAAGTTGAAAATTGTCGGCGGAAATGAAATGCAAGGTCTTGAACTTGTAGTGCTGCCCCAAAACCATATCACTGCCGAAAGAAAGTGCTTCGGGAAGCGAATTTTCGGGCTGACGCTCGTAGGGATGCTTCAAGAAAAGGCGAATCATTTCGGAACGCAAGGCTTCTTCGAGTTCTGCATCGGTAAAAGTCTCCATTATGTTTGGGTTGTATTCCACCATTCCCTGTCCGCAACGGATAGGGCAGTCCATCAGCACGTTTGTCGCAAGCTGGTGGGTGCAGTAAATCGAGAACAGCGCAGGCTCGACAAGGAACCAGCGTTCGCTTATCTTCCGAATCCGTTCTTCCATGCCTACAAGTTTTTGATGAAGCTGGTCATCAGCGTGTATAGTTCAGGCGCTTCGGTAAGTATGAAGACAATAGCCTGTGTGTAAGTACCTTTCTCATAAATTGATACGAAATGGGCAAACTCCTCTTTTTTCTTAGGCGATTGCAGACCTTTGACATATAAGGCAAGGTTCTTGGCGATTGTAGGCTTTTCGTCATCGGAAATTTCCTGTGTTTCGAGGAAGCGGAAGATTGATTCGTTTGCGACTGCGGTTTCGTGAAGCATATACTTGTCAATCTTTGCCTTGTGCTTTTCGTAGTTCATCAGGATTTCCTTTGCGCTGAGGACTTTGTTCTGCGAAATTGAACTCATAAACGCTGTAGTTGCTTGTGCGCCAACGATTCCCGAAATTATTTTCTTGTGAATGGCTTTCAGTTCGGGGCAATCCTTTATGCAGTCGGAAACTTTTTTCCATGCTCGGCGATCGGGACTTTTGTCGAGGCCAGTTTCGTCGGCAGCCTTGTCGCAGGTGTCGAGGAAACGCGGATTTTCCTGAATGAAGTTGATGACACGCTCGTCAACTTTCTGTTCTGCAGCCCACAGCAGCCATTCGGCAGCAGTAGGCCGGAAGTTGTAGATGTTGAATCGCGACACAAGGGCTGGGTCGAGGTCGGTGAGCTGATATTCTTCGCCTTCGTTGACAGCCGAAACCAGGCGACTGCCTTCGGGAAGGCTTCTGCCCGCCAGTTTGCGGTTCAACGCCAAGTCCATGATTGTCTGTAGCACTTCGGGACGGGCGCGGTTCAGTTCATCGAGGAAAAGAACAACGGGCTTGCCGTCGGTCGGGAACCAGTAGGGCGGCATAAACATTGTCTTGCCGGTGCTTTCGTCGAGACGCGGAAGACCGATAAGGTCGCCCGGGTCGCTCATCTGTCCGAGGAAAAGCGCGGTAACTTTCAATCCTTTCTTCTCGAAGAATTCGGTGAGAATTTCCGACTTGCCAATTCCGTGTTTTCCAACTAGCATAATGTTCTGCTTGCTGGGTGTTGTTTCCAGTATTTCCTTCAGTTCCTTAGTGTTAACGTTTGTTGCCATCGTGTTTGCCTTTCATTTTTTTTCGGTTTGCAAAGATAGTCTATCTGACGCACTTTGCGTAGATTGTTTTTATAATTTTCGTGGCAAAGATATGAATGAGGTACGACAAAATGTGTCGTATGATGAATTTTTTATGTCAAATTTTAAAGAGCAAATGCAACCTCTTGATTTTCGGTAATTTCAAACGATGAATAACGATGCAAAGCATTGCATCGTTATTTTATTTGTCTGAACTTTGGCGTGATTTCTATAGACTTGCCAAGCGACTTGAACATTTTTTCACCATCTTCTTTAGATACTTCCTGTCCATCAATTGTGTATGAATATTCCATTCCATCTGTCTCAAAATTATACGACTGGAATTCTTCGCAGGTACGGAAGGCTTTACTTTCATTTAGCATCACGCATCGAGTATAAAAGCATCCCGTGCCGCAACTTCCAGATGTACAAATTCCATTTTCGTAGAAACTGAAATTAGTTTTGAAATAGGTAGCGGAGAGCATTTGTATTTCACCTTGCACTATGGAATATATTGCTTGATAATCATTGTTTTGGGAAGATAGCCATAGTTCTGGATTATTGTCCTCGTCAAAGTCGTAGAGCATGAATTTTGTGAACTCAGAATCTTCAAATTCGTCGAAATCATCTAAGTACAACCTGCGCATTTGGTCTAGCTTGTCTATTTTTACATCGGAAAACTTAAGGTTCATGCCGTCCCATTTGTAGTTGTGTTCAATGGAGCAGTACCAGTTCATGAAATATTCGTTGACGACCACATCTTTTCCCTTTTGTGGCAACTGGTAGGTTAGGGGGTGGTAGTCGGTGTCGAACGATGAGGCGAAGTTTGTAAGTTCGTTGTGCTCTGGAGTGAGTGTAGCCTTGGCTGGATCGTAGTCGTAGAACAGGATTATCTGGCTTATGCTCAGTCCGTGCATGCGTTGGAATACGTATGCGAAAAGTCGGTGCCCGTTGTTGCGTTTCCATACGCAGGCAGAGAATGATTCTCCGTCGTCGCCCAAATCAAAAGCAGCAACATAGCCGTTTGGACTGTCAACAATTATATTGCAGTCGCCATCACCATCGTTGCTTACGGGATTTTTTAGCAGTGTGGTGGTTGGTTGGGTTGGCCATACCTTGTTGAAGGCATTTGTCAGCGATAGTATGCTTCCGTCTTTCACGCCTGTGATTGTTTTCTTGTCCCAGCCATCATTTATTTTTTCAATGTTTGTGAAATTTTGTGCTGTTGCAGTCAATAAAGAAAAACATAGAATTGAAATTGCAAGAATCTTTCTCATGTGTTGTGTGTTATAATTGTCAAACTAAAATTTTCCGCAATAATAACGATAATTTTAATGATTAAAGTTTTTAGTTAGGAATTTTCAAGAATCAATATGTTACGTTTTTGTCATCAAAAACAAAAAAATAAATTTTTGCATATCCAAAAAAAGATATACTTTTGCACCACTTAATTATTAAGTGCCACTTTAGCTCAGCTGGTAGAGCGACGCATTCGTAATGCGTAGGTCGCGAGTTCAAGTCTCACAAGTGGCTCTTTTTTCATTTTTAGTCAAGACTAACGAATTAGAAAACAATATGTTTGAGAGTTTATCGGAAAGATTAGAGAGATCGTTCAAGATACTGAAGGGCGAAGGTAAAATTACCGAAATAAATGTTGCTGAAACACTGAAGGATGTCCGCAAGGCGTTGCTTGATGCCGATGTCAACTACAAGACGGCCAAGCAGTTCACCGAAACAGTAAAGGAAGTGGCAATGGGACAGAATGTTATCAAGTCCATTAAGCCGAGCCAGTTGATGGTAAAGATTGCCCACGACGAGTTGGCAAAACTTATGGGTGAAAACGCCGTTGACATTAACACCAAGGGCAATCCTGCGATAATACTTATGTCGGGTCTGCAAGGTTCTGGTAAAACAACCTTCAGCGGCAAGTTGGCAAACATGTTGAAGACTAAGCGCAGCAAGAAACCTTTGCTCGTTGCCTGCGACGTTTACCGTCCTGCTGCTATCGAGCAGATTAAGGTGCTTGGCGAACAGATAAATGTTCCAGTTTACAGCGAAGACGACAACAAGAATCCCGTGCAGATTGCCCAGAACGGTATAAAGCACGCAAAGACTTACGGCTATGATGTTGTAATAGTCGATACCGCTGGTCGTCTAGCTGTTGACGAGGAAATGATGAACGAGATCGAAAACATCAAGAAGGCAATCAATCCGCAGGAAATATTGTTCGTAGTTGACTCGATGACTGGTCAGGACGCTGTAAATACTGCAAAGGAATTCAACGACAGACTTGATTTCGATGGTGTTATTCTTACCAAGTTGGATGGTGATACCCGCGGTGGTGCTGCAATTTCCATCCGTAGCGTTGTCAACAAGCCTATTAAGTTCGTCGGTACTGGCGAAAAGATGGATGCAATCGATGTTTTCCATCCGCAGCGTATGGCCGACAGAATTCTCGGCATGGGTGATATTCGTTCTCTCGTTGAACGCGCACAGGAGCAGTTCGATGAGGAGGAATCGCGCAAGTTGCAGAAGAAAATTGCAAAGAATACATTCAATTTCAACGACTTCCTTGCCCAGATTCAGCAAATCAAGAAGATGGGTAACATCAAGGAACTAGCAAGCATGATCCCTGGACTTGGCAAGGCAATCAAGGACATTGACATTGATGACAACGCTTTCAAGAGCATCGAAGCAATAATTCACTCCATGACACCTGCAGAGCGCGAAAATCCAGACATCATCAACGGAAGCCGCCGCAAGAGAATTGCCGACGGTAGCGGAACAAGCGTTGCCGAGGTAAACAGAATCCTGAAGCAATTCGATGACACCAAGAAGGTTATGCACACAATGTACGCCAACAAGGGCAAGCGTTTCGGAAGAAGATAATAGGATTAAATACCAATATATACCCGTCTAAATGGCGGGTATTTTTATGATATGGCAAAGGAAATCGAACATAAATTCCTAGTAAAAGGCGACCATTACAAATTGCTCGCCACACCTACGCTATATAGGCAGGGCTACATTCCCACTACGAACGGAATGACGGTACGCGTGCGCATTGCTGGCGAAAAGGGATTCGTAACATTCAAGGACAAAACCATAGGCATGAGCCGCAACGAATTTGAGTACGAAATACCAGTTGCCGAAGCTTGCCAGATGCTCGACACTTTATGCGACAAGCCTCAAATCGAAAAATATCGCTATGTTATTCCTGCCGAACAAGGTTTGAAATGGGAGGTCGATGAGTTCCTGGGCGACAATGCAGGACTTGTAGTTGCCGAAATTGAAGTGCCTGCCGAAGATACAAAATTCTCTCTTCCAGAATGGATTGACAAGGAAGTAACTGGTGATAAAAAATACAATAATTCGCAGTTATGCAAGAAGCCGTATAAGGAGTGGTAAAAATGCAAAAGGCATAAACGCTTGCAGGTTTCATTTCTAAATCTTCATTTGCAAGGTCTCTAAATATAAAGGATAGTTATATCTTTATATGGTAACTAATATTCTTTTTTCCATTTTTCTACATCGAATGAAATAATATTTTATATTTGCATCTTGATAATAATAAAATTGCATAATATGAGACGAATATTTCAAAGTTCAGCCGTCATGCTGACAATCATCATTTTTCAAGCATCTGTAGCATTTGCGCAGACATGGCTTTGGCCTATGGCAGGTCACAAAGCTGGCGAAAATATAGTTAGCCAGCCCAGTTCCTATATTGGAAAAGAATACAATTGCTGCGACTTATTCATAAGCGGCGAAGTGGGTGATTTTGTAATTTGCCCTGCCGATGGTACAGTTACAGATGCAGATATATTATATAAGCCCACCATTAAAAATTTAATTTCATTTGTTTTCAATCCTAAAAGTACTTGGGACGAGAATATCCAACGCATAGGCACTCCTGATAATGTTGACCCCCAATATTTATCGGGGAATTTATCAATAACCATCGCCGATGGTCGAAGAATAACTATTGATGGTCTGCGCGGAAACTATCGTTTCAAAAGTGGACAGAAAGTGGCTGCCGGCGACACACTTGGACAATTAGGTTGGTCGTACAAGAAAATAAACCAACCGTCGTTGTGCATATCTGTCACAGCAAAAACTGGTATGGCAGATGATCCAATGACACCATTTGGATTGGAAAGCAAGTTTCACCTCGACATCATTGAACGCGAAGATCCAATCTCGCCAGAAAAGATGCGCGAAGACATTACCATACTGGAAAATGCCGTGAAGGAAATATATCCCTCGCTGAATGGACTGATGTCCGAAGATGAATATCATAAGGTTGTGGAAGACTTGCGCCAATCGGTAAAAGATTCAATACCCTTGCGTCTGCCAGTGCCTCTGATACGGTTCGTACATCAGATACACGACAGCCACTTGACACTTCTGCCCGATCGACAAAAAACAGAGCCATACGACTTCTATGTTCCTGTATTATTCTATTTGTGGTGTAACGACACTCTGCGCGTGCTGGTTACATGCCGAGGTTATGAACAATACGCAGGACGGGTAATAGCTAGCATAGATGGCGTTTCTGCACGCGATTATGCAAAAAAGGCATATCAATACATCGACTTATACGATCTAAATGTGCAAAGTCACATGGAAGAGACTAGTGTATTTTTGAGCATGTTCTCTGTACTAATGAACCAAGGCGCCACTGCAGATTCAAAAAGTCACATTGTCTTTGATAATGGCGAGGAAGTGGATATTCCGTTCAGCTTGTATCCTGGTCGTTTTATTGTAAAAGATACTCCAATAAACGAAATAATGAAATGGAAAACAATAAATACTATGCATGGCACCGACAGCGTATATACAACGCGCCAGCTTAACGATTCAACCGCATATCTGTCAATCAGGACATTCGACATATACAGCACCAAATTGGAACAGCTTGTCCAATGGATAGGCGAATGCCAAACTGCCAATATGATTATCGACTTGCGCAACAACGAGGGGGGCGACGTTGAAGTAACAAACCGACTGCTGTCATGCTTCGCGCAGCAACCAATGAATCGTCAACGTGGAAGCCATCTGTATGTAAACAAACAGGGAAATTTCGAATACTTAAGGTACGGTGATAATCACCAAGATGATGAAATAATTTTCCCTGAATACCAACGGATTGAAGGCAAGCCAGGCTACTATTGTTTCGACACAATTCAAACAAATTGTTGTGTTATGCCCGACAGCAGTCACCAGTATACAGGGCGAGTTTATGTGCTTACAAACGGCTGTTCCATGTCAGCAGCAACGATTTTCCCTGCGGTATTGGTACGCAACCGCCGCGGTGTAAGCGTTGGTCGCGAGACCGGTTCTGCATACCACTATATTACAGCTCTTGAGCGAGCCAACATTATATTGCCAAACTCTCTTAACACTGTCGCCATCCCTATGGTAAAAGTAGTTTTCGATACCACTGTTTGCGAGCGCACTCCGTGGGGACGCGGACTATTGCCCGACTACGAGTTACCGCTCTCCTACAACGAGATTACAATGGGCGCCGATGGCGAGACCGATGTTATGCTCGAATACGCACTGCAACTGATTGCCGAAGGCAAATATCTCAGCGAAATCGATCCGTTTGCCGAAATCGATGCTCCCAAAACCGACGAGGATTCTGAAAGTGACAATAACCTGTGGATATGGATTTTAGTAGCCATCGGCATTATATCTGTTGCAGGAATATTTATTGGATTCCGCTGTAGAAAGAATAGACAAAAAGCATAAGGCATCGAATGATGCGAAAATATTCTTCCATTACGAAATGGAAGTTGAGATAAAAATAATATTTTTGTCTCGAAATTGTACACAATACAATATTAGACAATATGTGTTAATTGAAAATGCATGCAACTGAATAATTTAGGATATTACTGGCTTGATTCGTGGGTTTTAGCAAATATCATACAACTTGCTACTCAGGAATTTTGCCTTCGCAATCTTAATCGTAACAATGATCCCTGTGGTCGTCAATACGATCAGATGACACAAGCGGCACGCTCTGTAACCGCAAATATTGCAGAAGGTAATTCACGACATTCTACTTCAAAGGAAACAGAAATGCGCCTCACAGATGTAGCACGAGCAAGCCTTACCGAACTAGCTAATGATTACTTCAATTGGCTACTTATGCACGAGAGTATACCTTGGTCGGTAAAATCTGAAGAACATCTTGCCGTATCGTACATTTCTCTTGACCATCCAACTTACAAAGACGATGTGCAACATCAGAGCGGTATTCATATACTTAACCAAAAACACAAATTTGACAAATGGCTATGTTCCAAAGATTCTATAGTTGAAGCAAACTGTTTGGTTGTATTATGCAACCGTCTAATAATGATGCTTGGCAAACAAATAGAAAATCAGATTAGTAAATTCAAACAAGAAGGAGGCTTTACCGAAGGACTAACTGCAGAGAGGCTTGCATATCGAACAGAGCAAAGTGCTCAAACTGGAGCACCGACTTGTCCCAAATGCGGCAAACCAATGTTAAAACGCGTGGCAAAGAAAGGTGTCAATTCGGGAAAAGAATTTTGGAGTTGCAGCGATTATCCTGAATGTAATGGAACAAGGAATGTGAATTCGTAATTACCTTATGAATCAGGTGATTACGAAGCAACATTGATGTAAAATAATAAAACAACATGAATTCACAGAAAGTTAAATATATAAACATTATTTTTATCAAAAATATAGCATTTATAGTTATATTTTTGATAGGATTTTGGGGAATTTCCTTTTCCCAACTTCCCACTGTCTCAATCCTCGGCGACTCGTACAGCACTTTCGAAGGCTACACGACACCGCTTGAAAACGAGCAATGGTACTTCAAGACCAAACGAGACCGCACCGATGTGGAAAAAGTTGAGCAGACCTGGTGGTGGATTCTTTGCGAAGAATACGGACTGCAACTCGAAATCAACAATTCGTACAGCGGTTCAACAATCAGCTACAGTGGATATTACGGTCGCGACTACAAGGACCGCTCTTTTATCACTCGCGCGCCAAACATCGGTAATCCCGACATAATTCTCGTCTTCGGAGCAACAAACGACGACTGGGCGGGAGCACCACTCGGCACACTGAAATATGAAGGCTGGTCTGAAGAAGACTTGTACTCCTTCCGCCCCGCAATGACTTACCTTGCAAACTACTTGGCCGACAGTCATCCCAAATCAAAAATATATTTCATTGTAAATGATTGTCTTAAAGATGAAATAACATCAACAATCCGCGAAGTCTGCAATCATTATGGGATTTCGGTCGTTGAGTTGAAAAACATCGCCAAGAAAACCAGCCATCCGACAGTTGCTGGGATGAGGCAGATTGCCGAACAAGTTGGAACTGCTTTAAAACCAAAGGAGTAACAGATGCCAGAAATTGGTTCAAATACAGACACTTGGAAGACATACTTTTATGTCCTTGCCGAAGCAATTGCCAACAATGCCATCGACGAGGCGCAAGCAAGACACAATTTCCTGCAATACAGGCTCTCGGCTTTGTTCGACACGACACCGCGTGGTGTGGAAAGTTTCTCGGAGGACAGTTTTCTTACCGAACTTCGCCGGCAAGGACTTACGCCAGACGATTTTCCTTACGACAATGTCCATAACTGCTACGAAATTAGAATGAAAAACCATACATTCTGTCTGTTCTGCACCGAATTTATAACATTTTTCTCGCAGAACGCCTACCACATTTCCACCGACAGCAACAAGGACGGAAGTGTAAACATTACCAGCTTGCCAACCAAACCGACGGCACAAATACTACATACTGCCGACGGACTTTTCCCTGAATGGGAAAAGCAATGGCCCGACACATACCGCCTTGCGACAAAAGTTGCCAAGCAGTTCGCCATCGACAGCCGAACCATTGATGCCATAGCGAGTTCGTTCCTCACTGGCTGCGGAAAATACAGCATCGAGCACCATATCGGCAAATCAACGCTACAGGCTGGCGGACTTTCATTTATTCTCGACCACGGCACATTTGCCAACGATTATGCAAAAATTATGGGCGAAATACTTGTTTCGATGAAAGAAAGGAGTCTAAAATGCTGAAACGCCAGTACTATATAAATCGACTTGCCGAAGACATCAGGATTTGCCGCGAAAACGGCACCGATACAACTGCGGAAATTAGGATTAGCAGGCGCAAGTTCATCAGCAACTGCATAAATCAGCTAATGTACGACAAGCCATACGCTCACGCTGGATTTTCGATAGAACCCATGATTGAACGGCTGAAAAGTCAAGGTATTGCAGATGAAAGAATAACTGTAAAGCCACGTCGTGAATATGAAATTGACCTTTGCGACACCAAAATCGTTATAAAAATGCGCTTCGACAGCCGCTACGGACAGATTTCGAAAATGGTTCCGCAAGACCTGTTTGACGAAATTGACATTTCGGACAAAAATCCAGACGACATTGCCGATATAATCATTTCGATTGGCAACTCGTACGCCGAATGGAACCGCGAGTGGGACAGCATAGCAGACGAAGCCATGCGACTATCGAAAACTCAAGATGTAGAACGGATGTCGCTCGAAACGCTCATTGCATCCAAGCTCAAAGGCAGCGGAATCGAATATATGCTCGAGCACAAGAAAACGAAATCGACGCTTACCGTAAAGGTCGGCTCGCGCAAGATAAGCATGGATATAAGCCATCGCAGACTTGTCGAGACCTGCGTAAACCTGCTGCCCACAATACGCGACGCAATGGAAAAACTAAACGCCATTCCCGACGAAATAAGCATCGAAACAGCAAGCACAAAGGAAATATGGATAAAATCGTAACAGCAATGCACACAGAAACCGACATAATATCCCAACTTGCCGAAGACCTTGAAATTGCCCGTCTTTGTGGCGATGATGAAACCATAGCAAAAGTTCATTTCGTGCAGCATAAGATGTCGGAAACCATATCGCCCGCCAAAGAAAAAGAATTCCATCTCGCAGCCGAACTGCTTGTCAGAAGACTTAAAGACAATGGTTTTGCAATTCAAGAGCTCTCCGCTGGCAACAGCATCATAAACATCGACCTTGGTACAATCTGCATCGAAGTGTATAGGCACGACTACCTGGGAAACGGCTATTTCCGCTTTGTGATGAACGGGCAGAAATCGGCGGAATACAAGATTTGCATTTCAACAGAGCAACTTGCCCAAACAATAACCGACTTGCCCGAGCTCGTCGCCAACTGGCTCGAAACAGACTATACCGAAGCTAAGGCAGAAGCACACAAGCTGACTAAACAGCAGAAAATAAGCCGTCTATCGGCACAAACCTTGCTCGAAAACATTCTCAAGAAATTGGAAGTTTCGTACAGCATAGAGCATCTCTCCAACCGTAGCGAAATAAGTGTTGCTCTTGCAAACGACAAGCAACTGCACTTCTGCATAAATTACAACGATTTTGCCACCGAAATAGGGAAAATTCCCGAATTGATACGCTCGGCACAGTATTTTACGGAAAGGTTTCCTAAAGCAACATTAGAAGACAAACAATAACACTATTATTGTGCACGCTCTTCCTGCTGTGATTCTTTCAATGCTCGTACGTGTGTTATCAATGCATACACCATAAAAGCCAAGCCAGCAGTATACAAAACCGTTCCTAACCAACTTAACCAGTCGCCATCCCAGTTGCGGATAAAAATCCAGTACATGCTGAATATATACAGGAAAATTCCTGCAACAGAAAGAACAATCATTGACTTTATTCCGCTGTCACCTTTTACCTTCTTATAAAAAAAGTAGGCTGCAACAAATATTGCAACGGCAAAGATTATCCCACATGATAAAAATGCGCCAACAAATGTATACATAATTATTCCCATTCTATTTATCAACTTTATAATTCCTCTGCGAAAACACCACTACCAGCGACCAATACATTGGCTAATACGCAAGCAAGCATAAGCATTACACAACAGAATTTCCCCTTCATAAAACATCAATTAAATTTTCGGCAAAAATAATATTTTTGACAACAAACAGCAAAAAATTATAATTTTTTCTTAGTCTAATAATTTATGGTTATCCAGCCCTTGTATTTTCATCATTTTTGGGGATTGCGCACTCACTGCAATGACAATAACTTTGCATATCCAAAGTTAATAAAGCATACAAAATCATCGTAAAAATCCGGCTGTGCCGTCTGACACAGCCATTTTTTTTGCATGCAGTTAGCATAAAACTTGTACATTTGCAACCATAAACTAAATATTACAGAAACAGATAGTCGAACTAACATACAAGAATGACACCTCAGGAATACATAGCCATCCTATCCGACCGTATTAGCGAATGCATTGCTCACGGATACGACTACGCACCGATAGTGGAACGCGGCAAGGACGACTATATCAGCGAGAAGGTCGGCGAAATGATCTACCATTCCATATGGAAACGCAAGGACATCAGCATAGACCTGCTTGTTGAACACCTCGTGGAACTGGGCGTGCCAGCCGAAAACATTTTCGAAAAGGACGGTGACATTGCCGTAAGAATGAGCAATGTAAACATCACAATCAAAAAGTCGGAAGCTTATAGACTCGGTGTGAAAATAGGCTTCTGCCTCGGCAACAACCTCTTCGACGTCACACGTAATGAAGAAAACGCCATCGCACGGATTTTCACCGAGATAGACCGGCAATATCCAGTATGGGAACAGGACTGGAACGAAATATTGGTCGAAATCAGCAAGCCGACAAAA
>JAEEGH010019146.1_pt1 | contig 14382 bp, 8 predicted proteins | sample 9134181 | NCBI WGS metagenome assembly JAEEGH01 (sample SAMN16246544, study PRJNA631951) | gut metagenome | biome: gut microbiome; feature: rumen; material: DP-attached | host: Bos | place: Iran: Karaj | collected 2018-10 | reverse complement strand
AGCCTCTACCTTGAGGCAGAGCACTTTACGACGTTCACCGCGCACCACCTCACGGACGGTTCCGCTGACGGGCGAGGCAAACTTCACTTGCGGGAACTGCTTGTTGACAAACAGCGCATCCCCAGCCTTGACCTTCTCACCCTCCTTGACGACCACCTTCGGAGTGACACCCTCGAAATCGTCCGGCACAAGTGCAAACTTGCCGTTCGATTTCAGTTGGATCTTCTTCTCCTCAGCCCGTCCTTTCAGGTTGATGTCCAAGCCTTTTCGTAAACTAATCACATTTGCCATTTATATAAAATTTAGTTGAATAGTTGGATTAAACGACGCAAAATTAGTAAAAAATAAGTATATAAAGCACAAAAATTGACAGAAAAATGAAAAATAACCGATTATTTGTATTATTTTTGCAAAATAATTAGGCAGGAGGGCAATTTTTTGCCACTTCCGACTGACAAAATGATTAAGAATTCGCAGCAACTGAGTGAGAATATTTAAGTGGATTTTCGGCATCGTCCTATGGACAATCATCGCGCTGAACGTGATTGCGTTCGGTGTCACCCGACTGCCCGTGGCGCAACGTTTCCTCGGCGATAAGGTGTCGGGCTTTGCCAGCGACCTCTTGGGCACGCAGGTCACCGTCGGACGCGTAGACCTGGGACTGCCGAGCCGACTTATCCTCGATGACCTCGTGATCCTCGACCAGCAACAGCAGGAGATGATCCATGCTGCCCGCGTGTCGGTGAAGATGGACGTTCTTCCGATACTGGAGGGAAAGATTGCCATCAACTCCGCACAGCTCTTTGGTGCCCGTTTCCGTCTGTACAAGCCCAATGCCGACGCACAGACGAACTTCCAGTTCCTTCTAGACTCCCTCGCCTCAAAGGACACCACCACCCACAAACCCATCAACGTGCGGGTGAACTCCCTCATCGTCCGTCACTCCAGCCTCGCCTACGACCAACTCGACCAGCCCGAGACCGAAGGACTCATCAATCCCGCCCACCTGCAACTCGATGACATCAGTGCCCACATCAACCTGCGTGCCCTCACCGACGACTCGCTGAACGTCAACGTGAAGCGTCTCAGTTTCAAAGAGCGCTCAGGCCTCGCCGTCAACCGTCTTGACTTCCAGATGGAAGCTGGCCGGCAGCATGCCCTGCTGCGTGATTTCCTGTTGGAGATGCCCAGCACACAGGTTAAAATCGACACCGTGACGGCCTCCTATCAACTCAATGGACAAGACCTCGTAAAGGGTTCCTTGTCGTTCGCAGGAAACATCTCTGATACATACATAACACCCTCAGACCTAAGATGTTTCGATCCTACATTAAAGAACTACCAAAGACCGCTCTACCTCACCACCGCCTTCAATGGTAGTGACCTCCGGCTAAACGTTCCTAGCTTCCGGCTCAACACCTCTGAGAACGATGTCGACATCCACGTTGACGGCTGGCTCGAGGATTACCGACACCCGTCAGCCTGGCACCTGCAGATGCACCGCATCCAACTTTCTGACGCCAGCATCGACTTCCTCTCGAAGGTCATACCCGGCTGTCCGCCGGAGGTCACACGCCTCGACGGCCTGCAGATGATCGGCACCTTCGACCAGGACCACAACGGCCTGATGTCATTACAAAGCACCATTCTCTCAGGCGCAGGCAACATCGATGTGCAGGGTACGATGGACCGGCAGCAACACTTCAGCTGCCTATTCCAAACCGAGAAACTCAACCTGCGGCAACTGCTCAACGCCCCAGACCTCGGCAGTCTCATCGCCCGTTTCTCCCTCCATGGAGACCTTTCACCTCACGCCTCTCACCTCTCACCTCTTAAAGACATCCAGGCCGAGGGCATCATCAGCCACTTCGACTACAAAGGCTATCCCTACCAGAATATCCATCTCGACGGCGACTACGCTGACAACAGTCTTTCCGGCGCCGTCAGCATCGACGATCCTAACATCAAACTCGACCTAATGGGACAGTTAGGCAACCTCGTCACTAAAGCCAGACACGACATCATGATCGATGGTGTCATCAACCACTTCGCGCCTGCTGCCCTCCATCTCTCCGACGAACTCGAAGAGGGTGTCATCTCCGGCGAAATCCACGCCGACTTCACCGCTAGCAGCCTGAACGACGCCCAGGGCACCATCCGCATCAGTAACGGCAGCCTCTCGGCCACCACCAACCACCGGGCCTACCGCCTCGACAACCTCATCGTCACCTCGGGCTATGAGAACGACATCCACTTCGTCTCCCTAAAGAGCGACTTTGCCGATGCCACTATCCGGGGAGAATTCGACTACGCCACACTGCCCCAAAGCATCATTGGCCTCGTGGGCACCCGACTCCCCACCCTGCCTGGACTGCCGCCCGTACGCTACGACACGAACAACAACTTCAGCCTGCGCCTCATGATGAGTAAGACCGACTGGCTGCAGCGATTCCTCGGCGTCGACCTCATGCTCCGACAGCCCCTGATGCTCAATGCCCGCGTGAACGACCATACCCGTGAGATCTACCTCGAAGGCGACATCCCCGCCTTCACCTACAACGGTGCGCAGTATGCCGACGGTGTCGTGAATATCAGCACTCTCGGCGACACCCTCAAATGCGATGTGGGCATCAGCAAACTCCTTGACGACGGCCATGCGATGACCGCCATCGCCAACGTCAGGGCCGCCAACAACAAACTCAACACCTCGCTCTCCTGGGACAACCACAACCCCGCCCAGCAGGTCAGCGGACAGATGAACGGCATCATCCAGCTCTACCACAACCTCTACAACGAGCCCGAGGCCCACATGCGCGTCATACCCTCGCACATCGTACTCAAAGACGGTATGTGGGAGGTGGAACCCGCAGACATCATCTACAACAAGCACCATCTGCTCGTCGACAACTTCATGGTACGTCGCGGAAAGCAGCATATCCTCATTGACGGCATCGCCTCTAAGAACCATCAAGACTCGCTCTCCGTCGACCTTAACCAGGTGGAGGTGGAATACATCCTCGACCTCGTCGATTTCCACTCCGTCGAGTTCGGTGGCAAGGCGACGGGACGGGCCACGGGACGGGCACTCTTCGACAAGTTCGCCGCCAGTGCCGACATCCGCGTCGACGACTTCAATTTCGAGAACGGTCGTATGGGTGTGCTCTACGCCAACGCTGACTGGAACCAGGACGAACAGCAGATCGACATCCAGGCGGTGGCGAAAGACGGCCCGGGCGTCAACACCTACGTCAACGGCTACATCTCGCCCGTCCACAACACCATCGATCTCGACATCCGCGCCGACAGCACCTACATCGACTTCATGCACAGCTTCACCCAGAGCTTCATCAGTCAGGTCACAGGCCACACCAGCGGCGACCTCCGGCTGGCAGGTACGCTCGACAATATCAACCTCACAGGACAGCTCGTTGTGGGCGGTAACCTCACCATCGAGGCGCTGAACACCACCTACTACCTCGATCGCGACACCGTCACGTTCATCCCCGACGACATCCTCCTGAACCGTCTGCCCCTTCACGACCGCGACGGCAACCAGGCCTACCTCTCCGGCGGCATCCACCACCGGCACCTCACCCACCTCACCTTCGATCTGCAGGCCGAGGCGAACAACCTCCTGGCCTACGACTTTCCCGACTTTGGCGAGTCGGCCTTCTACGGCACCGTCTACGCCACGGGCACCGTCGATATCAAGGGCCGTCCTGGCGAAGTGAGCATCGACTGCAGCGTCACACCCCAGAAGAACTCCTTCTTCGTCTACAATGCTGCCAATCCCGATGCCGTCTCACGCTCGGAGTTCATCGTGTGGGAAAACAATTCGAGGAATGTGGAAGGTGAAATGAGGAATGAGAATAGCTCTGCGGCTGATTCTGGGAAAGATGGTAATATCGTTCCTCGTTCCTCCTTCCTCCTTCCACTAAACAAGACCGACATCTACCTCAACCTCCTCGTCTCCGCCACGCCCGACGCCACGCTGCGCCTACTGATGGACGCCAGCACCAACGACTACATCACGCTCAATGGCGACGGAAACATCCGCGCCACCTATCACAACAAGGGAGGCTTTAACATGTTCGGCACCTACAACGTCGATCACGGCACTTACGGCGTCACTATCCAGAACATCATCCACAAGAACTTCATCTTCAACCCCGGCGGCACGATCATCTTCAGCGGCGACCCCTACCAGGCGGCACTCAACCTGCAGGCTGTACACACCGTCAGCGGCGTCAGCCTCTCCGACCTGAACGTCGGTAGTTCGTTCTCCAGCAACACCATCCGTGTGAACTGTCTGATGAACATCTCCGGCATCGCGGCAGCCCCGCAGGTGGACTTCGACCTCGAGATGCCCACCGTCAATGCCGACGAGCAGCAGATGATCCGTTCCATCATCAACAGCCAGCAGGAGATGAACCAACAGGTAATCTACCTCCTCGGTATCGGGCGCTTCTACACCCAGGGCGTCAACAGCATGGCCAACAACCAGCAGAACGCCCAGACCTCACTGGCGATGCAGAGCCTGCTCTCCGGCACCCTCTCCGCACAGATCAACAATATCCTGAACCAGTTCGTGAAAAACGACAACTGGAACTTCGGCGCGAACATCACCACTGGCGACGAAGGCTGGCACAATGCCGAGTATGAGGGCATCGTCAACGCCCGTATGCTCAACAACCGCCTGGTGTTCAACGGACAGTTCGGCTACCGCGACAACGCCAAGCAGGCTGCACCATCGTTCATCGGCGACTTCGATGTGCAATACAACCTCTACCCCAATGGCAACCTCGCCCTGAAGGTCTATAACCAGACCAACGACCGTTACTTCACCAAGTCGTCGCTCAACACCCAGGGCCTCGGCATCATCATGAAGAAGGACTTCAACGGCCTCCGCGACCTCTTCACCTCAGAGAAGCGCAAGAAGAAGAAAAACAAGAAGTAGTCTACACATTATATAATATAAGCAAGGAGGCAGAAATGTTTCCTTGTCTTTGTGTTCGGGCACACGTGAGAAAAGAAGGAATGACCTTTTGCCTTGATATATATCAATAAAGTGACAAAAAGATAGATTTTCGTCGAAAAAACTGATAAAATGTTTGCTATTTCAGATTTTTGATGTAATTTTGCAACCGATTTCGAAAAGAATCATACTTCAAACAACAGAGAATCATTATTTCAATAAACAAATAACACTTAAAAAACAACAAAAGATTATGAATGCAGCACAAGTTGTAGAAGATCTCAAAAAGAGATTCCCCAATGAGCCGGAGTACATCCAGGCAGTATCGCAGGTTCTTCCCACCATCGAGGAAGAGTACAACAAGCACCCCGAGTTTGAGAAAGCCAATCTGATTGAGCGTCTCTGCATCCCCGACAGAGTGAACGAGTTCCGTATCACTTGGGTGGACGACAAGGGCAACGTGCAGACCAACATGGGCTACCGTATCCAGCACAACAACGCTATTGGCCCGTACAAAGGCGGTCTCCGTTATCACAAGAGCGTGAACCTCGGTATCCTGAAGTTCCTCGCTTTCGAGCAGACTTTCAAGAACTCTCTGACCACACTGCCGATGGGTGGTGCCAAGGGTGGTTCAGACTTCTCTCCCCGTGGTAAGAGCGACGCTGAGGTGATGCGCTTCTGCCAGGCATTCATGAACGAGCTGTACCGCGTGATCGGTCCCGATGAGGACGTTCCCGCAGGTGACATCGGCGTAGGTGGCCGTGAGGTAGGTTACCTGTTCGGACAATACAAGAAGCTCACCCACCAGTTCCAGGGCGTGCTCACAGGTAAGGGCATCCCCTTCGGCGGTTCGCTGATCCGTCCTGAGGCTACTGGTTACGGCACCGTATATTTCCTCTGCTCTATGCTTGCTACCCGCAACATCGACATCAAGGGTAAGAAGGTGCTGATCTCTGGTGCCGGTAACGTGGCCCAGTATGCTGCCGAGAAGTGTATCCAGCTGGGTGCCATCCCCATGACCATGTCTGACTCTGACGGTTACATCTACGATCCCGATGGTATCGACCGTGCTAAGCTCGACTACATCATGGAGCTGAAGAACGTGGAGCGTGGACGTATCAAGGAGTATGTCGAGGAGTATCCGACAGCCAAGTACTACGAGGGCAAGCGCCCCTGGTATGAGAAGGCCGACATCGCCCTGCCTTGCGCTACGCAGAACGAGATCAACGGTGACGAGGCTGCTGCCCTGGTGAAGAACGGTGTGATTGCCGTCGCCGAGGGTGCTAACATGCCTTCACTGCCTGAGGCTATCAAGATCTTCCAGGATGCCAAGATCCTCTACTCTCCTGGTAAGGCTTCTAACGCCGGTGGTGTGTCGGTATCTGGTCTGGAGATGTCGCAGAACTCAGAGCGTCTTTCTTGGACGGCTGAGGAGGTGGACAACTACCTGAAGCGCATCATGAACGACATTCACGAGAACTGCGTGAAGTACGGTACTGAGAAGGACGGCTACATCAACTACGTGAAGGGTGCCAACGTGGCCGGCTTCATGAAGGTTGCCAAGGCCATGATGGCTCAGGGAATCGTGTAAGACATTGAACTTTGAACTTTGAACTTTGAGCTTTATGATATGATATAAAGACAGAGTTGAGTTCAAAGGAAAAGATAAGAGAAAGAGGCGGACTCTAACGAGTGCCGCTTCTTTTTTGTTAATAATCCATAAAAGTAATCATAAAGTTCAAAGTTCAAAGTTCAAAGTTCAAAGAAAATGAGTACCTTTGCAGCCGCTTTGTGCCTCAGAAGAGGCGATGGGAGCCGGAACAGGCGCTGACTCCCATGATTATTAACAATTAAAATATGGTCTGATAAACGTCTGTTCAGACCCCTAACCCCTGAGAAAGGGGGCGTAAAAATGTCAGAATTAACAAAGAACGTGAAGCCGCTCGACGATTTCAATTGGGACGAGTTCGAGAATGGCACGACCGCCGGCGTCAGCAAGGAAGAACTTGACAAGGCGTACGACGAAACCCTCAACAAGGTGGCCGACCATCAGGTGGTGGAAGGTACCGTGATCTCCGTCGACAAGAAAGAGGTGGTGGTGAACATCGGCTACAAGAGCGATGGTATCATCCCCGCATCTGAGTTCCGCTACAACCCCGACCTGAAGATCGGCGACAAGGTGGAAGTGTACGTGGAGAGCGCTGAGGACAAGAAGGGTCAGCTGATCCTCTCTCACAAGAAGGCCCGTCTGAGCAAGTCTTGGGACGAGGTGAACGCAGCCCTCGAGCAGGATCTGGTCATCCAGGGCTTCATCAAGTGCCGCACGAAGGGCGGTATGATTGTCGACGTATTCGGCATCGAGGCATTCCTCCCCGGCTCACAGATCGACGTTCACCCCATACGCGACTACGATCAGTTCGTAGGCAAGACGATGGAATTCAAGGTGGTCAAGATCAACCAGGAGTTCCGCAACGTGGTTGTCTCTCACAAGGCCCTCATTGAGCAGGAGCTGGAGGCACAGAAGAAGGAGATTATCGGCAAGCTCGAGAAGGGTCAGATCCTCGAGGGTACCGTAAAGAATATCACCAACTACGGCGTGTTCGTAGACCTGGGTGGCGTGGACGGACTGATCCACATCACAGACCTCTCTTGGGGCCGCGTGGACGATCCCCACAAGGTGGTGGAACTCGACCAGAAGCTCAATGTCGTTATCCTCGACTTCGACGACGAGAAGCGCCGCATCGCCCTCGGTCTGAAGCAGCTCAGCCCGCATCCTTGGGATGCTCTCGACCAGACCCTCAAGGTGGGTGACCACGTGAAGGGTAAGGTAGTCGTGATTGCCGACTACGGTGCATTCGTGGAGATCCAGCCCGGTGTGGAGGGACTCATCCACGTGAGCGAGATGTCTTGGAGCCAGCACCTCCGTTCAGCTCAGGACTTCCTGAAGGTGGGCGACGACGTGGAGGCTGTCATCCTGACCCTCGACCGCGACGAGCGCAAGATGTCTCTCGGCATCAAGCAGCTGCGTGAGGATCCCTGGGAGAACATCGAGACCAAGTATCCTGTCGGTTCTAAGCACAATGCCAAGGTTCGCAACTTCACCAACTTCGGTGTATTCGTAGAGCTCGAGGAAGGTGTTGACGGTCTGATCCACATCAGCGACCTCAGCTGGACCAAGAAGGTGAAGCATCCTTCAGAGTTCACGAAGGTGGGCGATATGATCGACGTGATCGTGCTCGACATCGACAAGGAGAACCGTCGTCTGAGCCTCGGCCACAAGCAGCTGGAGGACAATCCTTGGGATGCCTTCGAGGAGAAGTACACCGTCGGCAGTATCCATGAGGGTAAGATCACCGAACTGCTCGAGAAGGGCGCCGTGGTTTCTCTCGAGGAGAACGTTGAGGGCTTCGCTACTCCGAAGCACCTGGTGAAGGAGGACGGTAGTCAGGCCGCTAACGGTGAGACCCTGCCCTTCAAGGTGATTGAGTTCAACAAGGACAGCAAGCGCATCATCCTGTCGCACAGCCGTACCTTCGAGGATCCCGCACGCGAGGAGAAGAAGGCCGCTGCCAAGAAGACCCGCGCTGCCAAGAAGGACGAGACTCCGAAGATCGAGAATGTCGCTGCCAGCACCACGCTCGGTGACATCGACGCTCTGGCTCAGCTGAAGGCTCAGCTGGAAGAGGGTGACAAGAAGAAAAAGTAAATTTTTCTACCCTACTCTATAATTCATCCCTCCGATTGTCATCGGGGGGATTTTTTTAGGGTTTCCCCTAAGGGGATTTTTGTAGGGTCCTGCCCTACATTCCGCTTTTTGCAGGGGAACCCTGCAAGGGTCACAACCACCTAATCCTCCTTGTCCTAAGGAGGACTTCAGACCACTCCCCAAACCCCTCGCCAATCTCTGGCAAGGGGCTTAACTGACTCCGGCGGCATACGCCGTCCTTTGTCAGGGTTTTGGTATGGCTCTCAAGCCTGTGCCCCTTCGGGGTTCGCCATAGTTTTCTACACCTCACCCCCAGCCCCTCCCCTGGAAGGGAAGGGGTGGCTGCGCACAGAAAATGCGCTCCGAATAATAGATAAAAGATTTCTCACAGAAAGAAATATGGCAGCGCTTTCTCAAGGCTGTTGCCTAGAAAAAAAACATCGCGTCGTCCCGCGATACCAAAACATAAAAATAATCGACGGCGAGCTGCGATTATTTTTTTAAGCCCCTGCCCTGGAGAGGGCTAAGGGGTTTGGGGTTAAGGTCGAAGCCCCTTCTTATGAAGAAGGGGTTGGGGTAGATGGAGGACAGCAGGGCATCGCCCTGCATAAAACTTTGGCACGCTTTTTGCTGAAAAAGAAAAAGACAAAATTTTAAAATATTAGATTTATGCAAAAAGGTAACATTGGGGTTACGACTGAGAACATTTTCCCCGTCATCAAAAAGTTTCTCTATTCAGACCATGAGATTTTCCTCCGCGAGATGGTGTCAAACGCCGTCGACGCCACACAGAAGATGAAGACGCTCCAGGAGAAGGGCGACTTCAAGGGTGAACTGGGTGACCTGACCGTCCGCATCAGTTTCGACAAGGACAAGGGTACCATCACCATCAGTGACCACGGTATCGGCATGACCGAAGAGGAAATCGACAAGTATATCAACCAGATTGCCTTCTCGGGTGTCTCGGACTTCCTCGAGAAGTACAAGGATAACGCCAACAACATCATCGGCCACTTCGGACTGGGATTCTACTCTTCGTTCATGGTATCGAAGAAGGTGGAGATCATCACAAAGTCATGGCAGGAAGGTGCGAAGGCCGTGAAATGGAGCTGCGATGGCTCACCTGCCTACGAGATCGACGACGCTGACCGTGCAGAGCGTGGATCGGACATCATCCTCTACATCGACGACGACTGCAAGGAGTTCCTCGACAAGTATAAGCTCGAGGGCCTTCTGCAGAAATACTGTAAGTTCATGGCCGTGCCCGTGGCATTCGGCAAGAAAACCGAGTGGAAGGACGGCAAGCAGGTGGACACCGAGGAGGATAATATTATTAATAATGTGGAGCCGCTGTGGACGAAGACACCCAGCACGCTGAAGGACGAGGACTACAAGTCGTTCTACCGCACTCTCTACCCGATGAGCGACGAACCGCTGTTCTGGATCCACCTGAACGTGGACTATCCATTCAACCTCACGGGTATCCTCTATTTCCCGAAGATCAAGTCGAACATCGAGTTGCAGCGTAACAAGATCCAGCTGTACTGCAACCAGGTGTTCGTGACGGATCAGGTGGAGGGCATCGTGCCGGAGTTCCTGACACTGCTGCACGGTGTGATCGACTCTCCGGATATCCCCCTGAACGTTTCCCGCAGCTATCTGCAGAGCGACCGTGAGGTGAAGAAGATCTCCACGTACATCACGAAGAAGGTGGCAGACCGTCTGAAGTCCATCTTCGCAGAGAACCGCAAGGAGTATGAGGAGAAGTGGGACGACCTGAAGCTGTTCATCAACTACGGCATCCTCTCTGAGGAGAACTTCTACGACCGTGCGAAGGAGTTTGCCCTGATGAAGGATACGGAGGGCAAGTATTTCACCTTCGACGAGTACAAGACGCTCATCGAGGCGAACCAGAAGGACAAGAACGACCAGCTGGTATATCTCTATGCCACAGACAAGGAGGAGCAGTACTCTTATATCAAGGCTGCCCAGGACAAGGGCTACTCAGTGCTGCTGCTCGACGGTCAGCTCGACGTGCCCACCATCCAGACGCTGGAGCAGAAGTTTGAGAAGAGCCACTTCACGCGTGTGGACTCCGACATCATCGACCGTCTGATCGTGAAGGAGGATGCGAAGAAGAGTCAGTTGAGCGAGGAGCAGTCTGACAATCTGTCAGCCGTCTTCCGCACGCAGATGCCAAAAATCGACAAGGCGGAGTTTATGGTGCAGGTGGATGCCCTCGGCGAGGAGGCCCGTCCGGTGATCATCACGCAGAACGAGTATATGCGCCGTATGAAGGATATGAGCAAGTTCCAGCCCGGTATGGGATTCTACGGACAGATGCCCGACTCGTACAACATCGTGCTGAACTCCGACCATCCGCTGGTGAAGAAGGTGCTCGACGACAGCGAGGCTGCCACCGCCGAGGCCCTGAAGCCCATCGTGTCGGAACTGAAAGGTCAGGAGGCCCGTCTGGCTGCCATCCGTCAGGCTCAGGACAAGAAGAAGTACGACGAGTTGACGCAGGAGGACAAGGACCAGAAGGCCGAGGCTGAGAAGGCCGTGCAGGAGCAGAAGGACAAGAAACAGGCTGTCATCGCCGACTATGCGAAGGACAACTCGATCGTCCACCAGCTCATCGACCTGGCACTGCTACAGAACGGAATGCTGAAGGGCGAGGCACTCGACAAGTTCCTCAAGCGCAGCGTGGACTTAATCAAATAATTTTAAGGCACGGATTACACGGCTTTTATCAAAGACACGGCTTTTTCTGCGATAGAGAAAGCCGTGTCCTTATTATTAATAAGGCCGTGTTAATCCGTGCCTAAATCTATTTACTACCTATATAGAGGAATAGCATTCCCAGGAGTACCAGAGCGAGGTCGAAGGCTTTGGCTTTGAGGTTCTTTTCGCGGAAGAACAGGGCGCCAAAGAGGAAACTCACGATGACACTGCCACGACGGATCATCGACACGATGGAGATCATCGCATCGGGCAATGAGAGGGAATAGAAATACATGAAGTCGGCGGTAGAGAGGAAGAGACTCACGCCGAGAATAGACCACGACCAATGGAAAGGCGTCGTCTCCTGATGTTTCGGCCACCACAGCAACCACAGCATCAGAGCCATCATGCCGCACTGGTAGATGTTGTACCACGACTGCACCATCATACGGTCGAGCCCTACCCCGCCACTCTCGACAGGTGCCATCAGATACTTGTCGTAGAGGCCACTGATGGCGCCAAGTACCGCTGCCCCGACGATCATGTAGATCCAGTGGTCATGCTTGAAGTCGATACCCTCCTTCTTGCCGCTCCGACTGAGAAGCAAGAACGAGGCAACGGCCAACAGCACTCCAATCCACTGCCATACATTCAGCCGCTCGCCAAAGAACAGCAGAGCGCCCACAAGCACCATCACAGGACGGGTGGCGTTGATAGGACCGACGATGGTCAGCGGCAGATGCTTCATACCGAAATAGCCGAGGATCCAGCTCGACAAGACGATGAGGGCTTTGAGTACAATGTATTTGTGCATCTCCCAACCACCGGAAGCCGTCTGGAAGATGGTGCCCTGCAAAGTGTCTGTCGTCGCGCTGAGTACGATGAAGGGCAGGAAGATCAGGGATGAGAATAAAGTGTTGAGGAACAGGACGGGAATGACGGCATTCGCCTTGAGCGCCTGTTTCTTAAAGGAATCGTAGCAGCCTAACATCGCTGCCGACATAAATGCGAGAATTAACCACATCGTGGGATTTACGATTTACGAATTTACGATTTACGGATTTAATATTTCACTTCCTCTAAGAAGAGGGCATTGGCGGGCATAGACTCACCGGCTTCTGTACGACGCTTGCCTTCAATGACCTTGCGAAAATCATCGAGAGAAAGACGTCCACGGCCTACATCAATAAGGGTTCCCACGACGGCGCGCACCATATTCCGCAGGAAACGGTTGGCCGTGATCTCGAAATACCAAGAAGAAGGTGAGGTCTGATGCCACTGGGCGGTGGTGATATGACAGAGGGTGGTCTTCACGTCGGCGTGTGCCTTGCAGAAGGCGCCAAAGTCCTCATAGGTCATCAGGATGGCGGCGGCCTCATTCATCAGCTGAAAGTCGAGAGGATAGTGCAGTTCACAGGAGTAAGCCCTGAGGAACGGATCCTTCACAGTATGTATATAATAATGGTACGTGCGCGAGGTTGCAGAGAAACGGGCATGCATCTCGTCGCTCACGGGTTCCATCATCTGAATGGCGATGTCCTGAGGGAGCAGACGGTTCAGTTTATACGTCAGGTCCTGCAGTTCGTAGACCATCGTCTCCACATCAAAATGGGCCACCATCATCCGGGCGTGCACGCCTGCATCCGTTCTGCCGGCACCCGTCACCTGAATGTCCTGCCGGAGGATAGTTGACAGTGCCCATTGCAACTTTTCCTGCACGGAAGGGCCGTTGGGTTGTACCTGCCAACCGTGATAGCGCGTGCCGTCGTAGCTCAGGGTGATGAAGAATCTCATTCGTTGTATGCCTTTTCACCAATGGTCTCCTGCGAGCCGATGGTCATCTGACGGAGATCATAATAGGAACCGTTGTAGATGTTGAAGTCCACATTGCCCTTGATGCCCGGCAGACGGCCAGCATCCGTATGCTGCCAGAACTTCCACTTACCCTTGTATTGGAGGGAGTCGACATAATAGTGGGCAATCCAGTAGGGATACTGGTCGAAGATGGAGTCGTTAAGATAACGTGTCTTGAACTTAAAATAGGTATAGAGTATGGGCTTCACGCCATAGTGCTTCTCCACCATATTCAGCCATTGCAGCACGGAAGTCTTGAACTCCTCATCGGTCTGTTCCTGCGGTTTATGCTCCACGTCGAGCACAGGAGGCAGGTCACCGTTCTCCAGTTTGACGGTATTGATAAAGTGCCAGGCCTGTTGTTCTGCGGGCGAATGAACACTATAGAAATGATAGACGCCACGGGTGAAACCGTTCTCCCTGGCCTGATAGAAATTATCACGGAAATTCTCATCTATCAGCGTACCTCCTTCCGTCGCCTTGATCATTACGAAACGAATGGGACACTTGTTAATGGAGCCATTGTCTTTCAATTCGCCCCAATCGATACGACCCTGGTGATGAGAGATGTCTATGCCGTGGATTTCATAGCCCTCGGGATAGTTGACGGTGCCATAGAGTGCTCGCCAACGGAAGCCGAAGGGTCCCACAAAGAAATAATAGAAGAACCAGATGTAACCCAAGACGATGGCACCGCCACCAATCCACCATCCCCAGGAAGGAACCTTCTGAAGAAGGCGAATCACGACACCAGGGCGTTTCCGATGCCCTGGGCCGTGATAGGTCTTTGTGGTTCCGACACCTTTTCGTCGGATTACACGTTTCTTCGACATTTATTTGGCTTGTTCCAGTGCGAGAGTCTTGGTGGGACGATCGCAAACCTCAGAGGGTCCCCAGTACTGGATAGGACCGGGATAGATGTAAGCGGTCTTGCGGGCCCACTCCTCACGATGAGCGGCAAACTCCTTGAACGGAGCACCATCAAGTTCGACGAGCGCCTTGCGGATCACAGGCTTCATCTCACCGGCACGACGCTCCATGTTCATCATCATCGTGATGGGCACACCACCGGCAATCCACTGGTCTGCTGGAGCTGTAGTATTCTTCACGATGGCCATGTAAC
>JAEEGH010019144.1_pt1 | contig 14384 bp, 11 predicted proteins | sample 9134181 | NCBI WGS metagenome assembly JAEEGH01 (sample SAMN16246544, study PRJNA631951) | gut metagenome | biome: gut microbiome; feature: rumen; material: DP-attached | host: Bos | place: Iran: Karaj | collected 2018-10 | reverse complement strand
TATATCCGAGTCCGACGAGTATTGCGTTGCGGAGCTGATAGCTCTCACCGATGCCCAGGTGTGACAGAACAACATAAGCCGCTACAAGAAGAGGAGCTGCAAACATCGCGCCCTTCAGAGCCTTAAGTTTATTCAGCAGGAGCATTATAAGGAGCGCATAAAGCAGCGATCCGAGATACCACAGATGCTCCGAGTACGGTGAGAAGTTATAGAGCAGGAATTTAATCAATGCCTTGGATGACACAGTATCCTTCATGCCTGCAAAACTGCCCTCGGTAACTCTCAGATAGATGGCATAGAAGAGTGCGTAGAACGCATTTGCCGCTACAAAGAAGATAAATATTCTCTTAGTCTGCTTGAGCAGGCGCTTCATCATTTCCTTTGCATCATCGCGGTAGAGGAAATAACCGCATACGACGAGGAAGAAAGGTACTGCTGTCTTTCCGTAAGTAAAGAAGACTTCACCTGCCTTCCCGTCAAACGGGAAGTGAATGGCAATGACTAAGAATGCCATCACGATCCTCATAACATCGATCGAATGAATATGAGAGTTTATCTTCAAAGCAGGATCTGCTACAGCCTTTTTCTTTCCGGTAATAAGTGCGATCAGATACTTGTCTACGCCGCTTAAGACTGTTGCAAGTCCGACAGATATAAGGATCGAAAGGATGCAGTACATACCGGGGTCTTTGACCCTGAATATCGTTCCGTCATGAAGACCTGTGAGAATCAGATAATGGATCAGGTAAAGCTCAAGGGAAATCGATCCGAGGAACTTGAGAACGGGGTTGCCGAATCTGACTCTCATCATGATGAGAAGCAGGAAGCATACGAAGCAGAAGATCCACGGGAGCTGCACGGACAGACAGCGGATCTTATCCAGATACCTGGGATCCTCTCCCGGGATCTCGCTCCAGTAAGAATACTTCCTTAACATGTAGAAGGTCTGGACTCCGAGCAGACCCGAAAGCGCGGTGAACGCGGCAAGCAGGAAGATATATCCCTTCCTTGCGATCTTGCGCAGTCCTTCAGAGTGCTTGGATACAATGATGCCGATCACGAAAAGGAACGAAGCGTTATACCACCACTCGCCCTGGAACCAGTAGCTGCAGGACATATCGCTGCCGTGGCAGAGCATGAGGCTTCCTGCGATCATGGCGAGGACAAAAATGCTCATGACGACAGTGGCAGCCGTACGGTTCTTGATAAGACGGTAGATCAGGAAGAATGCGATATAGAGTATCGCGATCTCAACGATATACCACATATGCATGTTGATGAGCGACCATCCCGAAAGAACAGCCAAAAGCTGCAAAGGTGTGAATTTTGCGCCGCTGATGCAGGATGCCACAACGAACACCAGATTGCACATGTAGAAAGGAATAAGTATCGTCACAAAACGCTTCTTAAGGAAACCCTTAAGGTAATTGTCTTTCGTCTTCAGACTCGTATAAAGTCCGTAGCCGGAGAAGAAGAAAAAGATTCCGACGAAGATGACGCCAAGCTCACTAAAGAACCCGATCGCGCCGGCTGTTTCAGCAAGTTCCTGCGAAAGATGGTGAACGATTATCGCCACCGCGGCAAAGCCCTGGATCGCCTTGGACTTGTCAAGGGACAGCGGTTCTTCCTGCCATTCGCGCAGTTTGGACGGCTTGATCCCGATAAAGAGAAGCAGCGCAAGTGCAACAAGAATAACGTATGTTGGGATGTTGACTGATGTGATAACCCTGAAGAATGAACCGGTAACAAAACCGGTGTTTTTCCCGGTTTCCGCTGAAGTCTCACCGTTTAGCATCTTGAACGGTTCTGCACCTTTCGGGGTTACCACATCGGAAGCGAGCCCTTCTGTCAGTTTAATAGAGCCCATTATCCTTTCGGCAACCGCATCCAGCTGCTTGTAGTCTTCTTCGGTATACGGGATTTGGCCGGTTTTGTTCTCCGGATCATTCATCAGCATAATGTTTATCTGATGCATCTTGCCGGATCCGGTCATCAAGGAGTACTGATTCAGTCTTATGACAGTGTCACCCGGATTTCCGGAAGACTGATAAACGATCTTATACAGAGGCACACCGCCTTTTTCGACCATGCCGTACCCGAAAAGATCAGTCGCTTTGACGCTGCCGGGTGACATTATCTTATCAGCAAACGACGCAATCAGATCTGAAGGTGCATCCATTTCAAATACAAGCACATTAATCCCGTATTTGACATCTTTAACGGTTTTAGAAGCCTGAAATTCTACACCCGACTTTGTGTACATCTGAGTGAGCATTTCTTTGGTATATCCGGATTCGGCCAAGGCAGGATCGTTATCTTCGATGCCGGGCCATAGTATTCCGAAAAAATCCGAAGGTATAGTAAGCGTAAAACCGCCGGGGAGATCACAGCTTCGGCCGGATACCGGTTCTTCACCGACCGCCATTTTGAACGGTTCGGAGCCTTCCGGAGTTGTCACGTCAGAAGCGAGTTCTTCCGAAAGTGTAATGGAATTAATGATCCTTTCGGTATCCTCATCAAATACCTTGCATTCTTCATCGGTGAACGGAACCACTCCATCCCTTTTGGCCTCCGCGTTCTGGATCAGCATGAAATTCATCTGATGCATCTTGCCCGACTTGGTTACAACGTTGTACTGGTGCAGTCTTAAGACTGTATCTCCGGAAGTCTGGCTGAAGATCCTGTAAACTGGAACGCCGTTCTTTTCCGTCATGCCGTACCCGAACATTTCCGTATTTCCGAAACTGTCCGGTGTCATCGCACGGATCCAGTCGGCATATCCTTTATTAAGATTCGAAGGCGTGTTCATTTCGAACATGATGAACATGATAAAGCAGTCGTCATCGTTCTCAATGCTTCTTGAAGCCTGTATTTCGGTCCCTCCCTGGTTGTACATACCCAGAACCTGTCTCTTGTTTATGCCTAATTCGGCCAAAAGAGGATCGTTTTCATCGATTCCGGGCCATAAGACATTTGTAAAAGACGAAGGAATATTCAGAGTGATACCGCTTTCGGTCGTATAGCTTTTTGCTTCTCCCGCATCGTCTGCAAATACGGATGCAGAAACAAAAGACACGACCATGGTGACCATGATCAAAAAACTCAAAAACTTCCGGTAACCCATGAGACACCCCCTGATGGTTTTTCTATCCTAAACCTATCAACTTTGTTCCATTATAACAACCGACTGTCAGTAGAGTTCAATGTTTTCAAGGCTTTGCGGTCAGATTCCACTTTGGGTTTACCATGGGGAATATGGCGGCTCTTTTAGGCAAATTTGCGGTATGCTTCTGCCACAGTTGACAATTGTAACCTCACCGTGATAGATTAAACTTGCTTAAGCTACAATTGTAAACTGCTCTTTGGAGGCTATTTTCATGTCAGATAATCTTGCCAGCAAAATCACTGATTCCGAACTGGAGGTCATGAAGCTGCTGTGGCACGCAAAGGACGCTCTGCCTGTCACGGAGATCCGTGAACAGCTTCAGAAAACGAAAGGCTGGGAGCCTGCGACGATCAAGACCCTTATCTCCAGACTCGTGGCAAAAGGTGCCGTACGTCAGGAAAAACGTAACGTTTACTACTATTCTCCGGTCATAACGGAAAAGGAATACAGTTCCTGGGCCACTAAGGATCTCATTACCCGTATCTACAACGGGAAGGCCAGTGAGCTGATAGCTTCTCTTGTCAATTCGAACGGTCTTACTCAGAACGATATTGCCGAATTGCGGGATATGTTCAAGGTGGAGGAATAAAAATGTATACAATGCTTGTGCTGACCATCAGCGGCAGTGTATTGGCACTGCTTCTCCTGTGTCTCCGTTATACCGTTTTGCGCAAGATGCCGAGCACGGTCTATTACTATGCATGGCTCCTGGTACTTTTGCGTTTTGCGCTGCCCCTTCCGGGACTTGTTCCCACGACGGGAGGAACGGAAGATAAAGTTCCTGCTCCTTCGGCTCCTGCCGTTTACGCCGAAATGAATGATCAGGAGAACGTTCGTGAAAACATCCGGGAAGATGCTCAGGTGTACACTCAGAAGGTTTCCGATTACGAAAGTAACAATGTTACAAAAAGCGTTCCGGCCGAATCAAACGAATCACACATCGTCCTTAATGCCACTGAAACTCAGGAGATGACGGTTTCTGAGACTGCCCCTAAAACCTCCCTTTCGATCGACTGGAGATCACCCAAGCTCTGGCTTTCGATCTGGGCGATCGGTGCAGTCATCAGCCTGGCGGTAACAGTGTTATCTTATCTCAAGTTCAGCTTCGATCTGAAGAAGAATCTTATGGAACCCGACTACTATACCCAAGCGGTATATGCTTCGATCCCCGGCAGAAAACCGGCTCTCTATTTTTCCGATTCAGCCCGTACACCCATGATGTTAGGCGTTTTCAGGCCGAAGATCGTTCTGCCTTACCGCGACTACGATGAAGAGCTCCTGAATAACATTCTCCGTCACGAGCTCACGCATTACCGCCGCTTTGACGCGCTCTACAAGTGGGCTTCAGTAGTGGTCCTTTCCGTTCACTGGTTTAATCCCATCGCCTGGTTTATCCGCAGGGAACTTAACCGTGCGTGCGAGATGAGCTGCGACGAGATGCTCCTTCGTTCCATGGACAAAGACGAAAAGCAGTCTTACGGCGATTCGCTCCTTATAATGGCAGCTTCATATGCTCTTCCTGCATCCGTTGTCGCAACATCATTTGCTACTGAAAAGAGGAATCTGAAAGAACGTCTCGTTCAGATAATGAACTATAAAAAGAGCGGCACCCGCATACTTGCGGCAGCACTTACCGTAACGCTCCTTGCAGGAAGCGGAGTGGCTGCAGGCCCTGTTTACGCAAAAGCTGAGGAAGCCCACGCTGGCGGTCCTGATATCGAGGATGTTACAGAAACGGATCCTTCCGAATCTGTCACAGCAAGTGCTTCTGAAACGGAGACTTCTGAATCTGTTGCCGGAACTGATACTGAAACGTCGCCTTCCGAATCTGCTGCCGAAACTGATACTGAAACGGAGACTAACGTCTCTGAAACCGAAAGTTCTTCAGAGACTACGGCTTCCGCACCCAAGGCGGCAGCCCGTGTTGTCAAGGTTAAGACCGTTGACCAGTTCCTTGCCGCGATCGCTCCTAACACCGTGATCGAACTTGCCGAAGGCGTTTACGATCTGAGCAAGGCATCGGATTACGATAAGAAATCCAAAAACAAATACTATTCCTGGGAACACGATCCCGGCGAAACCGGAGCCGCTGCCGAGCTGGTCATAAAGAAAGTTTCTGGCCTTACGATCCGCGGTGCGGGAATGGGAAAGACGACCATTGCGGCAGTTCCGAGATTTGTGAATGTTATTAATTTCAAGGAATGCAATAATCTCACAGTATCAAACCTCACAGCCGGCCATACAAGAGAACCCGGTCTGTGCACAGGCGGAGTCCTTCTCATTCAGGATTCCTCTGACATCAATGTTGAATCTTGCGGTCTTTTCGGATGCGGTACGATCGGTGTCCACGGACTCGACTGCAAAAGGCTTTACGTAACAAACTGCAGTATCTATGAATGCAGCGTCAGCGCAGTTTCAACCACCGATTGTATTGACGTTCTTGTCAGCGGCTGTGATGTTCACGATCACGGGAAAAAGGAAACCCCCAATTATGCAGACAGCCTCTTTGACGTGTTCGACTGCACGCGTTTTACGGTCTATAACTGCAAGATCCACGACAACAAGGCTGAAGGCCTGCTTTACACGAGAGGTACGAATAAAGACGTTTTATTCCTCTCCAATGAGGTAACGAAAAACACATTTACGGCAGGTACTTTCCACTTCGAGCAGGCCTGTGCGACTGTTGACGGCTGCCATTTTGCAGGAAATAACGGCAGCGGCTGGTATAAGGAATATGCAAGGATCAAAGCGACAGGTGTTGACGGTAAAGAACTTGATGCAGCTCAGTTCTCTGCCATGAAACTTCGTGACATCAAGCCCGGGTCATTAGCTCCGAAAGCCACTCCCACCCCTGCACCCGCATTGAAGGCGAAGAAAGTCGCTGCCGGCGGCGAGATCAGCGTAAAGACGATGGATGAGTTCCTCAGCGCCCTCGGTTCTGACCGTACCATCGTCCTCGACGGAGCAAACTTCATTCTGGCCCAGGCATCGGATTATTATGGCGGTAAAGGCACTGATCTCTACAACTGGTGCCAGACACCTGACGGCCCTTCACTTTGCATATACGATTTAAAGAATCTGACCATCAAGGCAAAGAATTCCAATCCTTCCGCAACGAAATTTGAAGCCATTCCGCGCGACGCTGAAGTGCTCAGTTTCTTTCGCTGCGAAAACATAACCCTCTCCGGTTTCACGGCAGGCCATACGGCGAAAAAGGGAGAAGGCACCGGCGGAGTTCTCTATTTTGAAGAATGCAGGAATGTCAAGATTGAGAATATGCGCATTAACGGCAGTGGCAATGAGGGCATTGAGGCTGAAAACTGTTACGAAGTCAACATCATAAAGACCGAGATCTCCGGTTGCGGTGCGGGAGCAGGGTTCTTCACAGACACTGATGGGATCCACTTTGTTGACTGCAACATACACGATGTTAAGTCTCCGGTACTGCTTTACTACACCTGTAAGAACAGAACCTGGAACGGCGAAGAACTCGACCCTATGAAATGGTGTTTTGACGTAAAATCAGGAAAGGTCGTAGCCAGGGATACATACGATTAAGCTAGCGTACTGCATTGGAAAAAACAAAGGGACTTCGGATTACCGGAGTCCCTTTATCTTATGTTCTCTGTTTATTTCTTTACCTTAACCTTGCGGCCTGCATTCTTCTTGGTAAAGTACTTCTTATATTTCTTCACCTTGGACTTCTTGACCTTTACCGTCTTGACCTTGGAACCCTTGAGCGATTTCTTGACGCCGGACTTCGTCAGCTGATCTGACCGCAAGCCTTCCGCTTTGCTTTACTTCATCCATGATCTTTTATCACATGAAACCCTGTATCTTTGTCATAACCCCAGTATATATACGGGTTGGCATCTTCATAACTGAGCACCTCAACATATTGTATTCCGATCTGTGAAGTGTCATTTACATTATCCGCGACCCAACCTATATGCAGGAGATATTTGGTGTCGTCGCCTTTCAGTTTGAACTCATACCCCACCAGATACATCAGATAGTGACCTGCATAGTTAGAAGTTTCCTTCATGTCAACTTTCCCGTCATATTCGCTGACATCAAAAGAACAGAAATCACAGAACTTATCGAATTGTTCTTTCAGATCAGGTGTTTTCTCATGGGCATACTTGGAAAACAAGACATCGATGCGGCTGAAATCCTTTTCCTTGGCCGCTTGAAAAACTTCGGCAACGATTTCATTTGCGATCTCTTTAGAGATCTCGGGTCTGTAGTGATTCTGATACAGATCTTCGGTCAGATTCCCTGAGCGCTTGTAAAAAAGGCCTTTACAGCCTGTGCACAGGAACATGGTTACGACCAATGCTATAGCAGTTGCTTTTCTTTTCCAATTATCCATCTGATCGCCTTTCAGTATTCATTATATAGAAAAGAAAGGGCGTTTTCATATGGTCTCATGATCAATCCATAAGATCACGTGCTTTGATGTGAGGATTATGGTATCGATTTCTTTTTTCAGGAAGCCGGAGATTCTTTGAGATCAAGGTCCCTAGTTTTGCATACGCTTCAGGAGTCTTGAACTGTATCGCTTTTACGGGACAATAGACCACACAGGCATTACACCCGTGACAATTATGGTTCCACTTTGGCATGTTGTTTTCCATCGTAATGTTTTTAGTGGGACATACCCTTGCGCATGTTGAGCAACCCGTGCATTTGCTGTCCGTGTAAAAGCCTTTATCATATTCGTGCTCAACATTGAGGTAGGGAACCATCATCTTCGGGAAAAGTTTTCTTGTCACGAAAGACATATGCGGATATTTTCTTGCTTTTCTTTCCACTATCTCAAGTGCTGTCTTTTTCATATTTTTCTCCATAATGGGCAGCATGAGTTTTTCGGGAGGAAAAGGCGGATAGGCAATGCACTGACTCGCTACGCACCTTATTGGACGGGCATAACTGAGATGCGCTCCTTTGGCCATAAGGATGCTTTCAACGGTCTCAAACGCTTTTCCGTGAACTGCTATATACGTAGCCACCATGAAGATATACGCGTTCGGGTTTATGGAAAGCCCTGAGATAAACTCTCTCATCCTTCCGGGCACGTCCCATTCGTATACCGGACATACAAATCCAATAACGTCAGCATTCTCTGCGCCGTATCCTGAAGGATCATTTTTCACATTAACGATAACCGTATCCTTAAGCGTATCTGCAATAATCCTTGCCGCACGCAGACTGTTTCCCGTTCCGCTGAAGCAATAGATGATATTTTTCATTATCGTCCTCCTTTATGGGGTAACACTTGTAACCTCTTCGGGAGTATTATAGAATTACATTGAAATCTTCATCAAGTCAAAAAGCTAATGTGTCACACATCCGGAGGATCTGTTACCCATGAACAACACAAACGGACTTATAGCCGAACGATCCAAGAAGACAATTGCCGGGGCTCTTCTCAAAGTAATGCAGATCTATGACTATAAAGAGATCACCATAACCCAGATCACTCAGGAAGCTGATGTGTCCAGAAAGACTTTCTACCGGCATTTCCGCGATAAAGATGAAGTCTTATCTCACCTGTTCGATTCACTGTATCAGGAATGTTTGTTTTCGTTAAAGGAAAACGGAACCCATCATTACTGGGACGTGGTCCAGTACTTTTTCGACTTCTGGGAAAAGCATGCCGAAACGTTGAACCTCATGAAGCGAAGCAATCTGCTTCCTCAGCTGTTCGAGGAATCTTACGGGAAATCGTTTGAAGTATTCAGAACCGTAAGATCAGCTGACATTGCAGAGCAATACGATACTCAGCTTCCCTATCTTCTCGCTTACAGTATCGGCGGTATGAATTCCATGCTTATCAAATGGATAGACAACGGTATGTGTATCCCTTCGTCAACACTCATTTCATGTCTGAGAGAGGGCTTCCGTTCAGACATGCTGTAAAAAGTGTTTTAAACACAGCAAATCAGGGCTTTTTCATTATAACAAAACGGCCTTCCGCTTCTTTTTGATCAAAGCTTGTATTTACTGCAGATATCAGGATAGAACTCTTTTAAGAGTGCGTTCCATTGCTTTGCGGTCTTTCCGACATTGATGTAATAACCGATATAACCTGCTACACCGGCAGCTGCAATGAACCCAAACATACTGATAAGGCCAAGGACGAGATTGTCTCCGATTAACGCGCCGATCCCCATTATCAGTCCAAAGACCGCAATAACGGAAGCAAGGATAATTATAGGCGTTTTTTGTTTCTTCTTCTTTTCGCTCAGAATGCCATATGCCTGGGCTATCTGTTCTTCTTTGTATTCTTTCTTTCGAAGCGCGCTTTCCAAATGGACACTGACACTGTAAACAGGAATCTCAACAATCTGCATAATAGGTCCCCCTTTGTTTTTGATCTGTTTCTTTATAACATTTTTTCAATTACAATTGCCAGTCATCTTTCCTGATCATTCAACCAACCACTCCGGATTCGAGTATTTCTATTTTCAGAGCATCACAGTCTATCTCCATAAGAGCCCCGGTAGGAAGAATCGTCATGGGAGTTCTGTGAATGTAATCCACGTTTTCCATTATGACCATGTCCGGTCTGTTTACTTCCTTACATATAACCTTCAGGATCGTTTCCCTGCTGTCATCATCCATCGGGCCCGTGATCACGGCCTTAGCCTTATCAAACACACCTGCCGCGGCAAACGCGCGAAGCTCATGTAATCCGGCCAGTTTACTGTCGTAGATATTACAGTGTTCCAGCGCGATAATGGAATCTTCCCAAATATCAGGACCCGGGAAAAACTTCGTTCCCATTATCTGCCAGAGAGGACCTCCGCAGACCGCGATAACATGGCCACTTACTTTTCCAGATCCCTGCAGTACCTTGTATCCGGTTCCGGGTTCCCAGGGGATCGGATCCTTCAGATCTTCGATCTCATCATTATCCGGGAAGCGCTCATACTGCACTCCACCAATCGTGTATGTGGTAGTCCAGTCAATGGGTGTGGTCTTTTCCGCCGGTTTGATCTCGCCTATTACCTCAGTCGAAAACAGTGTCCGTCTGATCGCATTTTCAGTGTAATCATCAAGTTTTCCGGGCTGCGCGAGCGGTGTCAGGACTGTAGGGCCGTAATAAGCTCGGACGCCTGCATATGCAAAAACAGCCATCCATGTGGCAATATCGGAAAAGCCCATAAACACTTTGGGATTATCATAAATGACCTTAGGATCGATATACGGAAGAACACGGTAGGAATCATCACCACCCTGATTGCAGATAATCCCTTTGATGGAATCATCCTTCAAAGCCCACATCAGATCTTCAGCTCTTTTCTCGGGATGCTCATAAAGGTAATTGCTCCCTTTCAGTGAGTGAGGAGTTTCAACCACCTTTACATTAAAGATCTTTTCGAATCTCCTTTTACCCAGCAGATATCTTGGAAGCATATCTTTATCACCGGCACGACCGCCTGAAATCGAAATAAAAGCTACTGTATCGCCCTCGTTCAGTTTTGATGGAATGATCAGCTCTTTCATTTCGCCTCCTCAAGAAACCCCTGTTTGTCTTAGTTGATTATCCTGTTTATATTTCTTATCAACTTTACAAAAAGCAAATCAACAAGAAATACTCAGTCAATAGTAATTCCTTCCTTTATCTTTTCGCTTCTGACAGTTTTCATCATACAGTCAATTTCTTTATCCATTTCCTGGCGCAGATCTTCACCGTCTTTATCACCGAATATTATTCCTGCGAGCATATATGGCTTTTCATTATAGATGAAAGTGTATCCAGTAATGTAGATATTCAGGATTTCATCACTGGACTTATTGTATGTTGCATGACCGGTGAAATGAATCGTATCGATTCCATTTATATTTACTTTTTCAGATGAATCGGTTTCAATAAGAACGACTTCATCATTCATATTGTAAGGAACTCCGCTAACAGCTATACTACAAGATGCAGCCTTGAAAATATCACCATTATTGTAAATATTGAAAATATCATCTAACTTTCCGTCAAAAGGCTTTCCGAACACTTCGTCATCATAACAAACAAGCACCGGAACACAGTCCCTCTCTTTCGAATCTTTACTTACAAATTTACTTATACAATAAAACCCATGTGAAAAAGCCTCAACAGAAGTATCATACTTTTTGTTGTAGTTGATAAACATTTTGTCATACTCAACACAGAACGCTCTGTTATAGTCTTTCAAATCTTCATCCCCCCCGGAAGACGGAGCCGCTGAAGCATCTGTGGCAGATTCACTCGAAGTAGTTACCGGTACATTATTTTTTGTTTCAGAGCTCTTTGGTTCTTCAGGCTGCTTTCCACATCCGGCAACTGACAACATGAATGATGCTCCCAGTAACACGCAAATAGTTTTAATGCCAATCTGCATATAGAATTCTCCTCATAGTAACGTCAAATTTCATATTATATTCTCCTGTCTCCGTTGAACGATGCACCATTTTTGGAGTATCATTCAGGTTCAGATTCAATATACAAACAAGCAGGGTTTGGTTATATAATAATCTTACGATTTGTATAAGAAACTTAAGCGAGAGATATGGACAGGAAAAACTACTATCTGATAGACCCCGGTGAGATCCGCAGGCTCGTACATAAGAATGCGGAGAGCAGTTTCATGCATATTACGTACAGAGAGGAACTTGAAAGGTTCTTCTATCTGGCACAAGGTGATGACAGGGCTGTCGAGAGCTCTGACAGCGTGTTTAATGCTGACCTTCAGGGAAAACTGTCTGAAGACCCGCTGAAGAATATGAGATATCTCTTTATAGTCAACACGGGACTTGCGACGAGGTTTGCCATAGAGGGCGGTGCTCCGCAGGAAGTTGCCTATTCATCGAGCGACATCTATATAAGAAAAGCAGACGTGGCAAAGAGCATAGAGGAGATCCTTAAGCTCAATCACGATTTTTGGATATATCTGGTCGGCCTGGTGCGTGATTCGCGCAAGACGCAGCGGTACTCAAAACCGGTTGTGAAGTGTATTGACTACATTACTTCGTACTTTAATACCAAAGTGACTTTGGAAGATCTGGCAGGAGTTACGGGGCTTTCGCCAAACTATCTTGCATCGCTTTTCAAGCAGGATACAGGAATGACGTTTGGGGAGTACCTGACCAAGTTCAGGATCGATTCGGCTTGTGCGCTCCTTACTCAGACTGACTACGATTATCTTCAGATAGCATTGTCTTTGGGCTTCTGCACGCAGAGTTATTTTACTAAGGTCTTCAGGGAGCAGACGGGTGTCACACCGAGGACTTACAGGCTCAAGCATACCGACAAGGGATTTACGGAACTCGGACATCAGTAACAGCAGTAAGACGATATCAACCTCGTTCGGTTGTGCTTGATCCGAAGGGGTCAGATAATATAATAAGCAGCAAACACGAGCAAAGCAGGAAGCAATTCCTGCTTTAATTAACTCCGTATTATCACTTCAATAAAACTGACATAATAGGAGAACGATAGAATGAGGGTATAGAAATATATGAACAGGAGGAAAAGTCAATGGCAGAAGATAAGAAGAAAGAACTCAAAATCGACGAGTTAGAAAAAGTAGTAGGCGGAGCTATAGAAAGAAGTTCGTCGCCATTTTTCCAGACTAGATATGTTTTTACTCAAAAAGAGGTTGAGAAAAACAGCAATAAATAATCGCACACTCAGGTTCGAATAGGGTAGTAATGCCTATTTGATCACGCAAAATCGGATTTTTGGAATTAGGGTGTCTTAAAAGGAGAAAGTGAAAAAGTGCGAAAAACAGGGAAAATTAAAGAAAAAAGACTTAACTAATCGTACACTTGGGTTCGGATTAGTTAAGTCTTTCATTTGGCGGAGAAGGGGGGAGTAGATACGCTTGCTTATATATGCCTTCACAAGCCTCTACAACCCTCATAAACAAAGGCTTTGTGTCTTGTCCGATTTTTATACATCTATATAACCCCTTGTAACTCTGTCCCATTTTGTTGCATTTCTTGTTGCATTTTGAAAACCAATCAAAATCAAACAATGCTCTCGTAGTAATCTTTTAGAACAGCAATCTTTCTGTTCTTGAATTCTCTAGAAGCATCTGTATAGGTTGTAAGAGTTATCATAATGCCTTCTGCCCCATCATTTCTGATGTTGCTTTCATATCAGCTCCGGCCTCTCTCATTCTTGTAGCAAATGTATGTCTGAGCATGTGATTGTGGATGTGAGGGAAGACTTTTAATTCTGAGTCATCTCTTTCCTTAAGTTCTTCGTTTATGGCTTTGCTGATTAATGACAATCTATGATTTAGCTTTTTATGGCTCCAAGGTAAATAGTACCTTCGTCCTGAAAATATAATATGGAAGTTTATTAATTGATTCCAATGTGTGATATAGCACTTATATTGAATATTGTTTATAAAGGTATTATTATAAAGTTCTAGCGCTAACGGAAAATTCCGGGATAAATGATTGTAAAGTAGATGTTATTCAAGCTCCGGTGTTGGATTCTGTGCCTGGTTCTTTCTTAGGCCTTAAGGTTGGTCCAACAGGAAAAACCCAGAACTTTGTTCGTGTTCAATTCCCATATAATCACTCTTAATTATTTTGTCTTCGTAAAGTGAGGTGCAAACCATGTTATGCTCAAATTGTGGTAAACAAATAAATGATGGTGCAAGGTTTTGTGAATTCTGTGGTGCTACTCAAACTCCAGCAAAAGCAAAATGTGTTAACTGCGGAGGAGAAATTAATTTTGGAGCAAAGTTTTGCGAACACTGTGGGGCAACACAACCTATAGATGCGGCGAATGTGCCAGCAGTTACCGTTCCGAAATCCAACTCAAAGTATTCTCAAGAAGAACAGTCTAATATTGTCGGAATTGCTGCAACATTAGAGGCATCTATTAAGTTCGAAAAGGAAGAACTTAAACGCTTAACTGCTGAAGGTTTTAGGGAACAACCTCAAAAAGTTGAGGAAATTGCAGCTTGGAGTAAAGAACTTGATTCTTGGATGAGCGTAAAACAAGCAAAATTGGTTTTTGTCGAAAATGATTTGAAAGAAAATATTGATGCTCTCGATGAGCTATACACTAGCACAAAATTAATTCCGAGTGCATATAGAGCTATAGATAAATTAATGTGGCTATATGAAGACATGAGTACTTCGGAGCACGATTTGGAGAGATCAATAGATATGTTAAATCACAAGGAAACTAGTGATCTGCTGCGAAATATGAATGATAATG
>JAEEGH010019142.1_pt1 | contig 14385 bp, 2 predicted proteins | sample 9134181 | NCBI WGS metagenome assembly JAEEGH01 (sample SAMN16246544, study PRJNA631951) | gut metagenome | biome: gut microbiome; feature: rumen; material: DP-attached | host: Bos | place: Iran: Karaj | collected 2018-10 | reverse complement strand
CCACTTTGACCGTGATGCCAAAGACCTCACTCGCAACCAATGCGCCATGATAGCCATCACCTTTCCCAATCCCTTGGTGATGAACTCTGCTGCACCCACTGCCTATATGTACAAACGGCAGTCGTGGTGTCTTTGGTTTATGAAAGGAGTAGGACACTTCCCCATGCGACAGGAAAACGATTAGAACAAATAGAACCCTCCAAGTTCACCTCTTCATCTACCTATTCCCCCATCGTTCCCCCTCCGAGAGCCTTATATAATAAGACTAAACTTTCGCATGTATCTTTTCACCACAAAGAAAACAGAGAGCACGGAGATACACGGAGAATTATTTTTGGTTCCTCTGTGTTCCTCGGTCCTCTTGTGAAAACTCTGTGTTGAAAAGAATTCAGCAACTTGCGAAACTTGAAGTGAAGGAGTTTAAAAAAGTGCCCGTTTTTTGTACATATATAAATATAAATTTCGTACCTTTGCAACGCTTTTTTCCGCAACCAAAAACAATACGAAAGATATGAGACAACTTGCATCTACCGACACGCTTCAAGGCTACGAAGCGCCAGTGCGCAACCGCATCACCATCTCCACCCTTATCGCCCGCATGGGCTGGCCAGCCCTCTCGCTGCGCAAGCCCATCGGCAGGGTGGCCCTCACAGCGAGACGGGCGGCCACCGTGCTGCTCATGATGGTGCTCACGACCATGACGGCGTGGGCAGACTCCCCATGGGGAACTCCGGGCAACGGCACGGCTAACGACCCGTATCAGATCAGTACGGCCCAGCAATGGAAGGACTTCGCCACGATGGTGAACACAGCGAACGGCACCTACGGCGACAAGTGCTACAAGCTGACGGCCGACATCGAAGTCACTGGTACATGGAGCGATGCCATTTTTGTCTTTGTCGGCCAAAGTGCAGGCGAGGCCTTCCGCGGCACCTTCGACGGCGGCGGCCACACGCTGACATTCAACTTCTCGACAAGTAGTTACGGCGGCGCCCCGTTCCGCTACATCAACGGCGCCACCATCCGCAACCTCCGCGTGGCGGGCCAGGTCTCCGTCAGCGGCAATATCTATGCCGCCGGCATAGCGGGCTATGCGATGGGCAGCAGCTCCATCAGCGGCTGCACCGTCGGCAGCACCATCCTTAGCGGTGGCAGCGGCTCGGGCCGGCACGGCGGACTGGTGGGCCGGGTGGAGAGCGGCGCAACGCTCACCATCAGCGGCTGCACCTTCAGCGGCAGTTTCACTGGCTCGGTCGCGCTGGACTGCGGCGGCTTCGTGGGCCAGAACAGGGGCACGGTCAGCATCACCGACTGCCTTTTCGACCCCTCTACCGTCAGCATCGCGGCAAAATATCTCTATAGCTTCTGCAACGATTGGGGAGGCAGCAGCACGCTGACTCGCGCCTATCGCACCTTCGACAGCGGCATAGACCTTAATCAGGGCACGCGCGTATATACCGAGGCGCCCGCCACGCCGCTGACCAAGCGGACGGCCTTTGGCGATAATACCATCTATGTGGATGGCGCTGCCGCCATCACGGGCGTCAACGACGCCTACGGATACACGGGCAGCAGCCTCGCCCTGCCGACGGCAGGCGTGAGGTTCGACGGCGCGGCGCTCGCTGCCGCCAACTACGACGTGGTGTTCCGCAACGGCAGCAATGCCGTCGTCAGCAGCCTCGACGCCCCCGGCACCTACACCGTGACCGTCACGGGCAAGGGCGACTATGCGGGCAGCGTGTCGAAGACCTTCACCGTGAGCGCGGGCGACGGCTCGCAGCAGTATCCCTACCTGATAGGCACCCCGGCGGAGTGGGACGCCTTTGCCGCCCAAGTGACCGGCGGCAACAGCTACAGCGGCCAGTACGTCAGGCTGACCGCCGACATCAGCGTCACCACCATGGCGGGCAACGACACGCACAGTTTCAACGGCACGTTCCTCGGCGGCGGCCATACGCTGACGGTCGATATCAGCGGCACTTCTTACATCGCCCCGTTCCGCTATGTGAACGACGCCACCATCAGCGACCTGACCGTGGCGGGCAGCGTCACCAGCAACGAAAATTACGCCGCCACCCTCGTAGCGGCAAGCAACGGCAACACCCAGTTCACCAACTGCCACAGCACCGCCACGCTCAACTGCACCAGGAACGGCTTCAGCAACGACGGCGGCTTCGTGGGAGTGAACAATGGCACACTGACCTTCGACCGCTGCTCGTTCAAGGGCAGTCTGCTCGGCGCCCAGACCTATTGGTGTGGCGGCTTCGTGGGACGGAATCAGCACGCCACCGCCAATTTCACCGACTGCCTCTTTGCCCCCGCAGAGGTCACCATGGGCACCAACGGCAGCGGCACCTTCGTTCAGCCGGGCTCTGTTTCTAGCACCACCAACTTCACCCGCACCTACTACACCACGGTCTTCGGCGCGGGGCAGGGCACGAAGGTGACCGCCGAGGCGCCAGACGGCATTTGCAAGATAATTACCTCGGCAGCCGACGGCGCGACGTACTACGACAAGGTGTGCAGCGTGAGCGGCATCGCCTCCATCTATCCGTTAGAAGCCGAGCCCGTACACCCCGAGCCGGAGGTGAAGGACGGCAGCACCACGCTGACCAAGGACGTTGACTACGTGCTCCACTGGGACGAGGAGCGCGCGACGGAGGGCGACTACACGCTGACCGTATCGGGCATCGGCAGCTACACGGGCTCGGCAAACGTGGGCTACACGGTGCAGAGCAGCACGGGCACCTTCGGCGGACAGACCTTCGTGAAGGGCACCGATGGCGCCGGCGACTATTTCGTCATCGCCACCGAGCAGGACCTGCGCAACCTCGCTACTGCCGTCAACGCCGGCAACGACGCCAGCGGCGTGCGCTTCGTGCAGACCGCCGACATCGACCTCAGCAGCGGCGGGAACTTCACGCCGATAGGTTTGTTCAATAGCCCCTATGACAAATTCTCCGGCACCTACGACGGCGGCCACCATGCCATCAGCGGCCTCACCGTGAACAACGATGGCAGGGCCGGGCTCTTCGGCGCGGTCTATGGCACCGTCCGGAACGTGCGCCTCGTCAGCCCCAGCATGACAAATCCGAGTAGCTCTGGTGAAGCCGGTACGATTTCGGCTTTTATGTCCAGTGGTTCCACCGTTGAGAACTGTCTGGTCATCAATCCCTCGGTATCCGGGGGCAATGATAATTACCGCGGAGCCATCGTCGGCAGGATAAATAACGGAACCTGCAGGAACTGCTATTTCTACGGCGGCAATCAGGACAACGCTTTTGGCATTGGAAGCGGCACCAACGTTTCCCGCGTCTATAAGGTGACGCTCAGCGAAGGCCTCGACGTAGTGACGGCCTACAGCGGCGACGGTACCGACGACAGCGGCGCGCGCATCAGCAGCGGCGCCCACGCGGGCTACTACGCCCCGCAGGGCGCGACCGTCACCCTCGCCACGGCTGACGGCTACAGCATCGGCTCGGTCAGCTACAACGACGGCAGCGACCACACATTTACAGCCGACGCCAACGGCAACTACTCGTTCACCATGCTCGCTACTGACATCACCGTCGTCGCTATTCCCTGGACTGGTACGGGCAGCAGCACCGTCCCCTTTATTATCGCCAATCCCAACCATCTCAACCTGCTGGCACAGCACGTGAACGGCGGCGAGACCTACGAGGGCAAGTACTTCAAGCAGACCGCCGACATTACGCTCAGCGGTGACTGGACACCCATCGGCAAGGACGCCGACCACAAGTTCAGCGGCCATTACAACGGCGACGGCCACACCATCAGCGGCCTCAGCGTCACCGTCACTAACGGCCAGTATGCCGGACTCTTCGGCTACATCCAGGGCGGCGCTTACGGCGGCAACGACACCAACATTGCCGAGGTACACGGCGTGGTGCTCCAAAGCCCCACCGTCACCGTCACCGCCAGCAGCAGCGCGCAGTACGCCGGAGCCGTGGTGGGCTATGCTGCCGACTGTAGCCGCGTGTATGACAACACCGTCATCGGCGGCACCGTCAGCTTCACCGGCGCCAGCAACTACAACACCAACAACAGCTACGCCGGCGGTGTCGTGGGCGAATACCGTATCACCAACCTCGCCATGCTCTCGGGCAACAAGGTCAGCGGCACCACCGTCAGCGGCGGCGGCATCTGCGGCGGACTCGCAGGCCAAATAAACTACAATACTTACATGAGCGGCAACGTGGTCGATGCCAATGTGAGCAGTGCCAGGTACGACACGAGTGGCCCCCAAGGACACATCAATGGCTACTGTCAGGGTATCATCGTGGGCCACTGCAGCACCTTCGATAGCGACCCGCCCACCAGCGTCAACTACTACCACAGCACCAACGGCCTCACCGCATACGGAATGCATAGCGACGGAATAAAACTTGTTGACACCCCAGAAGACGACAACTGGGTAGCCCGCGTCTATACCGTCACCGGCCCCAGCGGCCTCACCGCCGGCGGCACGGCCACCGCCACCGTGGGCACCGCCAACTACTACGCCGCAGGCGCCACGGCGACCCTCTCGACCGACGTCGGCCTCCTCATCAGCGGCACGCCCACCGTCAGCGGCAGCGGCGCCACCATCGGCTCCGTCAGCGCCGACCGCCGCAGCGTGACCGTCACCCTCGGAACCGCCGACGCCACCGTCACGACCACCTTCACAATCGACCCCACGCACTTCGCTGACAACGGCGACGGCACCTACACCATCATGAGCACCGCGGGCTGGAACATCTTCTGCGACTTGCTGTCCAACAATAGCAAAGGCTACTTCGACGGCAAGACGGTGAAGTTAGGCACCGACATCGGCACGGCTCAGAACCCCGTCACCCGCATGGCGGGCGGCAGCCAGCATGACTTCACCGGCACCTTCGACGGCCAAGGCCATACGCTGACCCTCAAATACGGCTCGGCCGGCAGCCCTGTCAACAAACAGTACGTGGCCCCCTTCCTCTACACCACGGACAACAACGGGAGCCAGCCCAATTTCCGCAACCTCACCATCGACGGCAGCATCTATGAAGCCTACACGGGCAGCGGGGAGCATCATGTCGGCGGACTCATCGCCAAACTCTACGGCACCGTCACCATCGAGCACTGCACCAGCAACGTCAGCATCACCTCGACCGGCGGCGCGGGCGGCTTCGTGGGCAACTGCGAGAGTACCGTCAGCTTCACCGACTGCGTGAGCCATGCCACCATCCGCAGCGCGGGCGGCAGCAATAGCGGCTTCGTGGGCTGGAGTCGTTCCAGCGACTATACCATCAGCTTCGCGGGATGCCTCTTCAACGGCAAGCTGCTGAAGGTCAATGGCAGCGGCAACGAGAACGGCGGCTTCATCGGATGGAAGGGCGATAGGAAGACCGTCACCATCACCAACAGCATCTGCGCCCCCGCAGCCCTTGCCAACGGTGAGACGATGGCCGACGGCAACAGCGCCACCTTCAGCCGTGAGCACGCCAACTATGCCGCCACCATCACCAACAGTTTCTACACCGAGACATTCGGCACGGTGCAGGGCTTGGGCTACAGCTTCGCCTCCGCCCCCGCCAACATCGGCACGGCGGGCACGGCCTACACCACGAGCGGCATCACGCCCTACACGCGGGGCCTGCTTTACAACGGACTGTACTATATGACGCCCGAGGCCATGAGCCTGGCCGACGCTTCGTCGAACAACGTGACCAGCATGGCCAGGTACTTCGCCGACGTGACGCTCACAGGGCGCACACTCTATAAGGACGGCGCATGGAACACGCTGTGCCTGCCCTTTGGCCTCACGGCGGAGCAGATAGCAGCGCACGCGGACTTCGCTGGTGCCACGCTGATGGAACTGGACACGGAGGGCAAGAACGGCTTCGACCCGACGGACGGCACGCTCTGGCTGACGTTCAAGACGGCTACGGCGATTGAGGCGGGAGTGCCGTATATCGTGAAGTGGGCTAAGGCAGCGGATTATGACAGCAATCCTTCAGACTATGACTTCACCTCGCCCACGTTCAACGGCGTGACCATCGACGCCACGGCTTCAACCACGGTGAGCGATCACGACGAGGGACTGACGGAGGTACAGATGGTGGGCTGCTACTCGCCCGTGCCGGTAGAGGCCAACGACAAGAGCATCCTGTATCTGGGCAGCGCGAACACCCTGTACTACTCGTCCGCCGACAATAACATCCGCTCCTTCCGCGCCTACTTCTCCGTGCCCTACATCAAGGGGAACGCGAGTGCCATGGCCCGCGCCTTCCGCCTGGACTTCGGCGATGGGGAGACCACCGCAATTCAGGAGATGTACGATGGGAAGATGTACGATGTACGAGGACAGAGTGATGCGTGGTACACCCTCGACGGCAGGAAACTGGACGGCAAGCCCAGCGTGAAGGGCATATACATCCACGGAGGGAAGAAAGTGGTCATTCAATAAGGACACATTATTTAAACAACGAATTAGACGAATAAAACGAAGCCATGCGGAGAGTATATTAATGGCTCGAAGCCTTGGATGGCAACGAAGAACACGAACCATGCGGACAGCATCCAAACGAGCCGCATGGTATTCGTGTTTATTCGTCGCCGCTTGCGGCATCGTGCAAGTTCGTATTATTCGTCTCATTCGTTGTTCAACTCAAATTGTACATCGTACATCTTAAAATTGTACATCGTATGGTTCGTGTTAAAATGAACACGCTAAGCACTCCCGAAAGTTGAGTTGGTAATTATTGTCTGAATCCAAGGCATCGCAGATGCCGACACCGAAAAGAGCCATCTTGCTTAGCGCGGCAAGCCGCTCGTTTTTCAGACAATAATTACCAATAATTGACAATAATTTGCCCCCAGTAATTGAAGTTTTTTATGACGACTGGCTTATAAATCTTACATTTTTATGTAAATTTGCAGCCGGAATCAAACAGACGATACAAACGGATAGAAGACAATGAAAAAGACAATCGAAAGAGAGCGGATCCAAGCCTGCTTGAGCTTTGCCGAGCGTAAGCCATTGCGGGCATCGCTCAAAAGAATGTTTGCGAGAGTGACGATGACCCTCGCCCTCATGGTGTTCACGGCACGGATGTTGGGGGCAACGGCCGAGAATGTTAGCTACATCGACGGCAACGGCAACTCGCAGAACGTGAACGCCACCGTCGTCACCACCGACATGGGAGGTGACGACACCCCCAACTTTAACTTTGTAGGTACATACTCTTGGTTCTACGTCAAGAATAGCGTGACATTGAACGGTGGGTACAATACCGGAGGCGGGACTATTAACATCATCCTTGGCGACGGTGCCACGCTCACCGTCAACGGACGCCTCCGTTTCGACTATGCCTCGGTGAACATCTACTGCCAGAGCGGTGGCACGGGCAAGCTTGTCGTCAACGGCTCGTCTTATTATGACGGAATCTTCAAAATTAACAACACTCAGACGCTCACCATCTACGGCGGCACCGTCGAGGTGACGAACAACGCCGAAAATGGTTACGCTTTCAGCGGCAGCAGCCTCGTCATGAATGGCGGCACCGCCACGTTCAACGCGCCTACAGGCGCAGATAGCTACGGCATCTATGCCAACGTCGCTTTCAACGGCGGCAACTTGACCGCAACAGGCTGGCGCGGTGTCGAAGGCTATGCCACCTTGAACCACAAGGCCACAACTGACCGCATCTCGTGCAGCAGCTACGGCGGCTCCGTGACCATCGCCGACGGCAAGTACTTCAAAGACAGTAGCGGCAAAGTGTATGCTGGCACGCTGACCAACGATGAGAAGACATCCATCGCCAGTCAGACCCTGCAGCCAGCCACCCAGAGCGAGTACACCTTCTATTGCTTAATCAAAAACTTCAGCGGAACAGGCACCCCCCTCGACCCCTACGTCATCAGCACGACGGATGCCTGGGATGCCTTCTGCAATGCCCTCGATGGCGACGACACCTGGAGCTACTTCTGCGACAAGTCTTGGAAACTGGGCAAGAACATCACCGTCAGCCGCATGGCGGGCAGCGGCGCGGGCGGCAACCTCACGGAGAGCGACCGCCCCTTCTGCGGCACCTTCGACGGCGGCGGCAATACGCTTACCTTTTTCCACGACATGTCGGATGAGAAACATTGTGCCCCGTTCCGCTATGTCAATGGTGCCAATGTCAATGGTGCCACCATCAAGAACCTCCGTGTTGAGGGAAGATTATCCACCAAAGGGCTTGATGCCGGTGGCGTCGTAGGGCGTATAACTGGGGGTGAAGTCAGTATCACAAACTGTAGAATCAGCGTCACTATCTACTCCACCCATAAGGGCATAAGCTGTCATGGCGGCCTAGTGGGTTATGTGTCGGAGGGCGCGACTCTCCGTATCACTGGCTGCGAGTTCCGCGGCCGTCTGTATACTGGCACAACAACGGATACCGGAAGCACCAAATGTTCAGGGTTCGTTGGCTATAACTTTGGCACCACCACCATCAAAGACTGCCTGTATAACCCTTCTAGAATTCTTACATACATAGTTGAGGGTAAAATAAGAAAAAGTATTACTGCCATCACCAATGGCTACACCTTCGGAAATGGTAATATTAATACTTCCAACTGCTACTACGAAGAAAGGCTCGGTACAGGACAAGGCAGGATGTACCACAAAATTAATGCGGGCGAAAACATCACCGTCGGCTTCAGCGGCAACGGTACGGTGTATGACGTAAGCGGCATCACCGCCTATGCAAAGGGCATGGAATATTACGGAAAGCCCATTGCCGGCGCAAGCCAGAAAGTCAGCCTCACCCTTAGCCACAACGACCCCGAAGGCAAATCATTTTTAGGCTACAGCGTCAGCAGCGGCACCCTCAGCGGCACGACGAACCCCTACGAGCTTACCATGCCCGACGTAAACGTCACCGTCAGCGGCAAATGGTTAGAGTTAGACCTTAGCCTCTTCGGCACTGCCAGCGGCGCCGACGGCACGGCGGAGCATCCCTACACCATCACCACCACCGACGGCCTCGACCTGCTGGCAACGCTCGTGAACGGCGGCATGGACTTCGCGGGCAAATACTTCGAGCTGGGCGCCGACATCCCCTACGACGAGACCAAGGAGAACAACTATACGCCCATCGGAAATACTGATCATTATTTCAACGGCACATTCGACGGCCGGGGCTACGTGGTCAGCGGCATCAACATCAACCGCCCGTCCGAAAAATACCAAGCCCTCTTCGGATGGGTTTTCGGTGGGGCACTCAGAAACATCACCGTCACCGATGCCACCATCACCGGCAAGAATCGTGTCGGTGCTGTGGTGGGCTATGCTCCTGACGCATATACTATCGAGGACTGCTACTACCGCAATGTCACCTTCGGAGGGTTGAGAGACATCGAGGGCGACCGCGTGCGCGCCTTGCAGACCCTGACCCTCGGCAGCAAGGTCAGCACCACCACGCCGGTGACCAAGACCATTGGCGGCAAAGGCTACTACGCCGAGGGCACCACCATAGAACTCAGCTACAGCGGCACGGTGAATGACGGAGAGCAAGTGACTTATACCGTGAACGGCGAGCTTATCGACGGCAACAAGTTCAGTATGCCCGCAAAAGACGTGACCGTGAATGCGCAGATGGTCAGCGAATTTGCCGACTACTGGGGAACAGGCGACGGCACGGCCACGACGCCCTACGTTATCAGCGACGTCTCAGGCCGGCACCTGCTGTCCAATATGACCCGCACCGGTGAGACCTTCGCCGACAAGTACTTCGAGCTGGACGGCAACATCGACCTCAGCGGCAGTTACTTCAACGGCATACCTGGCACCTTCAACGGCACCTTCGACGGTGGCATCTACGACGGCGAAGGCACCCTCACTGGCCGCCACACCATCAGCGGCATCGACATCAACGGTACGGACGAGGCCGGCTTCTTCAGCCTCGTTGGCGGCTGGGTGAAGAACCTCAACCTGCAGGGCAAGGTGACCATCAGCGGCGGCGAGGCAGAGGGCACCACAGCCCGCGTAGGCGGCATAGCCCTGTCGGTGGAAAGTGACGGCCACATCATGGACTGTCAGAGCCTGCTCCGCATTACTGGTGGCCAATATGCCAAAAAGGGCGGCGTTGCCGGCAGCAACAGCGGCGTAGTCCACCGCTGTCTTTACTTAGGCATGAGTTCGGGGGATGAGATCAATGCCGTGGGCAGCGGCAGTGGAGCCAGCAGCAGCACCCCACTCTACAAATTGGAGGGGCTCGACAGCCCAAGCTTAGGCACCGTGGAGGTGACCAACGTGGTGAGCAACGGTACCATCTACGGCGGCTGCTACCATGCTGCGGGCAGCGCGCTCACCCTGACGCTGACAGCCACCGAGAAGGAGGACTACACCCTCAGCGGATACTACTATATTGACAAGTACGGCTACGAAGAGCCCCTGAACGCCAACGGCAACGGCACATACACGCTGACCATGCCATCGACGGACATCACCATAGAGGCCAACTACAGCTATACCAAGCTTGATGATATGACGAAGGACGATCAGGGTCGCTACTTGGTGAAGACGATGGACGACCTGCGGACTGTGGCCACGGCATCGAAGGTCCTGGGCGGCTGCAGCGGCATGACGTTCCTGCTGGATAACGACATCGAGAATGCCGGCGACTTCAGCGGCATCGCCGTGGGCAAGGCAACGGACGATGGATTCCTCGGCACCTTCGACGACGGCGGCCACACCATCAGCGGACTCAACATCGTGAGCGACGCGGAGAGAGTGGGCTTCATCGGTAACCTCGATGATGACTATTACAACGGGGTGACCGGCACACTGAAGAACCTGACGCTGAAGAACTGCACCGTCACCAGTATATATAGCGGCAACGGCTATGCCGGCATGCTGGTGGGCAGTTGCAATGGCGGCAAGCTGGAGAACTGCCGCGTGCTGGGCGGCAGCGTCATAGCCAGCTCGGACCAAGACCCCGAAGACTACATAATACCATCGGCGGGAGCCATCGCGGGATACTGCGTACTCGCTTCGGATTCCAAAGACAACTACTACGACCAGAAGGTGGGCGTGTTTGTCGATGGCGAGCCTCAGGCGCCCGGCAAGTGCGGCACCGGCGACCCGACTGACGCTCTGGCCCAGGCCATGGTCATCACCCTGGCCGACGATGACGACAACAGCAGCGACATCTGGACGTTCCGCGGCGTGGCAGCCGAAGGCGAAGACACGCCGGAATTCGCTGGCAAGACCTTCGATGTGACCCTGCAGGGTCGCACATTGTGGAAGGACGGCAAGTGGAACACGCTGTGCCTGCCGTTCAGCCTTGCTTCGTTGACGGGCACACCGCTCGAAGGTGCCACGGTGAAGACGCTCACCTCCTCAACATTCGCCGACGGCGCGCTGACGCTGAACTTTACCGAAGACGCTAAAAATCTTACCAGCATCGAGGCCGGCAAGCCCTACATCATCAAGTGGGCACCCAGCTCAGAGCACATCGTCAGCCCCGTGTTCCAGGGCGTCACCCTCGATGCCACCGACCGCAGCGTCTCCTTCGACTACACCGAGGGGCAGGAGAAGGGCATCACCTTCTGCGGCACCTACGACGCGATGGCCTTCGACGCCGCCGAGCCCAGCATCCTCTTCCTTGGCGGTGCCAATACGCTCTACTATCCCGAGAGCGGCGCGAAGATCGGTGCGCAGCGCGCCTACTTCCAGCTCGACGGCCTCACCGCCGGGGAGTCCACGTCGCAGGTCCGCGCCTTCAACCTCAGATTTGTCGAAGACCCACTGACGGAAGGAGGTAACTTCGATGGCGAGGGCACACAGAATGGAATAGGTCACACAGAAATCACGGAAATCACAGAAAGGGCTGGTGCGTGGTACACCATAGACGGCGTGAAGCTCGACGGGAAGCCGACGAAGAAGGGGCTCTACATCCACGAAGGCCGCAAAGTCGTGGTGAAGTAGTGGGTGAAGCTTCCAAGCTTTGCAGTAGCGTGAAGCTTTGCAGTAGCGTGAAGCTTCCAAGCTTCACCCACTACTGCCTACCGAGCTGCGCCGAAGAATAAACTCCTTTCCTCCTAACTTGGATTATTCATACCGCTTTGCGGTCTCCAGCAAAACAAGAGAAAACATAAAAAACAAGAAAAAACAATTATAAGATAGGTTTTATTTGGTTTTGTTTGGTTTTATGAGGTTTTGCGTAACACCGCGAAGCGGTACCATAAATAATTCAGGTTAGCCTACATTATTCACAGTAATATGGAAAAACAACGGATTGAAACTGATTTCACGGATTTTCACGGATTTTTTTATTATCATACCATCGAATCTGGAAGAAATCTGTGAAATCCGTTATAATCTGTACAATCCGTGTAATCCGTAAAATCCGTTGTTGAAAAGAGTATGAATAATCCAAGCTAAGGAGTCAAGGAGTCAAGGAGTGGCTGCGCGTAGCTTCCTAAATTCCTAAATTCCTTAGACAACTAGCCCCGCAGGGAAAAACTCCTGAACTCCGTAGAAAGAAAAACATCCGCAGAGGATATGGTCTAAGGAGTCAAGGAGGCGAGGAGGCGGACTAAGATGGCAGGAAAGAGCCGAAGTTCCCCAAGATAATTGGCAAGGTCGGAGCAAAGTTCCCCAAGAAAATTGGCAAAAGATTTGGAGAAACGCCCAAGAATACGTAACTTTGCAGCGATTTTCCGTCCTAAAGGTGATAACGACAATGAAAACCATCAGCGACTTTTCGGCGCACCCGGCCAAGGGGCTGGGCGGCGCTAATGGGAGCGCGGACGTCCTCGTCCGCATCGTGGCAGGCCTGACGCCTGCGTTCTGCTGGGCAGCCATGATGCTGCTCATGATGATGCTCACCGCCACCACGGCGGGGGCAACGATTACGGGCAGCGGCACCAGTGCCGACCCGTATGTCATCAACACCGTGAACGACTGGAACACAGCCGCCACCACGCAGCAGTACTACAAACCGACCAATGGCAACGACTATGTGTACATCAAGCTGGGCGCCGACCTCAACTTCAGCGGCAAGGCGTTCAACATGTACGGCAAAAACTACAATAAGATACGCTTCGACGGACAGAATCACACCATCAGCGGCATCACCATCAACACACCGAACGACTACCCGGCAGCTCCCTTCAGCTGGCTGAACGCTGGCGGCACTATCAGTCGCCTCACCATAGCCAACAGCACCATCTACGCCTATGATCACGTGGCGGGCATCGTTGCCTACAACGCTGGCACTATCAGCGACTGCCATGTGGCAAGCTCCGTTACGCTGAAGGTTGGCGACACCTACTGCGGCGGCATCGTTGCACACAACTACATGCCCCTCAGCGTGAGCACGGCAGGCACTGTGACCGGCTGCACCGTGGCCGCACGTCTCCAGCTGCCCTACCGCCAGTATAACAGTGTGTCGCTCGGCGGTATCGTGGGCGGGCAGAACTACGCGGGCACTATCAGCAACTGCCTCTTCTACGGCTCGATGGAGGTCTATAAAGGCGGCACGACCACCCTCTTCGGATGCATCACGGAGTACAACCACGGCACCATCACCGGCAACTGCTACTGCCCCATAGGCACCTACCACGCCTTTAAGAGCGAAAGCGATACCGATGGCGCGGCGGCCGTCAGCAAAGTCAGCGGCATCCCCGACGGAGTCACCGTCAGCTCAGCCGCTACCTATACCTACGGCGGCAACACCTATTGCGCACAGAACGCTGTGACGACCATCACGCCCCCTGCCAATACGGCGTTCAGGACCTTTACCGCTACGGGAGCTACCTATAGCCTTGCTGCCGACAAGCGATCGGCCAGCCTCACCCTTGGCACCAGCGACGCCACCGTCACCGCCACGCTGCAGACCATTGGCGGCTCGTGCGGCACCAGCGCCTCGTGGACCCTCGACCAGGATGGCGACGGCAACTACACCCGCCTGACCATCAGTGGCACGGGAGAAATGAATGACTACACCCACATCACCAACGGCAAAGACAGTTACTGGCGCACCAGTGCTGCCTGGGGCTACGACCTGACCAGCGTCACCATCCCCGACGGCATCACTATCATCAACAAGTATACCTTTGAACGTTGTGCCAACCTCATCAACGTTAACATTCCCAATACGGTGAAAATCATCGATGCGCAAGCGTTTAGAATGTGCTCTAGCCTTCAGAGTATAATGATTCCGGCATCGGTCGATTCTATCGGTCGTGAAGCTTATGCCTACTGCCCAAAATTGGAGAGCATCAGTGTCGCAAGCGGTAATCCCGTCTTTGACTCGAGAGACAACTGCAATGCCATCATCAAGACGGCGAACCGAGAACTCGTCCTCGGCTGCAAGAACACGGTCATCCCCAACACAATCCGCACGATCGGCG
>JAEEGH010019138.1_pt1 | contig 14388 bp, 3 predicted proteins | sample 9134181 | NCBI WGS metagenome assembly JAEEGH01 (sample SAMN16246544, study PRJNA631951) | gut metagenome | biome: gut microbiome; feature: rumen; material: DP-attached | host: Bos | place: Iran: Karaj | collected 2018-10 | reverse complement strand
AAATACAAGGCGGGTGTCATCAAGGGCGGTTTCGGTGTGCCTTTGTTCAAGGGCGGCTTCGCATACGACTGCTCCATTGGTGCCGACAGCTTGCTGTTCAATGTGCAGGCCAAGAGTGACACCATGGCTCTTGACCTGTGGGCGGCGGATGTTAATTTCAATAAGGAATCCTCTTATTTCCGGATTAAGAAGATTTACAAGGAGAGCAATACACGCGTGGATTTGACGCTGAATGGATATATTACTGTGAAGGGTAGTAAAATCGGGTTGCCTGCCGATTTCAAGGCGGTGAAGTTCGAAGGCATGGGCATGCGTAATTATAATCTGGCCAATCCCAAGGAGGGAACGGCTTCTGCCAAAGGGTTTGAGTTCACCATCGGCAACTGGTCGTTCGCCTCGCCGCAGAAATATATCGGAGGCTCGACGGATCAGGTGGACGAGTCACAACAAACCAATGATGTGGGTTCGGTGTCCTTCTGTGGTTTCACTTTCAGTTTAAAGAAGATTGAACCGATAGCAGATGCCAATGGCGACGATTTGAAATTGGGTGTCAAGGTGGTGGGACAGATGAAGTTTGCCACCGATGGCACTGACCTTGGAGCCACCACCGGATTCTCGCTTTGGGGCGTGACGGAAACCAAAAACAAGTTTAAAGTGAAGGATGTGCAGGCCCATCTGGATAAGATTTCGCTGGAAAATGTTGATTTTGAAGTGTTCAAGATGAATGGCGAGCTTGAGTTTAAATACGCTTGCCCCACCTGCAAGGATGTTACAGGCTTTGCAGGCAATCTTGACATCACGGTGATGAATGCGGTGACGCTGAAGATGAGAGCCGGTTTCGGAAAGGAAAAAGACTCTAAAGGGGAGTTCTCCTGGTGGTTCTTTGATGGTGCCTGCAAGTTCCCGGGCGTTCCGATAGGTCCGGTCAGCATCACGGGTTTCTCCGGCGGTTTTGCCTATAACATGAAATCCAAATACAGTCTTACGGACAGCCGGTTCAGTGCCAAGGGCCTGCTTGCCAAGGCGGCGGAGAACGAGGATCCGGACAAGATGTTGTCATCCGGCATGGATTTCACCCCGCAGCGCAATTGCTGGGTGGCCAATGCGGGTATCAGCATGATTCTCACGGGTGCGAAGAACACCTTGAACGCCGATGGACTGGTGTCGTTGCGTATCGTGGACAAGCACTTCTCCGGCATCTTTATTGATGCGAACGCCTACGTGCTGACCAATATGGATGAGGATGCCACGCCGGGCGACGGCTCCAACAACAAGAGCCCGTTGCTCAGAGCCAAGGCCATCATGGGCTTTGAGACTTGCGACAAATACGACTATTTCCGCCTCTCCATAGCGGTGAAGGCCAAGATTGACTTGGCAAACCTTTTGGATGGCGTGAGCTCTACCGTTTTGGGCAGCCAGATGACCGCCGCCATCCATGCGGGTACGTCATTAGTTACCAGCAGCAATGTTACCAGCACACTGACGAAATTGGTAGGAGACGGGAACGGAAATGGCGCTGCTGCGTCCGGTCTCACCTCACATGGTGAGAAAGACCGTAACCAGGCGGCCAACTCGTCTTCAGGCTCAGCAGGAGCGGTCTCATTTGATGTGGCGGCACAGATACCCATTGATTTTGAGTTGAAACATTATAAGAAATCATACGAAGGCCACAAGAATGGCACCACCGATTGGTATTTCGCCATTGGTAAGCCTAAGTACGACGAACGGGTGCAGCTCTCTGCCAAATTGAATATGGTGGTGTGTTCTGCCAATGCTGAATTCACGTTCTATATGCAGACGGGCAACGCCTTCGCGTATGAGATGCCCCCGTTGAGCAAGGAATTGCAAGACTTTTTCGGCCTGTCGGGTGGTGACAAGAAATTGGATGCCAACTCCAATCAGGTGAAGGATAGTCGTAAGATTGCAAATGATGATTGGTTGAAGATTGACAAGGGCGGCGGCTTCTGCATGGGTTCAACTTTCCATGCCGATGTGAGCTTGGATTTCTTCCTCTATATTGATGTGACTACCGATCTCGGTTTTGACGTGGCATTGCTGAATGTGAACGGCGTGGGATGTCCCGGCCACCCGCAGATCGGCAAGCATAACTTCTACGCTCTCGGACGCATTTATGCCGCGTTGCAGGGTGATGTGGGTCTCAAACTCAACCTCGGCTTCTGGAAGGGCAAGTTCTCGCTCTTCAAGGCTGGTGTGGGTGCACTCCTGCAGGGCGGTGGCCCCAACCCGTCGTACTGCTATGGTATGCTCCGTTTCAAGGTGAATCTCCTGGGTGGTCTGCTCAAGTTCAGCACCTCCTGCGACTTTACATTGGGTGACGTGTGCGTGCCTGGCGCCGGCGATCCGTTGGCCAATGTTAAACTCTTTGAGACCGTGACTCCCGGCTACGATACCGAGAAGAATGCCACGAACAAGAACAACATCCAGTCGCCCCTGCAGATCGGCACCATTGTCTCCAATATGCCCTGGGAACGCGATGTGCTATTGTGTGATGAAGAGGGCAAGAACGCCCGCAAGTTCCGCTTTGTGCTCGTCCAGAAAAATTGCAAGATAGCTACCAAGTCCGGGAACAAATTCGTGGACGCCACTGGCAGCAGCAGATTGCGTTTCACGCCGAGCAATAGCGATGCTAATGTGTATTTGTTTGAAACGGAGGCTGGTGGTTTCGAGCAGGGCAGTGTGCAGCAGATCACGCTTCAGGCCCGCGGCTTCGAATACCGCAAGTCTTTGCAAAACAGCAAGGATTTGCTCCGTGTGAATAATGAACAGAACATGGATGGGTATTATTACATTGGTACAGGAACTCCCACGAACTCATACAATACAACGTATTGTTCATGGTATGACCCCACTTTCTATGATGAGAATTCGAAGAAGCTGATTGTGAAACCTTTCAAGAAGGATACAACACTCTATTTCCAGACACGTTCTTTGGATGATGATTTGAACAACGGTGTGGTCTTCTCATGGCCATACAACGGGGAGAGCTTTTTCCCCACTATGGAGTATGTCCATTCCAGCGATGGCACCCCATATTGCAACCTTTATCTGTACACCAAATATGACAATCTGTTCGACAAGAAGAAGCTGGAATCGGAAGGCAAGCAACTGAAAATCTATCTGTTGAAAAACGGATTGGAGGAGGGTGAGATTGCAGAATGTACATATACATATTATCCCAATACAACAGTGCCATACGTGCAGGTGAGGTTGCCCAAGAAGGAGTACAGCCAGGAAACCGGCAAGGGTGCCCACATGCTGAAGTTCCTCTTGGTGGACAAGAGCGCTTACGATAACGCCATGGCCGCTGCCCAGCAGCAGGCGGAGATGACCCGCAAGCAGAATGAATACAGCAGTCGTATCACAGACCAGACCTATCAGGAGGCGGAGGCGGCCCACAACCGTAAAAACGGCAAGAGCGGATCCTCAGGCGGTCTTGTTGTTAGTGGAACCATCTCCGGTCTTGCCGGTTCGTTGGGATCGTCAAGCTCCGGCGGTGGTGTCGCGTATTCCAGCGGAACGAAGATATCTGGCGGAAGTGCAGTGTCATCCGGCGGCAAGAAAGCGATGCTGTTAAGCTCGTCGAGTGTCACGACGCTTTCCACGGGTGTGCGCACGATAACCTCTTCGGGCAGCTCTTCATCGTTGTCGGGACGTGTTGTGCAGGCTGCCAGCACCGTCAGTAGCACTTCCTCCGGAAAACAGAAGGCAAATACTGCGGCAGCGCTTGCTTCATTTGCCAGTTCGGGTATGAACATCACCGGCGTCAGCAACAAGCTCAACATCCAGGATGAGATGCTGGATGAGATTTACGAGAACAAGCAGGACGTGGGCAAGGACTCCATGAACTATATCCGCACCATGCTGAAAGAGGGTTACAAGATCAGTGCCGGCATCGGCAAGCAAATCTACAAGTGGACCTGGTTCGCATCGGGCTCCACGCTGGAGAACAAACTTACCTCCCGGGTGTATGGATCAACCGCCAGGTCCATTTACCAAAAGGACTTGGCCGATGAGTTGAGAACGGCGAAAGTGGATGCAGCGGCAGGAACGAAAAGTGTGTATCTCTACGGGGAGAACCGCGACTATTATCCCGGTGTGCTTGACTGGTATGCATACCTCTTCTTCTCCTATGACCCGGCAGATGCGACGTTATACAATACCAATTGCAAGATGCCGCCCGTATGCTATTTGGTGCTGGACCGCAACTATGGCGAGTTGGTGAATCTGCATAAAGAATACTTCCAGCATTTTGTGAATATGGAAAGGGATTTCAAGCAGACGGAATTGCTTACGACCTTCAAATGCCGGGTGAAGGACGGGAAACTCAGGTATGATGACAACGCCGTGTATGCCTCCGGCGGACATGCCTCCGACTTGCGTAATATCTTGAAGGGCGGTTTTTATCACAATAACAGCGTTACATTCCCCAGAATTGACCGGCGTATCAAGGGCGGCACGGACTTTACCCAGTGCACGGCTGCCAACTACCATCCCACCACAGTGGATATGCCGTGTATTTTGGACTTCGAACACGGCTATGGCTATGGCTCGCAAGTGAGGAAACCGTTAGACGAGAAGTACTTCGATGTGGCCAACGCCAATATGTCACCGTTGCTTAAGTGCGACGACGGAAAGTACCGGTGGGGATGGAAGGTCCGCGACTATGCCACACCTGCCATCGCCAAAGACATGCAGATGTTCCAACGATTCATGTATGAGAATCAGATGCACGCCCAATCGCTGAACAAGCGCGAATGGAGCGGTAAACGTTCCCTTTTCAATCTTTATTACAGTGAGGGTATGCTCAATGCCTTTATGACCTACAGCAACTTCCCGTTCGACATGCCGATGATTTATCGCGTGGTGCATTATATGCGCGCGTTACAGGATATGGAGCCGAACAAAAACTACACGACCTCAAATGGACAAACGTACAAGATTATCAATGCGGATCAAGAATATATTCCGGTTTCCTATCTGCAATTGCAGGACAGATATTGGGCCAAGTATTGGTGGAGTTCGAACGGCCAGAGTACCAATGTGGCCAAGAACGGTTTTGACAGGGATTTCTATTTCTACAAGGATAACACGAAGTACTATAGTATGATATGTGATCAGAGTTATGACGGCAAGAGACACAATTGCTATACAAGCCAGGCGACGATGCTTGGCAGCTGGTACAAGCCCGTTGACGGTACCTATCACGGCCCGTATAATCCGGTTCGGAAGCCGTTCACCATGCGGGTTAAGCTTTATTTCCTTACCTCACAGGCTCCCGATTTTTCCACGAAGCTGATGAACATCGCGAAGGCTGTGAAGAACAGCTCCGTGCAGTCCACCAAGGTCTTCTATCCGAATAAGATTCTGAATACCTCTTCGAATGAGTTGGAATATACCATCCCAGGCACACTTCAAATCCACGATGTGCTCTTCAAATTTTTAGCTGAACCATACAATAAATTGAACAACTTCCGCTCGTATGACACGTATGGGGATTAAGAATATGAATGAAAACCATTAAGAACAGTAAAAAAGAGTTACAATGAAAAAGAACAATAGTTTTCTCCTTTGGATTATTTTCGGATGGATGATGCTGCTGGCAATGCCGGCTTTCGCGCAGGAGGATAAAGGCGCCCCAGACGAAAACGATGCCCCGTCACAGGAACTCTACAACTATGTGCTGGTGGCACGCAGTTACGGCGACAGCATCGTGTTGCGCTGGGCCCCGCAGAATGCCGGCGTGTGGATGCTGGCCAACCACTACGGATGGAACCTCTATCGCATCAAAACCGATGAGGAACTGGCCGCCAACCCGGCCGACAGTTCCATTGAGATAAAACTGAACGCAAAACCCATCAAACCGCTGACGTTGGATGAGATGAAGGCCAAGTACGACACCACGCACGTGTATGTGGGTGTGGCGGCACAGGCTCTCTATGGCCAGTCCTTCTTCAATCCCAAGGAGTCGGAAGGGATGGAAAACTACATCTTCCGCCGCGATCAGGAACAGAGCCAGCGACAGGCGATGGCCTACACGGCGGCAGAAGGCCATATTGATGCCGCTGACGCCCTTGGCCTCCGCTTCGTGGACAAAACGGTGAAGAAAGGGGAATTATATACGTATATCCTCGAATGCCTCATTCCGGATGATATTGCCCCCATGCCGAAAAAGGTGATGGATGTGGGATGCAAGCCTTTTGAACGTGACTACGATGAGGTGATCCCTGCCATCAGTTTCTACCAGAATTCACCTTACACGGCATTCATTTACTGGGGCAAAAACAAGCTCTCCGGCTACTATCTGGAACGCAGCGACGACAACGGCAAGCATTGGACCGCCTTGAATGATGCCCCCATCTTCGGCTATGAACCTGACCAAGAGACCTACGAAGTGTTGGGACAGGAGATTGGAGAAATACTGGAGCAGAATGTTGGCTATATGGATTCGTTACTACTCAACAAGAAATACGTCTATCGTTTGAAGGCTTTTGACGCGTTTGGCGACTATGCTCCCGAACGCAAGTCGGATCCCTTCGAGATGGCGGACTTTATCCCGCCCACCGTGCCGGTGTTGCAGTTCATTATCCCTGAAGACAATAATATCTGCAAATTGGAATGGACAGTGGACAAGCAGGATGACGATCTCAAGGGCTTTGTGGTGACCTTCTCCGACGACCCTTCGGGCCCGTGGAATAAGATTACCGATATTTTGCCGCCCAAAACCCGCACATGGACCGACAAGAATGGTCATGACCGTGGACGTGGCTACTATCGTATATTCGCCACCGACAACAGCGGCAACGTTTCCTATTCCTTGTCGCAGATCAACAACATAGAGGATGATGTGCCACCTTCCGCTCCCAAAGGTTTGGCTGGCGTGGTGGATACTGCCGGCGTGGTCTATCTGCAGTGGGACGAGAATACAGAAAAGGATATTCTGGGCTACCGTGTCTATTTCGCCAACCAGCCCGACCACGATTTTATACAGAAGACGGGCCGCCGTAACAGTGAGGCCCATTTCTGGGACACCTTGTCTCTCAATACGCTTACCAAATACATCTTTTATTATGTGGTGGCCGAAGACAATAGCCACAACTTCTCCAAACCGTCTGACACGTTGGCCATTCCTGTGCCCGACATCGTTCCACCGGGCTTGGCCTTGCTCAAGGATTATAGCCAGACCGACGAGTCGGTGACTTTTACTTGGTTGCAGAGCACTTCCAACGATGTGGTGGCGTATGTGGTCTATCGTAAGAAGGAAAACGAGAAGCAGTGGAAAACCATCCGCATTATCACTCCCGACGAGCTGATACCGGGCAGCCTCATCCAGCTCACCGACTATCCCGCTCCTTCTGCCACTAATTACAATTATTGTATAGAAGTATTCGACAACAGTCGTCTTTCTTCGGGCAAGACAGGCCAGACCACCGTACGCTTCCGAGGCGCTTCCGTTATCAACATCCCGCTCACACTGAAGGCCTCCCTCAACAAGAATAAAACCTGTACCGATTTGGAGTTCTCGTATGAGTATGATTCCAAAAGCGACTATTACGGGGTGGTCTATAAGTCGGTGGATGATGGGCCTGCGTACGCGTGCGGCAGTTTCCACCGTGGCGAGACCAAATTCTTGGACTGCAATATAAAGTCGGGACAGAAGGTGGATTACACTATTCAGATGTTCTTGGGTAAGGGCAAGCGTTCCCAAATCTCCGATCCGGTTCGGGTTACGGTGAAGTAGGGGAGTGTGGTTTTGTGTGAGAGGATGGTTGGGCTGTTTCAAAGAAAACGGCTGGATGTTTTATGCTAATTATGTACTAATAAAAATAGATATGAAAAGATTATTCCTTTTGCTCTCCTTTGTGATGATGGGTGTATGCGCTGCGATGGCGCAGGCACCGGAGAAGATGACCTACCAGGCGGTGGTACGCAACAGCGGGAACTCCCTTGTGGCTAATCAGAACGTGAGTGTGCGATTATCCATCTTGCAGGGTTCCACGCAGGGTGCACCTGTGTATGTGGAGAATCACACGGCAACGACCAATGACAACGGTTTGATGACGGTGGAGATTGGCGGCGGCGCGCCCACGACGGGCGTTTTCGCTAACATCGACTGGGCCAATGGCCCCTATTTCCTGAAATCGGAGATTGACCCCACGGGCGGCATCAATTACTCGATTGAGAGTGTGCAGCAGCTGATGAGCGTGCCCTACGCGCTGTACGCGAAAGAGGCGGGCAACGGATTCAGCGGCGATTACAACGATTTGACCAACCGCCCGCAGATTCCGCAGGTGCCTACCAATGTTAGTGCCTTTACGAATGACGCAGGTTATATCACTAAGGATTCCATCCCTACGAATGTGAGTGCCTTTACCAATGATGCGGGTTATGTGACGGTGGCTAATGTGCAGCAAGCCGCCAATATTCCCACGAATGTGAGTGCCTTTACCAACGACGCCGGGTACCTTACCTCCTTCACCGAATCGCAGATCTTGAGCATCAGCAACGACACCATCTACCTGACGGGCGGCAGCTTTGTGAAATTGCCCGCCGGCTTTGATGGGGATTATAATAGCCTCACTAACAAACCAAACCTCGCTCCTGTAGCCACTACTGGCTCGTATAACGACATAACAGGCAAGCCGAACTTGGCCCCCGTGGCGACAAGTGGAGAATACAATGATTTGACGGGCAAACCTAATCTGGCCCCGGTGGCCACAACCGGCAATTACAATGATTTAACCAACCGCCCGCAGATTCCGCAGGTGCCCACTAACGTGAGCGCTTTCACAAACGATGCAGGCTACATCACGCAGGCGGCGGTACCCACCAATGTGAGCCAGTTGCAAAACGATGCGGGCTACATCACCAAGGATTCCATTCCGGCGGGTCTTGCGGGTTCGCAGACTGGTGACATTATGTATTGGGATGCCGGTACCAACACATGGATTATGATGCCTGCGGGCACCTCGGGACAGGTACTCACCATGGAGAACGGCGTCCCCAGATGGGCGAGCCTTCCGGACTATGTCACGATGAATCTGCCGCCCACGGTGACCACGACGGTCCCCTCGGAGGTGACACAGTCTTCCGTCTTGTGTGGCGGTGTGGTAACCAGTGACGGTAGTGTGCAGCTTACCGCCTGCGGCGTGTGCTGGAGTACGCATCATTTCCCGACTATTGCGGATGCGCATACGGAGAACGACCTGGGTGTGAGTGCGTTCACCTCTCATGTATCCAATCTGGCCCATCATACCACCTACTATGTGCGGGCATACGCCACCAACAGCGTTGGCACCAGCTACGGCGCAGAGATGACGTTTACCACCACGGATATCCCAACGGACAGTCTGATGATGCCCAACCCGTGCTCTTCCACCGACACGAATGCAGTCGCCCAGCCGACATTGGGTCCGAATTACCTGATTTGTGCGGGCACCGATAGCGTGGAGTTGAGCTTGGGCAACTACCAGTACGGCAGCATCCAGTGGCAATATTCGTTAGACACCATTTCCTGGTTCGACATTCCCAATGCCTTCGACGAGCAGTTGGTCTATAAGCCCGAACAGACGCAGTTTGTGCGGGCGGAGGTATCGTATGCCAACTGTCCGCCGGAACATTCGGAGGTGAAGCTGCTGCAAAAGACCCCGACGGCCAATGCAGGCATTTCGCGTACGGCTAATATTGGCGACACATTGCATCTGCAGGCCAATATGGAAGAGAATGCAACTGGCAGCTGGCAGATCCTGCAAGGCGCAAACGGTCTCCTCAAGACCCCGACGGAGGCAGCCTCCAAGTTCTACGGCACGGATTCGCTCTACCGCCTGCGCTGGACTTTGACCAACAGTTGCGGCACCAGTTCCGACGATATCAATGTACGTTATGTGCGGCCTAAGGTGAGCAGCAAAGTGGTGGTTGTGGATACCACGGACATTATTTTCAGCGACTCGGCACAGCTGGCGCATGGCTACTATGTGATTTCCTTCAGTGATTCGAACATCGTGATTGGCGACTCCACCATTTTGGTCAGTTTGGTCAATGGCGGATTCCTGCGCAAGGTGGATTCCTGGTCGATGGCCAACGATTCCACCTATGCCATGTACACCACGCAGGCCACCTTGTACGATATTATGGAAAGTGGTGTGATTAATTTCGGAGGAATCTCAAGTGGAGATAATGGGGGTGGTAGCATTGTGGAAAATGCGGTAGAGAACACACCGGCGCAGAACACCCCGCGAAACGCACCGATGCAGAACACGTCGTCGGTGCAGAATATCGAGTTCCTCGACCATATCCCCACCCGCAAGGAACTGCGTGAGCATCCGGAAATGAACGGCAAAATGTATGTGATGGGTATGGAATTTGTAAGAGAAGACGGCAGCAGAGTTAATCTTACGCCTCGAGGAGGTACGCAAAGAGGAACAGGAAGTAATGCACCTATAACCATAGTGGATAGAGATCACTGGGAATACAAAAATCCGTCCTTGCTTACTCTCAATGATATCGCAGGTATCCGTTTTGGAGAAACGGTTTTAAAGTTGTATTTTCCCCAATTGGAGTATTGCAATGGGTTGGCCTGGAATGAATATCGCTACCTTAAATTAGGTTTCTACAATGCAATATGCGAATGGGAGGGAAAATGTGAAATAACGCCTTCGGCCAATGGCTCGATACCCTATGCTGGCATAAGATTAGGTTATCTGGTGGTGGAGTGTGATCAAGTTGTCGAAGGAATCCCAATTCATTGTACCCTGAATATTCAGCTTGACTTTAATGTGAAAGGGTCGTTAAATATTAGAACTTCAAAGACACACAGATTTAAGGCCGCGACTACATTCACCTACGCTATTCGTTTTGATGAGAATACCCGTAGTTATATAGAGGATCCTCTGCCTTCAAAGCGTTATTTTACGGGTGAAAGTTTCACAAGTAGTCTTCTTATGAATGAAGAGTCAATTGATCTGGAGTTGTCGTTAAAAGCCAAGCATGATGTGATGTTTTTTAGCAGCGAGCATCTTACTAGTAGTACGGTGGTTCTAAAGGATAAGATATACTGTGTTGAAAATCAGCAAGGCAACTTTCAGGGTTGGAAAGGAATGGAGACATCAGATATGAGTGTGAATTTAAGTGTTAAAAGTGCGGAAACTATCAATCAGTTGCCGACTTGCTCAAAAGATTGGACAATCAATTCAGGTGGGCGTATCTATCCGTATAAAGTTGAACTCAACGAGGGCAACTATCAGACTATTAGTGCAAGTGGATCCTCTTTGTCGCAAATCAGCGTGAGGGTGATAGATAATTATGGCAAACCCGTTGAGAATGTTCCGGTCTATTTCTTGCCGGCAGACGGCGGTTTTGTTAGTGATAATGATAATATGGTAACAACCGATCCGGAAGGTATTGCCCGGATAATATGGACACCCGGCCCGTTCAACGGACAAGCCCATACATTGACTGCCTATGTTTTTGACGACCAGGGGCATGCCAATACCATAAAGGAGTCGCCGATAACGTTTACCGCCTACGAACCTGGAACCCAATCCCAAACAAACAATTGTTCTACCCTTCAGCTGCTTGTTAATCCTGCATCGAACAATAACAAGTTGGAACTCAAGGTTCAAAACGGCACAGCCCCAATCACTTATACAATGGATGGGAACGTTATTCAGGTTAGTAGTGGGGGTAGTACGAGTTTGGGAGGTGACATTATTAAGTATTATGATATGCCGGCTGTCGGTTCCCATGAGTTTAAGGTGACGGACAATAATGGTTGTGTCGCCACTAAGTCATATAATGTAGAGGGTGACTTTTCTCAAGGAGGTGTCGCTAGTCTTGCTTGTATAGGCCTTTGGCTTAAAACAACAACAACCAGTGGAAGGATTGAGGCTGAGGGCCAAAATGGCAAAGCCCCTTATTTGTATTATTTGGAGAACCACTCAAGCAGCTATTCCCAAAACAACGTCTTCACTTCGCTGTCACCAGGCACCTATACAGTTCATGTGAAAGATGATAACGGATGCGAGGCGAGCGAGCAGGTTGAGGTGGTGGTAGATAATACCTCTTCCCAAAGTGCCCTTCCCTGCGCCGGAGCCGCAACGGTGAGGGATGTTGACGGCAACGTTTATCCCACGTTGAAAATAGGCAACCAGTGTTGGATGGCGGAGAACTTGCGCACTGAGCACTATGCTGATGGTGAAACCATTGGGATAGGAGCTGGATGTTTTTATCCAAACGATAACTCCGAAAACAAGTCGAAATATGGCCTTTTATATACTTGGCGTGCGGCAGTAAGAAATGGTGGTAACGACGGTTACCATACTCATGAAAAATGTCAAGGTGTCTGTCCAGATGGTTGGCACGTGCCACATGACGAAGAGTGGGCTCAACTTTTAAGCTCAAGCCAGTTGGTATCATACCCTGCCAAGGGGTTGGCAACGAAGGATAATTGGGAACAATCAACCACACTGTCTTCACCTGGTTACGAAAGTTACAGAAACAATGGTATTGGTTTCAATGCGTCACCAGCTGGTTATTTTCACAATATATTCTATGATTTGGGAAAAGCTGCATGGTTTTGGACTTCTTGTCATCAGTATGGAAATGGTGCGTATAGCCGTGACTTGTCTTATAACAGAGCTACTGTTGGAAATGAATCGGCAGCTAATAATGGAGGTAATAAAGATCGCGCTCATTCCGTCCGCTGTCTCCGCGATTAATCCAATGTGGAATTAGAATAAGGGGCGTGGGTTGGGCTGCGCCCTTTGTTGTGTGGTTTGTTGATAATTCTGAATGTTATGTACAAAGTCTGATGTGACGATTCGTAAACAAACGATCAAGCAATTTCATCAATCTTATTGAAAATGCTGGTTGGTTGCACGTCTAATCCATATAAAATTTGTTCTTCTTTATATCCGAGAAAGAACAAATAACGCAAAATCAGCATGTAGTGCGTGCGAGCAAAGGTCGTGTCAACATGACCTCTCTGGTCAAAACAAATCGGTTCATGATGTGCAATCCTGTTCCTGAATTCCTTTATTCTCATCAGTTCGTTGAAAACTGCTCTTTGCCCCAGTGGTTTGGATTTATTTGGGAAAATTCTTAAAATGCTTTTGCCACCTTTGGAAAAAGGATGCTTTGTGAAAAGGTGTGGCCAAAAACCGAATGACAAGGAAGAAACAACCCTGTCTGAAGTGTATTTTCCCGAATCAGCCAAATTCCGAATGATAGAGGTTACTTCTGCTTTTTTAGGTGCTAAACTTAACATTCCTCCTTCCAACAATTGAGTCCTGATCCAATCCGGGTCAGAAAAAATACACTTGTAATGTTCGTTAATCGCATTCCGTAGTACAATTTCAAAAACGTTCAACACTCCGTATAATTTTTGACAAAGTTTGATATTCAACCTGTACAATTGGAGCGCTTTATCCTTGTTGTCATCGCAAGCATGCAAATATTTGTTCAATCGAGCCGCAGAGAAAGCGTGTTCATATTCTTCGTATTTCATAGTCTTCAGATTTGGGATGCAAAAATAGTTTTTTTTCAAAAATAATTTTAAAAATATTTTTGTATGTTGGAAAAAAGTGTATTTTTGCGGCGTTATCCCCTGGGGTCCCTGAGCAATCAAACCCTGGGGTTTTGTTTTTTATGAGGAAAAAATCTGACGAACAGGGAATTCTATTGTTTTCTCCTTTCCGTCCGTTGTCTTCGCGACTACTGAGCAGTGATGAGTAGTCAGAGAATAGTGATCAGTGAAGGGGCGTGGACGTGGGGGCTGCGCCCTTTGTTTATGGTATGTTGGTTGTGTTGGAGATTCCGGTGGTTTTTGCTTGCAAAAACCACCGGAATGGTGCGGCCCTTTCAGGGAAGATGGGGAAGATGGGCGGCGGGGCAGATGCATTAATTGACATTGTTCGTACTCCGCCGCCCATCTTCCTGTTTTGTCGGCTGCGTTACGCACCATTCCGCCGGCGACGGCAGGAGGCGGCGGAATCTCCGTCCGTAGAACGTAACTACCATGTTCCTTTTTCCATGTTTGCGTCAGAATCCTCGAAAAACTCCGAAATTTTCGTCTGCCTTCCCATGCCTTGGCGGGAATGCCGATTTTTCCGTTTTTTGCACTTTTGCATCTTTTTGAGGGTTATCTGCACTTTTCTTCTACAAATATGTAGATTGTTATTATGTTGATTTTCAATAAAATAATTTTATAAAGGTCTTGATTTCGCCTTCGGGGTGTTGTATCTTTGCGGGGTAACAATAAACTCTAAAAGTCATGAATAGGAATATAGAACCCCAGAACATCAACCTGCTGACGGACTTCGGCTTCAAGCGCATCTTCGGCACCGAGCAGTACAAGAAGAATCTTTTTCGGAG